>Ga0182004_10000204_pt1 | contig 30472 bp, 26 predicted proteins | sample Sormic07211540_1_FD_120479 | JGI IMG/M metagenome (GOLD analysis project Ga0182004, IMG submission 120479) | Endophyte microbial communities from Sorghum bicolor roots, Mead, Nebraska, USA - 072115-40_1 MetaG | ecosystem: Host-associated > Plants > Roots > Unclassified | place: USA: Nebraska...
ATTGGATCAAGTAAAATTTAGTTATAGATTTATTTAGCTTTATTCTTGTTAAATCTATGCTTTATCTATAACTAAGTTATATGTGATCCAATGAGTATGAAATTTTTACCATAGTTCAAGCATTCAATAATGAGTCTACCATAAAAATTTTACCACAATTGGACCATAGGAACTACATATATGAATTATTCTAATTAATTACAGAAAAACATAGATTTAAAGCTACAGAAAAAACTTTGTACTAAAGTATATTACATTATATATTCACTATGTAGATCTACTCATCAGGAGTCCAACAAAATTGAATTTTTTATTTTATGATTGTTTTGTGATTTATTATGATTTTTCAAAGATTCAGCGGAAATAAATAAAAAAGAAAAAGACAATACCACCCTCTAAAACCACTCGAGGGGGTTATTTGACCGGTTTTGAAAGTTCAGGGGGTAGAATATCCGGTTTTATAGTTTGGGGGGTGAAGTATTCCACCTTAGATAGTTTGGGAGGTTATGTAGACTTTTTCTATATATAATATATGCCCCAATAGGTTGGTGGAGGATAGCAGCCGGCGGCAAGCCCTAGTGTTCGATAGAGAGAGCGGAGTCCTGATATCACAACAATGAGTGGAATAGACCTGGCGCTCGCAAGAGACTCTCTTTCCTCTTTCCTCTTTGTGCTGAACTCGAAGTCTAAACATTAGGTCCAACGTGATACTAAAGAGTTTCTTTGGGCTACACCTGCCATGGCCCTAGAGATGAAAATGGTACGGATATTTTCCGACCGTATTTGAGACCGAATTCGTTTAGAGGGGTTGAGATCTGTCCGCATCCGAGTCCGAACGTTTAATATCCGATACCGTAATCGTATATTTATGATGTCGACATCCAATCATATCTTATCCGATATTGTTGACATTATCCGTATTCGAATCCGAATCCGACCAAAAATATGAAAACAAATATGATATCAGTGATATCTGTTCGTATCCGAACCGTTTTTATCCCTACATGGCCCTAGTGGCTCTAGGCCCAATTCCACCCAACTATCCTAGGTTGAATAACACTAATGCAAGCACAGTAGGCCTTAGCAATAATGCAGCTGTACTCCATCATTACCTTAATATGCGTCCTGTTGTAGATTAGGTGACGCAGTCACACGGATGAGACTAGCACTAGTGGTGGTGATGGTCGGGCAGGAGAACTCCATGGATACATTATCTTCTAGTAGTGTGATGACCTCTCCTCCGAGATTCCCATAGTTGTTGGAGATACGAAGCTTATTATTTTTAGAAAATAGAAAATCACCTTTGAAACAAGCCTTGGGAACAAATGGGGTGTTTAGTTTAAAAAAAAATACAAAATGTAAAATGCCAACTATTTTGAAATGGTGGAATGCAAAATACCAAATTTTTCAAGGTCATGTTTAGTTTCATCCAAAATGTAGAATTTATTGCCTCATGAGAGCCTCTTGAGGTCTTGTTTAGTTTCCCAAAAATTTTGCAAAACTTTTCGGATTCCCCGTCACATCAAATCTTTAGACGTATGCATAGAGTATTAAATATAGATGAAAATAAAAACTAATTGCATAGTTTGGTCAGAATTGACGAGATAAATCTTTTGAGCCTAGTTAGTCTATAATTGGACAATATTTGTCAAATACAAACGAAAGTGCTACTATTCCTATTTTACAAAAAAATTTGGAAGTAACCAAGGCTTGAGTATCATTTTGGTTTTTTTGCCTCTTAAAGCCAAAATCTAAAATGGAGAATAAGGGGGGTGTTTAGTTCCCCTTTTTTCCAAAAAAAATTGAGTTTTGGTTCATTATTTTGCAAAATGGAACTAAACACCATGCAAAATTTTTAGCAAAAAGGTGTTTGTTCTCCATTTTAGATTTTGGCCTCAAGAGGCCAAAAAAACCCCAAAATGATCCTCAAGTGGCTCTTATAGCATCTCCAAGGGACTTTGCAAATAAATTTTGCATTTAGCGTTGTTTGCAAAGTCCCAAATTCATTTGCAAAGTCTAAAAATAGTCCAACTCCAAGGGACTTTGCATTTAGACTTGGTAAACCCAAAGTGTGGAACCCACCCCTGAATTTTTTTTCACCGATCGCGCCCGCGTGTTTTTTTTCCCTTCGCGCCATTTTAACGTACGTCGTGCGTGTCAGTCGCCGCCCAGGCCAGGTCGCCCCAGTTGCCGCCTAGCCCAAGTCTTCGCGTCAGTCGCCGCCCAACCCAGGCCGCGTTCGTCGCCGTCGTCGTTCGGCTCCGACCACCTCCGTCCTCCTCCGAGAGAAGGTCCCCACGAGGGAAGGTCCACCTCCGTTCCCGCGCCGTGGCCGCGTACGTAGGGAAGGCGGGCGCGCACGGCAGCTGGAGGGACGGCGGGCACGCGCGGCAGCTGGAGGGCGGACGCGCGCGGTAGGGAGGGCGGGCGCGCGTGGCAGGGAGGGCGGACGGGCGTAGAGAAATCGCGCGGGGTGAGGGTGCGGGGGGACGAAATCCGACGTGGAAGGCCGGAATTGTAGATGCAAAGTGGTGGGAAGGTTTGCATATATGCAAAGCCTCAAACTCTATTTGCAAAGTTAACCAAAATGCAAACCTTATTTGCAAAACCATTGGAGAGGTATTTTCTACTCTTTTTTGCAAATAGGGCAATGCAAAGTTTGTTTGCAAAGCCCTTGGAGATGCTCTGAGACAATAAATTCTGTATTTTGGATGAAACTAAACACGACCCTAAAAATTTTGGCATTTACATTCCACCATTCCAAAATAGTTGACATTTTGCATTTTGTATTTTTTTGAACTAAACACCCCCTAACCACTTTTTTGCCAAAAAAATTCCATAGTGTTTAGTTTCATTTTATAAAATGATGGAACAAAACCCAAATTTTTTTTTTGAAAAAAAGAAGAACTAAGAGCAATTCCAACAGCTTTGCTATTTTTATTATGAAGGCTTTTTAGAACTTGTATAACAGAAAAATAAGCTCCAACAGATGTGCTGTTTAGTTTTGTAAAATAGAAAGTTTGCTATTCCTTGATTTTCGTTGGTCATATATAGCCAACCACTGACACTAGCTATCTGATAAAAGCATCTCCAAGAGATTAGCCAAATCATTTTCTAAAGATAAATTTGGCTATTGTTAAACAAAAAACGTCTCCAACAGACTCTGTAAATGACTCTTCAAATTTAGCAGCTCTCTATCCCACCTTATTCGCTCTCTATTTTTGGATAGTCTACCTCACTAGCCATCTTTTATAGAGTCTGTTGGAGTACTATAATATCTTTTTGTCAAATCTATTTTAGAGAGTAGCTACATTAGTAACTAGTCTTTTTGGCTAATCTCTTGGAGATGCTCTAACAAAGCTGTTGTGGATCTCTTCTTTTTTAAAAAAGTTGTATATTTTACAAAATAGCTAAACATCAAAATTTGGCTAGAGATCGTCTAGACACAAAATCCGCACGCTCCCGGTAGGCCCATTTCCGAATTCCGACGACGACGTCGCGGATCCCTCCATGGCCACAGCATCAGTCAGCCGTCGCCGCGGGAGTCTGTGCTTCCCTCCTCCCCACCATCCCGTCCTTCTCCTTCGCCGTGTTCTCTGGCGTGGTTCGTGGCCGTGGATTCCCAATGCCCGCCGCCACCCCCTGAGCAGCCGACCTTCACCAAGCGCTTCGACAACCGCACAACGCTCCTCATCTCCCCGATCGGAGCCGCCGAGCCTCGATGCCTCTTCCGCCGCCGCCCTGGACTCTCCAGTTCTCCGGCGCAGGCCACGGGGTCCCCGGACGCAGCAACCCGCGGGCCGATAAGCCTCCGGAGGAGTACCGGTTCATCCGGCGCCGCGAGGCAGCAAAGCAGGCTGCCGCCCAGCCGCCCTCGCCTCCGGGCGTGCAGCAATCGAAGTGCCAAGTTATTTCTGCAGGAAGCCTTGAAACGGGCGAATGAACTCCTGGGCGGCGGGGACCACACCGGCGAAGATGGCGGAGGGCGTGGTGGCGGCAGATATCCAATAGGATGCATACCTCGGGGCTTGTCAGTTGTCACACAATCAACATGGTGCGTGCAGAACCTTTTTGGGTTCTGTAGAGTTCTTCAATCTGGATGTGCCTGTAAGGTTCCTGATAGGTTTTTTTTTTGTTGCTGTGGGTTTGTGCATGCAGATCGAATTTGAGCCAGAGTACCATGTGAATTTTGGTAATCCTGATATTGATGAGAAACCACCAAATGTCATTGGAGGAGATGCTTCAGAATGTGAAGCCCTTCATAGTTGCTTCCAGAACCAGGAAGTATGGGAGATAATTTCTTGAACTGACCTTGTCAGTTTTATGTTTACCCTAAAAAATGCTTGTGCTCGTATATGCTGTTTTTGTTGTCACTTGAATTCGGGATGCATTAGACAATTCCAAGCCTTCATAACAGTGTTACATGAAGCCATTTTTGTACAGTTACAAATTACAATACAAAATCAGCTAATGGGTGGATGGTAATATTAGATGATCATTACCTGCAACGGCCTTTTAGGCTTAAGAACAAAGTACATGTGAACAACATAGGTTGCAATCACAGTGTTACTCTTGTTTACGAATGTCTACAATTTTGTTGCCCATCTAGTCTTTGTGGTCATAACTCTGCTAACTACTATGCATAAAATTTATCCAGGCTGGCCTCTTATCTTTTTAGCACATCTCTATACTACAGGCACCTGAAACTGGGATCGATTTCAGGCGCTGCTCTCCATGTGCTGCCTCTGGGTTTGGGTTCAGGGTGGGTTTTGGGGGTTGGCTGTATGGTGCATCTATAGAAAGGGGTTTAGGGGAGGAGGCAGGTGCAGGGGTGGAGCAGCGAAGGGCACTAGGGCAGAGTGGGGCCAGACACGGAGGTTAGGAGTCCAGGGTGGACAGGGCAAGCTGGCAGGAGGCAGTGGCGAGTGTTGCAACCACACACGTCAGAAGAAGATGATGCAGGTTGAACATGACACAGGAGCCACACGATGAAGATCCAACGGCTCTAGTTCGTGGCCTGAGAGAAATTAAGAAAAAATCAGGCCCCTAGCATATAGCAATTCTGTTTCTTTAGGTATATTGGTAGATTTTTATTCAGATATACAGACATAACTTTACACAACAGAAGCTCATATAAAGATCGTCTTTATTAGATGCCTTGTTCTATATTTCAAATTTTACTCCACTTATGGAAGTCCTTACAACATCTCGTTACATTTTGTGTCAGTTCATATGTTATATACCAACTAGTTCATGCATACATTCATGGTTGTATTCAGCCTGCTGCTAATACAAGATTTTTTGTGGGAAGTATTTTAACTTGTTCACTATCAGGGATTTGTGATACATTTAATGGCTAGAGCACCCCATATGAAGTTGCTCATAGATATGTACCGTGAACCTGATGTTGTGACTGCAAAACAACAAGAAGAGGAGCTACAAAGAGGTTCTAGCACTTTTCCAGAAAGCATCCCTTCTTCAGTAAAGTGGTTTACTGATAAAAACTCTACTATCTCTTAAGGTTTGCCTTCTTGTGACAACTTGTGTTCTGAACATTCCTCAAAAGTACCAGTGGCTCAATTTGATATGTTTGCATTTTTAGTCATTCAACTTCTGATCCTGAATCATGAGTAACATGAATTGTGTTTAACCAGTGGCCAGGTTTCTTTAACGAATTTGAGACGCTTTTTAATTGGCACATCAAACTTTAAGTTAACTGCAATAAACAATTATCTTTGCTTTGTGTCTTGTTTAACATGATACCTCGAATGTTTTCCCTTCTTTGAGTATCGTCAATATTCACTATTCTGGTGTAGTGATCTTCTATATCATGGTACTGGAACATGTCTTGCGTAGATAGATACATCAATTGATAATGCAAGAGATGTTTTGTTGTGCTGCCTTTTAGTTGCTTCCTACTGATTACTACTCTCCTTTTCTTCTTCCACAATAGGATTACTGATGTCATAAAATTATGATTGTTTTTCTTAATATTCTGTCCTGGCTAGGCTTTTATCAAGAAATGGCAATTCATGGACAAGTTTACTCGCATAGTTTCAGAGCAATACATGTAGAAAGGCCTCTTATACTCTATTGTAACCATCTTATTTATCCGCCAAGGAGATTGGAAGGGCTGTCTTTGTTTTCAGAGAAGATGTGATGCCCAGTCCATGCAATGTTTTTTTCTCTTTCGCTGAGATGTTAGTTTGACAAACATGGCTATTTCTTTTGCGAGATTTCTCTCCCTGTCAATTTCCTGATGCGGGCTTTACTGTCGTGCTTACCGAATTATGTTTCCTTGGGTATGAAAATCTGTTAAGAGCTAATCAGTTTCTTTTCTTGTGTATGGGTTTACACTTTACAGTTCGAATCAATCATGTTTGATATATTTTCTTGTGCTATGGGCCACATTCCCGTTTCTGGACCAGTTATTTTGCAGTCACTTTCTCACACATTATTTATTTTTCGTGCAGTGTATTGCTCTGGGAATGGAAGCAAGATACCAGAATCATAAGGTGAAACTCCAACACATACCAATATGGCAGTACCAAATTCTTCGTACGGTTTGTCTACTGTACAATGTGTACATGTATAACAGCTCGTATAGGCCTTCTCTAAATGCTGTGTGTGTACTTTACACGGCTCTTGATCCACAGGACTACAAAAGAGCCAAAATGCCTACCTGTCTAAACTCACTAGAGCTCAACTCTGTGCTCTGTGCAAACCGTCCTCTTTTTTCTACGCTATACAAAAGCGAAGCAAATATCGTCGAAATCACAGCAGATTATCTGTTGAAATCATGTGTGCAGCTTGGTGCCCTGCAGCAACTCCTTGCCGGAGGAAACCTAAGGTTTACTGTGCAGATTCTCCATGCAAACGTCACAGGGAAGTCAGGCCAGCCCTTTCAGTGCCTGAAGCATCAGAATCCAGTGTCATCCGTTCGTCCTGAACTTGGCTGCAGAGTAAAGGTAAGTTACCTCAGAGCTTCCGAGTCGTGCTGCCGCAGAGGCTGGTTCTCGTTGTTCTGGCTGTCCAGCGGCATGTACTGGGACATGATGGACATGATCTCCGAGTCCATGTACGACTGCAACACAACGGCGAAGAGTTTTCAGTTGATCGAATTGCCATCTGCTCAAACTTTTTTCTGCATTCTACGGCGTTCACTGATGAACCATGTGTCCTTTTCAGATGGGCTTACCCTGAGCCTGTACTTGTAGAAGACGTAGCCGGCAACCCCGATGCCTACGACGCACGCCACGGCCGCGATGGTGATGAACCAGCCCAGCTTCGACATGCTGTTAGCTGCGTGACAGGTCCAGAAAAAAGTTGGTCTTGTCACCGCCGTCAGATGGCAGATGCATAGCTGGTCTGAATTGTGATCTACATGTGTAGGTCGCTGTGGCTGCCATATGTAACATTGTATCTCACTTACCTATGCAGACGTCCTCGCCGCGGATGTAGAGCTGGTTGCCCTTGCACTTGCACTCGTAGTTGCCCCACGTGTTCTTGCACTGGCAGCCCGGGCATGTGCACGCCAGCTTCTCCCTGCACTCGTCCAGGTCTGGAGGACGACATGGATCGGAGTGTACGTCTCGATTAGTTCAGTGATTCTGCCTGCCCCCTCTGCTAAAGCCGTCAATGGTTCAGGACCGGGAGAGAGAGTTTACCTTCACATTTGTGGCCATCGCCATGGAACCCCGACGGGCACCGGCACCCGGTCAGCGCGGTCTCCTGCGGGCGATGATCACCGGCGAGCACGCGGTTAGCAACGACGGCCGTCACCGGAGAAGATCATGCGAGCAAATGGATCAGAGATTCGATGGACCGTGTTACTGTTACATACCGAGCAGGCGGAGAAGGTCTGTTGCCCTCTCGTCTCCGACCAGCACCCGCCGTGGTTCAGAGCGCACCTTCCCGGCCCGATAGCTGAAGCACACACAGACACGATATCGCTGACAGATGAAGCTATGGCGCATGGCGTAAAAGCTTGTTCAGTGCCGTGTTTTCAGACCATCTTTTACCTTTGCAGTCAGTGTAGCCGTCGCCCTCGTAGCGGACGCCGTTCACGACGGGGCACTCGCACACCCGGCCCCGGTACGTGTCCTGGCAGGCGGTCACGTTGGTGGCCTCGTCGCGCCAGCACCCACCGTTCCTGTGCAGGCACTCGTTCGTCTCGATGTCTGAAGCGATCATGGGAGACAGAGAAAGCTTGTTCAGATTTCACAGCAACAGCCATGTCTCGGTTCCATTTTGTTCGTTGAAACACTTGGACAAGAATCACAAGAGCTAGGCGTGTATGCGTATACCATGGCTGAGGCAGACGCGGGGCTCGGTTCCCTCCTTGAAGCCGGCGCACACGGCTCTCAGCACTGCCGTCCGCTCCAGTTTCCCTGCACATCATCATCACAATTCGTGTAAGTGATTCATGACTGCACATACACAGTTTCTCCGACGACGAACGACGAAGCAGAGTTTTGCGTCGAAGCAAAACGTATGCAGCAGCACCAACCTCTGTACTGAACGTTGTTGATGACCAGCGTCGGCAGGATGGTGACGTCGCCTCGCGACCCGCTACCGATCTGCAACGACATTGCAGCATCATGATCAGGTTCTGTCTTGATCCAGACCAGAAGATAGATAGATTCATAGTGCTAGGAAAGGAAGATCGTGTTGTGTTGTGTCTGACGAACACGAACCTGGTCTTCCTGCTCCTTGGACAGGACGGCGTTGTCGGCGTCGGCCTCGGGGTCGCCCATGCACTCCAGCACCTTCTTGAGATCCAAACCTGGTTCCATTCCACAAATCCCACACGAGACGGTCAAGAAAAGCACGCCGAGATATCATAGCCATCCATCCATGGAGTATGCCGGCTGCCGGCACCGGCAGCAGGCAAGGTAACTGACCGAGCGCGGTGACGACGTCCTCGGCGCAGGTCTTGGTGTACTTCTTCTCCTTCATGGAGCAGCGGATCTTGTAGTCCATGACGTAGTCCCACCACGCCCATGGCCGGCCGGTGTCGTTGGCGACGCGGTGCACGCAGAGCTGCCTGAGGTTCTCCACCACCACGTCTTTTCCCTCGTAGCCGGCGCCGAAGTCCCCCTCCGGGTCCGGCGCGCAGTACCTGCCGTGGTTGATGCACTGCGACTTGCACTGCTGCGTCAGCCGGAACGCCTCCGGGCAGTACCAGGTGATGTAGTGCGGCGTGAAGCGCGCGTAGCCGCCGCGCTCCAGGAGCTGCGCGTGGCCGCGGAACCCGCGCACGAACGCCATCTGCTCGTCGCACCGCGGGCCGCACTCGTCGTTGCTGTTGGTCCACAGCTCGTACTCCACGCGCTCGTCAGGGTGCGGCATCGACTCCCGCCAGTCCAGCTTCACGATCACCTCCTCGCCCGCGCCGGCGGCGGAGGCCACCTTCTGCGCCATCTTCTTCAGGGACTCGCCGAACGCGCGGTTCACCAGCGCCGACGGGATGTTGATCTTGTCGACGTACTCCGTGCCCGCGGACGCCTCGGGGCTGTCCATTGTTAGCAGCTGCTCGTCCACGCTGTCCGCGATCAGCACCGCCGCCGCGCCCGCGCGCTGCGCGTTCCACGCCTTGAGCGCGAAGTAGCACTCTGCATCAGGTGGCGAGGCGGACGTGCATCAACTCACCAACGAATGGCAATAGTTTTTACTAACAAGGTTATTAAGTCTGGGTGAACAGTTGACTGAAACTTCAGCTTTGGGACGCTTTGCTTTGAAAGCAAGGGTGAAGCAGATTGGTCTCTGAATGAAGGAAGCTCATGACTTTGGCGCCGACGCCAACTGTTGGTTGGTGCGGTGGTGGCGGCGGAGGAGTCGGATCAGGTGAGTGGCGGTCGTGGGATCAAGTGAGATGTGAGTTAACAATAATCAACAGGAAGTGAGAGCAAGATGACTTCAATAATACTCCACTGTGCACTCTGAGCTAAGAGTTCTTTTCTGATGAATTGGTCATTGTTTGCTAGCAGGTTCATGGTAGGTGGTATGTATCAGCATGTGCAAACTTCCAAAAAAAAAACTATAAGCAAAACCCAGTATGTGAGAATTGATTAATTGAACTACTGAGTACTGTTTAGTGCTGTGCTTATTCGGATTTCGGGGGAAAAAACTCAATGGAGCAGCAAGAGCTGCATCAAGTGTTTGCTGTGATATAATATGGCCCCTGCTCGATGAACTGAATTATAATATAAAGCACTAAGAAATCTATGTGACACCTTAGTTGGAGATCAATCGGCATCAGATGATTAATATATTATATCACTTAGATGGCATGTCCATCCCTGATGTTATTCACTGACCAACCATTCTGTTCTACCTTAATAATCACTGTCTAAACAATGCTTTCCGACAGAGTGTTAACATAACAAAAGAGGGAGTACTGACATGAGTATGATATTGACAGGGATAATAAGCAAGAGAACTCCTTTTCAACTCCTCAAAATATATCGACAAATCTTTCATTCCAAACAGAAAAGAACAAAACTGTACTTGAAGGCTTGAAGCCAGCACAACTCAAAATTTGGTTGATGAAATGAAACTCAGTTTCAGAGCTAAACATAAGATTAGTTCATTCAGGAAAATGAATGGCAGAAATTTAAGACTTTTGAAGAGAAGAAGAAGCGGACCTCCACGATCAAGCAGGAGGATGACGGGGCGGCGGGACTTGGCCTTGAACTTGGTGTCGAACTCGTCGCACCCCGTGGCCTTCTTGTCCGGGTAGATGACGACGCCGGTGAGCGTGCCGCCGTAGTCGGGCACGCCGAAGTTGCCGATGGCCGCGTCGTGGTGGCCACGGATGTGCTCCGGCGCCAGCACCCGCACGCTGCTCTTCTCCACCACGAACCTCCCGCGCACGGGCACGGCCACCATCAGCAGCTGCACCGCCACAGCAGCCACAAGGCCGCCGGCGAGCCACGGCGCGCGCCTCGCCGCCATTTCCGATCGACCGATCAACTGTTGACCGTACGTCCGATCAGCCGCCGCGCCGGCCAGTCTCCCTCGCTCTCGACCCCAGCAGCGAGAGGAGGAGGGAGGGAACAAGAAGAAGACTTGAAGCAAGGAGAGAGCAATGCGTCGATCGCGTCGTCTGGTGGCAACTAGCCACGCAAAGCCAGGGGTAGGTGGTTGCGAGAAGGGGAGAGAAATATATTGCAACTGATCGGTGCAGGTGCGCAGGAGACGAAGAGGAGACTTGGAGTTTGGACGGCGAGATGACGAGGGAGGGAGGTTGCTTGAATCGTACAGAATGGGTGTTTGGTCCGGGGCATTGGTGTCCAACATGTGACGTGCAAGAGAAGGTGACAGGAGGAGGAAGAGGAAGGTGGCAGTGAGAGGGAGCAGCCAACTGCTAGCAGGTGTGAGGCCATACAGATTGCAGAGAGGCAGAGACTACTTCAAAGTAGGAGCATGACAGTGACAATATTTTTTATCTGGGAAACATGAGGTCAGGTGGTGGAAGAAGAAGAGATCGAAACGAATCGGGTGTGAGAAAGAATCTCAAAAGGGGGAGAGTGAGAGGTAGAGGCTGTGGCTTGGAGTCTCTTGTTGGACACTTTTGTCCGTGATTTTTTCCCCTTTTTTCCTTTTTGTTTTGAGCAGCACTCATTTTTCTCGTGTGCAATGAGAATGACAAGATCATCACGAAGCATATCGTTATTGAGAGATACGTCACTTGCCACAAAAATATTAAAGAAAAAGCCAAATTTATTTCCTCCAATTTCGCTTTATGTGTCAAGATAAACCCTCTAAACTAACAATTGATTCAATTTACTTTCTCTAACTATTTTAGTTGATCCAATTTACACCTTAAAATGATTTTCCCTTTTTGTTTCTCTGTGTATAAATTGTGTTTTAGTTTCAGATTTTGTGAGGTGGTAGTGGACATCATATCTTATGTTAGAAAGATACACATTATGAATTTTCTATCATCATGTTTTTACACAATATTGTATCTCTAGTGATATTTTATTAATAAAGTTTCTAAGCTATCAAAATACTAGCAGAAAATAATATATATTTTTCTAATATAACTCATGATATCCCTTACCACCTCATAAAATTTGATATTAAAACTCAACTTATACGTGAAGGGACAACACTATAAATCTTGTTAAGGGGGTGTGTTGTTCCAGGCAAAACTAGAGGATCGTCTCTTCCCCTCGGACGTGTGCGCTTGAGCTGACGAATCTGTCAGTCATTCAGCAATGGCTTTCTCTCATAATAAATTAGTAAATAGTACTTTTAGCTATGACTTATCAGTCAAGTGAACAGGCAGGCCAGCGCCGATGCGGAGGCAGAGAAGGACAGCGCAGAGGTGTACTCCCTCGTGTAGTCGTGTCCCAAATGAAATGTTGTTTTCGGTTTTCGTATCGCAAGTTTGACTCGATTTATAGAAAATATATGTAATATTTATATTTCTAAATAAATTTGTTAAAAGACTAGATTTAAATATCTTTTCAATAATACTAATAATATAACATAAATATTAATATTTTTAATATATATTTAATCAAAATTATTTTTTAAAAAAATAATTATTATTTTGGGACGGAGAAATGGAGAGAAGGCCACGCGACAGCGGCGGTCTCCTCATGGATGAATACTGCAATGGAGGAGGCAAGAAAAGGTTCGGTTTTTTTCGGTAACAGTTTGTTTGCAGTGATGTGGCTGAGCACTCGATGTGGAAATAAATGCCCCCGTCTGTTTCGTTTGTAGTGATGATGTGTTGGTTAATCTTGAGTGGGGAGCCGAAGACATGGTGGCAGCTGGAGCTCAGGTCTTGTTTAGTTTCGGAAAAAGTACTGTAGCATTTTCGTTTTTATTTAACAAATATTATCTAATCATGGACTAACTAGGCTCAAAAAATTTATCTCGTGATTTATAGACAACACTACTACAGAAACGAACTTCCGTGACGTTGCTACTGTTCACTCTGTGGCGGGCGTTTTTTTTGCCCGCTGCTGTAAATCGTGCGATTTACCGCAGCGGACACTTTTAATTAACCGTGACGGACACTTTTGCCCGCTGCGGTAAATCGATTTACCGCAGCGGGCATCTTAATATGTCCGTCACAGAAAATATGCCCGTTGCGGTAAATCGATTTACCGCAGCGGACATCTTAATACGTCCGCCACGAAAAATATATATTTTCCGTGACGGACATATTAAGATGCCCGCTGCGGTAAATCGATTTACCGCAGCGGACAACCTATCATGCCCGTCACAGTAAATTTTGAAGCCCAAATATATAAGGTCTCTACCTGCTGCTGCTGCTGCTAGCCATGATTATTCAATTTAGTGCCTCACGACCTGTTGCTGGCGGTGGTGGCGGCGGCCCCGCTGTTCCTAGGCGACGGCGGCGAGGCGCTGACGGAGGCCATGGCGGAGCTGCTGAGCCCCGTGGGTCTGCTCCTCCTCCCCGTCTTCGGCAAGTTCCCCGACGCCGTCCACCGCGTGGGAGGCTCCCCCATCGGCGTCGCCTTCATGCTCCTCCTCATCCTCGCCTTGCTCTACTACCACTCCTCGCTATGCCCACCTCCTCGGGCGACGCGGACGGAGCACGGCGGTGCGGATGGAGCCCGAATCCACGGCGGGGAAGGCGTCAAGACATGGATCCCTCTTTGTGTCGACATGAGGTACGCCGCTGCTCCTCCTCTTCCTCCCGTCCCTCCTCTTTTTTCACTCATCTCACTGTTCTTCCTTCTCTCTTTCCAGATCCGGTGAAGGAGCCGCCACGAGCCAGATTTGAGAAGGTGGATTAAAGTAGATCCATGGACAACGACCGCGACAACCCTGGACTGACGGCGCTAGGGTTTTCCTAGCGGCGGCGGCAACAACAGCCTAGATGGGCTCGTCGGGCCTCTGGATGGGCTCGCGGGCCTGTCTAGTTTTTTTTTGTTTTTTTAAATCATTAACCACGACGGGCAACATAAGGTGCCCGCTGCGGTTAATGGGATTAACCACAGCGGACACCTTATGTTGCCTGCTGCGGTAAATCTATTTTTCGCAGCGGGCACAGGCGCCCGCCACGATGAGGCCACGATTAACCGTGACCTTTCATTCGTGGCGGACGTCAATGCCCGCTGCGGTAAACGTAAAGTGCTCGTCACGATTAAACAGTTGTGTAGTAGTGCAAACTGCATAATAAGTATTTGTTTTCGTCTATATCTAATACTTTATGCATTCGATGTGATAGAGAATCTTCAAAAGTTTTTGGTTTTTTGGTGAAGGCCTGAGATCGTGAGAGCGAGAGGAATAAGCGCAAGCGGTGACGTGTGCGTAGCCTGTTTTGACAACAAACAACGAAATGTGTGGCGATGTCTATCGAAGATCTAAATAACGGTTGAAACAAAAAAATAATGACGTGGCTTAACGTGGTTGTAGAGAAATCAGTGTAAATAACCCTTTGTGGGTTCTGTATAACGACAGGTTCCACCTCAGAGAACTTGCTGCGCGTTTTGTTTGCCAGAGATCAGTCCATCCGGGGAAAAATACTGTTTAGTTTGTGTCGTCGTGCCATGCCATCTGTCATCGAGTCATTCCATTTGTTTACTCTAGCATGCCGCTAATCTCAAAGGCCAGTTCATTCCATACAAATGTGACGGATGAACTGACTCTCAATGCATATGGAGTAAACCTATGCCGGATGAAGTTAATTCTCAAACCAAACACGCTGTTGACGAATTGAAATATGCTAATTCACGATATTTTATATGAGTGTTGCTATGATACTCTTAAATGTTTGTGAGTCGTTGATTTAATTAGATCATAGCGCTAGAATCATCTATTATTTTCTAGGAGGTAATAGATAAAATAAGTAAACTTTTAGATATGAAGATCTATTTTTAGATTTAATTGATGCATACTGATCTACTCCCTCCGTCTCTATTTAATTGTCGCCGTTGGTATGCGTGCCACAAGTTCGACTCGATTTGTAGAATATATGTGCAACATTTACATCTTTAAATAAATTTATTAAAAAACTAGATTTAAAGATATTTCTAATGATATTAATTATGTACCATAAATATTACTCCCTCCATCCCAAATTGTAAGTCATTCTTGGAGAGTTAAAGCATTTTCATGTTTGACCAAAATTATAGAGTGAAATACTAAGATTTGTAACGTAAAGTGAGTATACTATGAAAATATAATTAAGAAAGATTATAATGATATTTAGTTGGTATCATAATAATAATTATTTTATCATATAAATTTGGTCAAACTTTGAAAAGTTTGACTCTCCAAGATTCTTGGAATGACTTACAATTTGAGATGGAGGTAGTAATATTTTTTTAATATATATATAATTAAAGTTATTTCTCGGAAAGCGTAAACGACAGTTATTTAGGGACGGAGGGAGTATTAGATATGATGAATCTTTTTTTATTTTTGTAACTTTATAGATATAACATAATTTAATTAGAATAAACTAATTCTTTTTTTGATGCACTTGTTACTTAGGAACGCAACATATATAACGTGTGTATATGTATGCCCAACTTACATGCACGTATATGAACCCCTATGTACGTATGTGAAATAAAACTTTACAAAAGCTACCTGTCTTATTAGGATATCCTCACAACTATGCCTGTATGATCAGTTTAAATTTTAACATAAAATGTCATCAAGCTTTATACATGAGAGTGATAGTTGTCATTTTAGTTTAGCAATGGGAACAAAAAAACGAAAAATAAGAGGTGACAATCGCACAAAAGAAAGGGCACAGCCATGCGCAAGAACAAGGAAAGGGCTGCATCACCAATGCCTCGCATGATTAGATGGATTTGAGAATATTTCATATTTGCTTGTATTACTTATTTTTATATAAACTGTAATTTCCGACAATTGACTTGGAACAGTACCTGTCTTTTTCTGCAAAGAAGAACCTACAAATACGGGCGCCGGTTATAAATAGTCGGCTGTGACACGCAGGCTCAGACTTTCTTGCAATGTTATGACGTTTCATCTATCTTCTATCATCCTTTGTGGTGTGGAATATATGCGACGATATTTTAGACGATGTGACATTAGCTCGCGCCCTACCCAAAATTAAGCAGCATGACGAGTACATCATGCGACATAACGCAACAAACAGTTCAGTTGTTGTATGTTTCTTGCTGCAAGTGTGCTGCACCACACGATTGCTTGCAAGAAAGATCTCCCCATCATGGAGAGAGAGGTAGGGACTGAAGGTTAGTGCCACTGACTGCCGGTCCATATATGCGTGCCATGGAAGGGAAAAGAGCCCCTAAACTAATAAATGACTTTTGAACCTAAACTGGAGGAGAATCTGAATCTAAAATTAAATCAAAAAAGAAAAAGGTGGGCAGGTCGTGGTCGTTTTGGTAAATTTGTGAGCGATCTGTTGGGTCCTGGACAAGTTGGACGACTCTTGCATTGGGTCAGTCAGTCGTCGATCTTTCTTGTGGCAATTTTAGACTTGGCCGACCGCGTGTTTGACGGTGAGTTTTGAGCCAGTCCTCTAGGGGCCGGAGACCGTCAGACGTCCTTTCCGGGTCAGACGTCCTTTCCGGGTCATAATATGTGGCAAAGTCGATGCTTGTGGCGTCTTTGAGGCTCGTCCCGCGAGAGACGTCATTTCTATTTTGTTTTAGTTTGCATAACATACTAAATTAATCGGTCTATTTATCTATCTGTCTATCCTCTTCATTCTAAATTATTAATTATAAATCTTTCTAACTTTTTATTACTACCAACCCATGAAGTCCTCAAAAACTGCATCTCATCTTTTGTCTTTGTCGTTCGGTGAACTAGCGTCCTCTGCCCATGGCACAACGCCTTAGGTAGCATTTGTTTGGGAGTCAAGGTAGAGTGAAATATTTCTGTCTGTAATTTCTGCGACGGGACAAAGAAGGGACCATTCCAATTTCTGTCTGGTTAACAAAGATAGGACTGGCTCATTTTCTGTTTGGTCTGAGAGCATCAAAAGTGGGATTACACACTGACAAATGGGGTCCATTTGTTTGTTTTTTTCCTTTTCTTCTTCCCCGGACCGGAATTTCCAACACGCCCGGGGCCAGTCCTCCATCGCTGGGGTGGCCACTCACGACCAGTTGAGGCCATCTCGTCGTGGCCCCTGTGCCTGGTCCTGTTTCCTTCTCTGCCACCCGACACTCCTTGCTCTCCTACTCCACCGACTGGTCTCTGCCTCGTGCTCTTCACGTGCGCATCTCTCGTCCCAGTGGGGACATCTCCGTCCACCATTTTTCAGGGCAAGTTGAGCTCGAATCCGAGAGGAATATTTCCAGATAGGATGCCCTGCCCTTGCATGTCTCAACCAAACAACCTTGTACATGGTATCATCCCACTACATCTCTGTCTATCCTAACATCCAAATAGCACCTAGTGGGCGAGTTATGGTCATAGCGAAGCTAGGGGTATGCCTTTGTATTTCATAGAATACCTAGGTTTTTTTACATAAAAAATAAAACTATATGTAATAGTTGTAATCCTCATACTAATAACTAAATATGAGTTGATCATTTAGGTCATTTAATCACATTTAACTTGATTGTGTTTAGACATTTAGACCATTCTTAAAAGTTTAAACGGTTCAATGGTTTAATTCACCATTTAAGGCCTAAATGACATTGGGTTTATAATGTTTAAATGTTGATTAAGCAGCCGTTTACTGCCGACATGTAGATTAATGCCGGGGCACGAAACCTGGGTTGTCTGATCCATGAGTTAGATGTGTAGAGTGCAGGAGAGGTTGCGCTGCTTGTAATACCTTAAGAACCTTCCCCCTCGTCCGACGTGTCTGTAATACGCAAACCTTTTGTGTATTTTAGAAAAAAAAAGTTTAAGGCTAGTCTCAATGGACAATGTCACTGTACGGTTTCACATACCAACACGTCATCAAGATTGGAAATGAAACCATCTATGAAATAACCCCAGCAATGAAGATTTCACTTTGTTGTTTCCAAGGCTAAGCAAAGCATTTAATTACTGCAAAATGATTGGATCACATGCAAGATGGTGAAACGATTTAGCCATCAGTGGAGATTTCATCCCGTTTCACCGCGTGGGAAACAACGCCCGTGGAGTTTCACCATGGTGAAACTACTTCCTTCTCTCTCCTTTTCGTTTCATATAAAAAGTACAGTTTTGCTGATATGGTGCTCTAATAAATATGCATGACATCTTGGTAAAACTCCCACCGAGACTAGCCTGAGTCGTCAAGATAAGAAAAATAAAGGATGCAAGCACCGAGCCAAGCGACCTAGGCAGGAGTTTTTACACGTGGAACACGACAGTTGGATGCAACCATTATCGGTTTTTTCCTCCTCCAAGTTATGCCTTCGCCGACCCCGACAAACAGGAACCATCCAAACACGGGCTGAGCTATGCCGTTATCATCTCTCTCCCTCCTCCGCCACCACCCGCCGCGCCCTCTCCCGCCAACTTCAAATCGTCAGCCGCCACCGCCACAACCCCGCCTACTCCTCCCTCCGTTCACAGGGCGCCGCGCCTTCGTCTGCCAGCCGCTCGCCGCGGCCACGGACGACATGGCTGCTGCGGCCGCGGCGGCGTCGCCCCCCACGCTGCTCGAGCACATGGGCCAGGCGGGCACGGCCGCTGACCTCACTGTCCTCGTGGCGCATATCCAGAGCGCATGCAAGCGCATCGCGGCTCTCGTAGCGTCCCCCGGCAACGCCGAACTGTCGCGGTCTAATAAGGCGGGGCGTGGGACCGTGGCGGCCGGGCGTGACGCGCCTAAGCCGCTCGACGAATTGTCGGTTCGTGCTGTCTTCGCTTGTTCTTGAGTTCCTAGCCTCGTTCTCGCATTTAACCACGTGATTTTTTTTATGGATGTAACATTGTTGTGGGACTGATCTTAAGGGCTTATATGGCAGTATGGTAGTATACATAACAAAATATCCATCTGAATTCTGAAGGTGCTTGATCTCTTCTATTTTATGCTGTGTTTATATTTTTCCTTCATCAACTAACTAGTTGATTCCAAAAAAATTATAGCTTTGACATAGTAGATTTAGGATATGAAAGGTCAAAGATTAGAGACCTGGACCTTGTTAAATTCACCTGTATAGAGTTTGGATTGCAGAATCACATAGGCCATGTTAGGTGTTTGCATTACCAAATTATCTTGCTTGAATCCATTGCTATGCATACCACAAGAACTACACTCAAATATTTTACCATATCTCTTTTACTGGTGGCAAAACTGTGTTAAGCATCCTTTCTGTTTGCTTGAATTCAGAATGATATCATCTTGTCATCGCTCCAAAGTTCTGGAAAGGTTGCAGTGCTAGCATCCGAAGAAAATGATCTTCCCATTTGGATATCTAATGACGGTCCATATGTTGTTGTTACTGATCCGCTTGATGGTTCTCGCAACATTGAGGTCTCCATACCTACTGGAACAATATTTGGGATCTACAATAGGCTGGTGGAGCTGGACCATCTCCCTTTGGAGGAGAGAGCTCAGCTCAATTCACTGCAAAGTGGAACTCGCCTTGTTGCTGCTGGGTATGTCCTGTACTCATCTGCCACCATCTTGTGTATCAGCTTCGGTGCAGGTACCCATGCCTTCACATTGGATTGGTCGACCGGAGAATTCATCCTTACACATCCTTCCATCCAAATACCCCCTAGAGGTAACCAAGCATATCAGTATTTAGTAATTTGCTGCTTTCCACATTCTTCACTGAACATTGAACGGTTGCTTAGTCATTACTGATTGCTTAGTTTTAGTTGCACAGCTGTGCAAGTTTTATTAAAACTGATTCCTAGAACTCTCAACGTGAGTTATTTCTGAAGAATGTTACAATAATTTTCTTATGACTGAGACTGACAGATGTAACGCTTCAGAGTCTGCAACTCTGCTTCATTGTATAAACTTGTTTCAAAGTTGCACCTTCTAGTAATTCCTTTTACAGGTTTTTACTCTCAACATGAGTTACTTCTGAAGAATGTCACAATAATTTTCTTATGACTTAGAGACTGACAGATGTAACCCTGCAGAGTCTGCAACTCTGATTCATTATATAAACCTGTTTCAGACTTGCATCTTCTAGTAATTCCCTTTACAGGATTTTACCTTTGCTCAAAAGCTACAGTTGCATATTATGTCAGGGCAGATATATTCGGTGAATGACGCTAGGTATTTTGACTGGCCTGAGGGCTTAAGGAAGTACATTGACACAATCAGACAAGGCAAGGGACAGCATCCGAAGAAGTACTCAGCTCGCTACGTGTGCTCACTGGTTGCTGATTTCCACCGGACGCTCATATATGGTGGGGTTGCTATGAACCCAAGGGATCATCTGCGGCTGGTTTATGAGGCAAATCCTCTCAGTTTCCTTGCTGAGCAGGCTGGGGGTAGAGGGTCAGATGGAAAGAACAGAATCCTCAACATTCAGCCTGTGAAGTTGCACCAGAGGCTGCCCTTGTTCTTAGGGAGCATAGATGACATGCTTGAGCTGGAAAGCTATGGAGATGTGCAGCAGAAGGTTAATCCTGGATATGAAGTTTAACGATATGTAAAAAGCTTCAGATTTTTCAGGTGCCGAAGCATACAATAAGGTAACAGACGTGTGGCAACCCTATATTTGCATACAATAAGGTAGCCCACCACAACTTGCTTGGGACTAAACGCTTTGTTGTTGTTCTCTTTTCTGCCAAAATTTGCTGTACCTTTGAGTGAAGTATTATGATTTTTTTTGGCAGCTACACAACCCTGCACCCTATTTGTGAATAATAGAAAGTTTCTAAAATCTAAACATATATACATTATCTCTTAGCACCACCACCACATGCCCATGTAGCCAATGTAGCACTTCATAGTAATAGTAGCAGTATCATCTTGTTTTGCAAATGCTGGCTGCAGAATGAAGTCACCATGTTGCACTCATGACCTAACTACTTTCCTTTAGGAGATCCATGATGTAACCACAGAAACTAGGAACATGCAGTTCTCTCATGGCTCGTGAGGGTTAATACTGGGAAACATTACATATAAGAAACCATGGAAATGATCAGAACATAACCATACTAACAATCACCATCTCAGGAATGTCACTGATGGCTGCATCACCTGGCATTACAATCGAAGTGATATAGTAGATCACAGGGCCTTAACATGTGCTAAACTCTGGGGAAAATTACAGCAAGATCAGTAACCAGGGATTGAATGATAACTGATCCCTCACATCAATCCATACAATTTTTAAAACCTATGTGGAAAGCGGGAGGATCAAAGTGTGGCTAGAGCGTGACTGATGTACAAAATTACAGTGAATCTGTCCAAACTCAATTCAAAGTTCACTGCTCTAATGCAAGCTGCTTGTGCCGGTTGAGATCGTTGAGGTAACTCGAGCGTGTGTAATCTTCTGAATCGCACGAGTCAAACATCAGGGGCTTCACAATTTTGGGCCTTCTCACCAGCTCAAGTGACTCCCGGTCTCCCTTCAAGAAACAGACTACCTGCAACCAACAAATCAAGGGTCAATTTCCTCATTTGCACTTTGATTATCAGAAAAGATCCACTTACCGATTTCATACTAGGTCTCGAGGTTGAGCTGTGGTGAATGCACAAGGATGCCACTGCTAGGGTGTACACCATCTCTTCAGGGTCATACTCGTTGCCGAGGGAAGGATCCACCAGCTCTTTGATGTTGTTCGCATCAAGCAGCGGTTTTGCCTTCACAGATGATCAACAATGTGTGAATTCCAGGGTTTCAGAAGCATGTAATTATGCTGATCATCTTTTATTTTCTTTTCATTCTCTCTTACTACTGAATGATCAAATTACACTTAACAACATCACACAATCAAATCTAATGAAATGACTTGAGTTTATATAAAGTGTACAGTAGTAGTTTGCTAATTGTACCCATATCACTAGGCTCTGTCTGGATGAGTCCACCGCTTTCCGCCCGGTAACTAGTTCAAGAAGTAGAACTCCATATGCAAACACATCGGTCTTCTCATTTATGATCCCATGCATGAAGTATTCTGGGGCCATATATCTAAAAATTGGGTGTAAGGTTCAAGTTAAAACAACAACTAAAACGCTATATTTGACTATGAAAGCATGATCAAGAGACAGCCAGTCTCACCCAAATGTGCCTTCAATGGGATACACAACATGATGGGTCAATTTGTCAGGGAGCCACTTTGCAAGCCCAAAATCTGATATCTGTATTAGAAGGGAGCAAAACTGCAAGTCTTGACATCCATAGTAATCACATAATGGGCACGATTAGTGTAACCTAACAGTAGAACATACCTGAGGTTGGTAGTCTTCAGTTAAAAGGATATTAGATGCCTTGATGTCTCTGTGAATTATGCGTCGATGGCAGCCTTCATGTAAATAAAGCAGCCCTTCAGCAATTCCAAGTGCAATGTTGAACCTGACTTTCCACTTCAGGGGCTCCTTTGTACCTGATTAGCTGAACTCCATTTTATCACTAGACTAAGGGCATCACAGTACACTTTAATATAACAGCTAATGAACATTTTATATTAAAAAGGCAATGGTTGCTTAATCAGACCATGCATGTGCTGTACGAGACTTAGGTCACTGAGTGTAAATTTATAAAATAGTATGCAGAAATCGACACATGAACCTTTTTTCTCCCAACTAATTGCACTTTGAAGATTGGCATTTCAAAAACTACTTTGAAGGATTATGATGTACTGGCATTAAAGGTAAAGATCTGCTCCCATCCAATTCTTAATTAAAAAGTGACTGTCCCTTTCAGAAATGTTTGCATAAAGTATGTCCCCGTATCACAGAAAATCACTCAACTATTTCATTCATTAGTTAGCTAACAAAAGTGTTAATGTTAAGAGAGGAATATACCATGTAGAACAGAAGCAAGGCTTCCATGAGGTGAGAACTGAAGAACCAAGTGCAAACCACCTTCCACACTGAACCCCAAGAGCTGTGCTGCATTTGGGTGGTTAACATGGGCTATTATTCCAAGCTCAGATAAAAAATCACTAACTCTGTCCTCTTTGTTACCGCCTTTTGTTAATCTCTTCACTGCCACAAATTGTCCATCAGCAAGCTGCCCTTTGTATACCTCGGCATGCCCTCCCTTCCCAATCATTTTCTCTAGAAAAGTCAACCACAAAACAAATTCAGTGGATACTCAGGGCAGCTAGATAATAAAATTTGGTTGAAACAGTATTAGCATTACATAAAAGAAAAGAAAAGGATATGATCGACTAAAAAAATCAGAGCTGAAGGAATCACATTTCTATATTGTGTTGCCACGGTATCAGAGGTATTGTAATCTAGAAATGTTCATGCGAAAAGACTAGTTTAGATTAACATGTGCGTGATGTTAACTTTTTGCTGCTAAAGGACAGTAACAAGTCATCATCATTAACCTAAAGAACCGTTCATGATTAGGACCTCAGACCTCACGTAATTTTGTTTCCCAGTGAAATCATAGCAGTACAGTTGTAAATCCATGGCTTAATGCTAAAGCCTAAAGCTATTTTCCACCACACAAATGTTGCAATGATAGTAACGACGCCTAATCATTAAGTCACCCACATCCCAAAGTAGTTAGTGTGCATGACAGCATGTTACCTGAACTAAAACTGTCAGTAGCAGCACAAAGCTCGTTGTAGTCAAAGCTACGCCATGATGGCCTCCATTTCCCAATCTCAGGGAGGATCTCAGGAGCAATGGCACTGCAGTCCATTTGGTTCTTACCACTCCTCATTCTCTCCAGGTACCCTCTAATCCCTCTGCTCTTGGATCTCTGAGGGAACGTCACTGCTCTGCCCATGGACTTCTTTCTCCTAAGTATTAGACTGCTGATCAGGTTCCTCCACTGCACATTATGGTTTGACTCTGCTGACTGCTCGACTGAAACACTGTCATCCGAGTCCATGCTACCAGATACTGAGATATCTAGCACAGCTCGCGGAGAGCTCCGATCAGCACACTCACTGCTATCATTGCTACAGCTCTTGGAGAGGGTTCCTGGCATTTCATCAGCGCACCCATTATCTTCATCATTACTGCTCTTGGATCTGATTTGAGGCACTTCATCAGCGCACTCAACATTGCTGCTCTCGGAGCCCGTTTCAGGCAATTGATTGCAAGCACCATCAGATTCAGCACATTGGCTGTTGCTGTCACCCTTATCATTGAGATCTTCACTCGATACAGTGGCTTCGATTATGGACCGGCCGTAGTCACAATCCTCGTCACAATCCTCTTTAGTAGATTCATCGGACTCTGTCTCTGTATTCCCTTCATCCTCTCCTGCAGACATAGCATGGGCTGTGGCAAGTATGTTATTTGATTACCAACAACAGAATTCTGCTCGTGAAAAATCAGCTACCTAACTACAATCAAGAACCGGACAAAGTGCAAAGCAAGTCACAGCAAGAAACAAAAACACAATGATACACCGATTGTCTGGTTTGCCTTGAAAGGCACGTGCTGCCAGAAGATATCACATGACGCATTCTATTGAAGAAGTTTCTGTTTTCAAGAAATACAATATATGAAATGCCACAAAAAAAATTGACATCTGCACCACCGCCCTTGCCCACTTCCAAAACTGATGTTTTGTTCCTATCTACCACAGCCACAGGTGCTGAAGACGAAAGCGGCGCTTAAATAAAACAGCAAAAATGTCCGTTTCAGAGGCTTTGGTAGGGTTGGAAATTCGGCGGAATTTGACCATTTAACAGTCCACCGTATAAAATGGAAGCAAAAAACTGCACCCCCTGAGACATACTAGTTTACTGTTTCAAAATCGACAAGGAATCCTAACCCTGACATCAGCCATCCCTCTCTCTCTCTCTCATCTCTAAAAAAACGACTGTTCAAAGTTCAAAGTTGCGTCACCAAACTTCAAAAGTTTGGAATCTGGAAACACTCCAGGATTACAAAGAAAAGAAACCCATCAGAAATACTAGTTTCCATAAAAGAAGCATCAGAATGGAGAAAGAAAAGATACAGCAGAGGCTGTGTGTGAACCACAGACAGAAATTGGGGAAGGAAGGTTATCAAAGAAGCGGCGCTCACCTTCCTTATCTGAAGACGAAGGAGAAGCGAGAAGATCCTTGAGCAGCCGCTCGTCCTCCCCTGCTGCCTCTGCGGGACCAAGCAGGAAAAACTCCTTCAGTTTCACCATCGCCGGCGACGAGGTCAGGCGGTTCCCCCTCTCTCCCGCCCAACCAAAATAGACGGAAGAATGTACAGAGATGATTCCAATGAAAATAAAAGGAGCAAGCTTTGTATCGTCGCGGTAGGAATCTCTCAGGGAGAGGGAGAAGGAAGAAGGGAGAAGGGGGAGAAACGAAGAATACCTTCCGTGAGAGCCATATATCCTCTTCCTCACCGGCAAGCGGCAACGACGGACACCAACTTCGCTTTCAAGGGCAATCAAGCTCGTCGAGGACGGGCGTCTCGCATTGAAACGACGACACTACCAACTGAGCAGCCGGAAATGGAACAGGCAAGCAGACGGGAGGGAGACAGGGGTACTTGGAGCTCGCACGGCACCCAAGAAAAATGGAGGATGCAGGAGGCGCAAGGAAATTAATACTACTGTACGAGACGTGGGAGAGAGGGATTGCTGGACGAGTGGTGGTGTGGATGGGGATGGCGCAGGGCGGACCGGCGGAGAGTGGCGGGTTCTTTTGAAAACCGCCGCTGTGCTGTGCTGTGCTGTACTGCTGTGCTTTCCTTTGCGCTGCAGGCTTGCGGCTATTCCTCCCTTCTCTCAAAAGAAGAGAACATATAGGCAGGGCGGCAGGTCTAGTCTACTCTAGAGAGAGAAGAGAGAGTGGGAGGAGAGGGACCGGGCAATGGAGCACTTCAGAGGTCTGATGGTAGTCCCTCGCCTTTTTTTGTAGTGACATGACCTCTCTCTTTTGGTCCTGCAGGGACCTACGAATACAAGGCAGGAGGAGGAGACGGAGAGAGAAAAATATTTGCAAATCTCTTTTTTTTTTGTAGTGTTGGAATTGGTTCTTGTGGAGAAGAAAGAAGAGAGTGGAGATGTGAGAGTTGGTGGTGGAAAAGGCATGGAATTTGATAGGTGCTTTGTGTTGTGTCTTGTGCCTAATCCTCTCGGTAAAATCTTGGAGAGCTTTGGTTGGAGTTGGACTGGGAAAGTTGACGAGAGAATTGGATGTTGATGTCTGCCTTCGTGGGGAATGGGGATATATCCATGTTGGATACAGTATATACTAGTTGGAGGGTAATTTATTATCTTCCCTTCCAAGTTCCAAGTACATCCTTTGTCTTTGGTTTTTGGGGAAAAATAGGCCTTGTTTAGTTTCAAAAAAAATGCAAAAGTTTTCAAATTTTGGTGGCCTCGAATTTTACAACACATTCATAGAGCACTAAATATAGATTAAAAAATAACTAATTGCATAGTTTGTATGTAATTTACGAGACAAATCTTTTGAGCCTACTTAGCTTATGATTGGACAATATTTGTCAAATACAAACGAAAGTGCTACAATGTCCATTTTGTAAAAAAATTTGGAACTAATCGAGACCGGTCTGCCACCTAAAAACTCAAATCATATCAACGTCACTATCAGTATAATTTTAATGTCTTCACGTCATTATATTTACCAGTCGTATTTGGATAGTCTTGGCTAATTGAACGCGTGATGTTGTACTACTATGCAACCTTGTAACTTTGGAAGGATCTATTCACTTAAGACCTATGTACATGTAGGAAGTGTATTGCTCGCTTATCGTCCACAATTGCTGCCACGCTCGGTCACTCGCAGCCAAGCAATAGCAACCACGCAACCCACATCGCCCACACATGAGCAGGTACCCTGCACAACCAACATCTTACACATCCGTTCCTTGATCCAAGATCCATCTACAAATCGTGCAATTAATTATTGTTCTATCTATATTTAATGCTCTATACATGTGCTTGAAAAGTTTTTAGGTTTTGGGTGGGACTAAACAAAGCCTAGTATGGAATAGATTACATATCAACGTTAATGGTACACTCCCCCGTCTCAAAATAGATATCGCTATGGGATACAAGCGGGTTAATTTTTCTCAACTTTGACTAGGTTTGTAGAAAATGTGTTTAATATTTATTTCTCCAAATAAGTTTATTATAAAAGTATATTCAACGATCTATTCAATGATATTAATTATGTACTATAAATATTAATAATTTTTAGATATATTCAGTCAAAGTTAAAAGTGTTTGACTTCTCGAGAAATAAAAATTATATCTATTTTGGGACGGATAGAGTATATGAGAATAATGTTTGGCAGTTAAGGGATTTAGGTTCATAATATGTCAATAGAACGTAAGGATTTTTGTCTTGGATTTTATTATCCTTTTGCAATATAGGGCTTGGAGGATGGAGCATTAGGGTGGTGGTAGTGGTACCACCTCCTAATAGAAGGCTAAGAACTAGCGTTGGGTCACATGCATTGAAATGAACAGGTGGCCTTGCTGTGGTACCAGTCACGTAACAGATGGTATGTCTGGTCTACATTTTTTATGGATCATGCGCTTTGCTTCAAAACGTTGGCCTTGTTTAGTTTCGAAAAGTGAAAAGTTTTCGGTACTGTAGCACTTTCGTTTGTTTGTGACAAATATTATCCAATCATGAACTAATTAGGATCAAAAGATTCGTCTCGTGATTTACAGCTAAACTGTGTAATTAGTTTTTATTTTCGTCTATATTTAATGTTTCATGCATGTTTCACAAGATTCGATGTGACGGGGAATCTTGAAAACTTTTTTGTTTTTAGGGTGAACTAAACAAGGCCGTAGGTCATTTAAGGAAGGAGTAGTGCCACATCGGCACTTATTAAAGCTCCAGAACTGTACCATTACAGAGAATTCAATCTCAAAGTAGCAGTACGTGGATGGCTCACACTTGACATGAAAATACAATTTAGTCCTAAAGTATATTACAGTAGTATAGTATACTCTGTTTTCTAACTTAAATTTATGAGTGACTACTCCACTCTACACTTTTTTTTATTCCACTCTATATTTTTTAACCAAATAGTTTTTTGATTTATGCACTCTTTTCAGAGAAAAATAATAAAGTTATAAGAGCAAAGAGATGCTCCACAAACTCTTTGTTTATGTGGAGCAAGTTTGTAGAGCAATCTAACACCCCTCTTAAGGGCGTCCGCAACAAGTAAGCCAAATCGCCAGCCTATGTTGAGCTCAGAAAAAATAAAAAAATGAAAAATAATTAAGATACTCTAATCTACAGAGCATGGGAGCAACAGTTAGAGAGAGTAAAATCATCGGATGGTGTGCGAGCCTAGCACTTTCAATCTCGCTAGTGCTGTTCATTTCTCTGATTCTCTCTCTATATGATTGGCTCACTAGCCCTCCTAGCTAGCATTGTGTCAGCCATTGCGGATGCCCTAAGCCATTTCCAATGGCTGACAACCGGCTAGCTAGAAGGGTCGGTTTATCCAATCACAAGAAGAAAGACCAAGAATCACAAGAAGAAAGACCGAGAAAGTTTACAGCGCTAGCGATCAAGCAAGCATCTAGCTCGCACATTTCTCTTATGTTTTTTGAGTCACTGACCTACCATTCTTGCCGAGGTTATTTTTTTATTGTTTATAGCTAACAAGTAGCCGGCGATTTTAGGGGATGTGCAGCCACGCCAGCCTTTTGTGTGGCTTGCTAGCTACAGTGCCCGAACGACGTCAAACCTGCGGCGTGCTGTGGCGATGAATATGCCCGCCACACCTGTGACGTGCTTTTGTATTGTAGGTGATGTTTGGTTGCTAGCTATAGTTTACCACAACTAACTTTAGTCAAGTGTGGCAAACCATAAAAAGTGTGGCTACCAAATTGGTTGCCACACTTTGTCATGTCTAAAGAAATCTTGCCACACTTTTTGACTCTATGACATGTGGAGCCCAAAAGAATCATGCCTAAACTTAGTTATCAACCAAACACTTGCCAACTTGCTCAAACTTGCCTAAGGTAAAGTGTGGCAAACTGTGGCTAGCAACCAAACAGCCCCGTAGTATTGTGCGGCAGCCACAACTTTAACTGCATCTAAATAGCCGCTACAGTATCGATGGCAGCCACAGTTTTGTGGCGTGGCTTATGGTGGCAGCTAACCAAACACCAGCCAGCTCTCGGTGGTAGCCACATGTGTGACGTGGCTATTCGCTTGAGCTTATCAGTCAAATCTATTAGCCATTCAGCAGTGTTTTTCTCCAACAACAAATCAGTCCAACAATATTTCTCTGCCATATCAAACGAACAACAAGGCGTAAATACCCCCTTACCGCAACTGTTAGGACGCCGTTAGTATCGACATCAGAAAAGATACTACTAGCAGTGGCCATAGAAAACGTTGAGAAAACCTACGGGGCCCACATTACAGTGACTGTGCCACCAGGAACGGCTCTCTCCTCCCGCACACTCCTAGGGCCAAGTGGCCAAGTGAACAGGAACAGTTATGTATGGGCTGCTGCTGAAACTCGGCCTTGTTTAGTTTAAAAATTTTTGCAAAATAGGAATAGTAACACTTTCGTTTGTATTTGACAAATATTATCCAATCATGAACTAACTAGGCTCAAAAGATTCGTCTCATCAATTCCGACCAAACTGTGTAATTAGTTTTTATTTTCATATATATATTTAATACTCCACGCATTCGTCTAAAAATTTGATGTGACTAAGAATCTGAAAAATTTTGTAAATTTTTTTAGAACTAAACAAGGCTCGAAGTTGAAATCCCACAATCCAAAGCACATGGAACGGAACGGACTGGAATGGCCGGCATTCACTCATCGTCCTCATCCACAGCCGCAACATGTTAGACAGAGACAGACACGAGGACGGGGTACGGGCCGGGGCCTCCTCTGATCACCGCCTCGATCGGCCAGGGAAGCACCAATCCGTATCCACATATAGGATACGATCAGTGCAGAAGAATCATCTCGTCTAGTACCACTAAAAATTTTTGCAAAATTTTTTAAATTACTCATCACGTGGACTCAGACGTATGCATAGAACATTAAATGTAGATAAAAATAAAAACTAATTATATAGTTCGTCTGTAATTTACGAGACAAATCTTTTAAACTTAGTTAGTTTATAATTAAACAATATTTATCAAATACAAACGAAAGTGTTAATGTAGCTTTTTTTTGAAAATCGACACTGTAACATTTTCGTTTGTATTTAACAAATATTATCCAATTATAGACTAACTAGGCTCAAAAGATTCGTTTCGTCAATTCCGACCAAACTATGCAATTAGTTTTATTTTCGTTTATATTTAATACTTCATGCATACGTATAAAGATTTGATGTGATGAAAAATTAAAAAATTTTGGAAAAAAAATTTGAAACTAAACGAGGCCCAAGTACCACTAGTTGCGGACTTCCGGTGGCAGAGCACCAACGCAAACTCGTGGATGCATTCACTCACTTCACCCCCCCCCCCC
>Ga0182004_10000205_pt1 | contig 30446 bp, 25 predicted proteins | sample Sormic07211540_1_FD_120479 | JGI IMG/M metagenome (GOLD analysis project Ga0182004, IMG submission 120479) | Endophyte microbial communities from Sorghum bicolor roots, Mead, Nebraska, USA - 072115-40_1 MetaG | ecosystem: Host-associated > Plants > Roots > Unclassified | place: USA: Nebraska...
AGAGGTATCCCCAGTTGGGGTAGATGCATCATCGTGCCCTGCATTAACAAAAACCATCTACTGAGCAGAATCAAGGCCAGGTCCACGTCCTAGTTGATGCTCTTCAGTGTAGTTTTGTGGAAGGGTAAACCAAAGCATTTCTAATGTGGCTGGATTGATCACATGTTTTGCACATATACTTAAGTCATATATAAGCCTATGTAGTTTTAGTTTGTCTACTAAAATTAACAAAACGTAAACACACAGTATTATCGCAATTCACAATCAACAAAATCCTATCAACTAAGTGCGGAGCAAGATCAACATCTGAGTATCTGGGTCTCGCTAGTCTCACGAAAGGCACGGCGCCCCAACTACAAATCGCATCCTATCAACAGGTAACGAACCGGATCCACGAAAAGGCTGCGACCTGGGATACTGCACATGCGATGCGAATCGCCCAAACATCCTATAGCCCACCCTAAGGCCCAGCGATTCGAAGGCATCAGATACACACGAGAAGGACCTCACCGGAAGACGACGCCTTGCTATCGGCTTCCTTGCCGCTGCTGGCCTCGCCACCGTCGGGCCCGTCTTTCCTCGTGCCCCCCGACGCGCGCACCGCCACCAGGGGCGCCCACACGGGGCTGCGCCTCCAGAACCTCCGCCCAGCCGCCGCTCGAGGCGAGTCTGTCCGCGAGTGATGGACGAATTGTATGGCTGGGTCGTCGTGAGTTGCGATGAAGACGTGTAAGGTCGTGATCATACTTCTAATCTGGGCCGTTAAATCTGTAGGATATGTGTTGTGAGTCGTTGATCTTGCAGGTGGGATTTGCCTGGAGAAGATTTCAATTATAGTAGAGACTAAGAATACATAAAGGAAGAAATAGGTGTATGGCGCGCCCTCAAAAAAAAACTTGTCTTAGATATATGACTCTTTTTTTTATTTTGCTTTATGGCCTCGAAATAAAATTTATTTGACTCTATGACATTATGTTAGTTTAGGGCAACTAACGGTGTTAAGTTAGTGATAAAAAGACTGTTTTACTCCTGGTAACAAAAAATTAAAAAAACTGAGTTTTATTTGTTATTGTATATTTTGAGAGAGTGCGGGTGTGGGGGTTATGTAACAATATATGTGTGTGGTTATGTATTGAATGTATATTTACTCAAAATATACAATAAATAAATAAAATTCTATTTTTATTTTTTCGCCATGAGTAAAACGGTCTTTTATCCCTGACTTAACACCTTAGCTGCCCCAAAACTGACACAAGGCTATAGAGCCAAATAAATTTTGTTTTGAGGCCATAGAGCCAAATTTGAAAAAACAATCATATACCTAAGACAAGTTTTTTCGAAGACCATACACATAATTCTCCCATACATAAAGTTTTTAGTCTCAGATTTGCAAGCATAGATCTATCAATGCATGGATTAGTTAATGCCCTAGCAATAACAATAACAACGCATCAGTCTCCAAAATAACTCGCCTCATTCCTAGAGCAGTTGCTTGCATGCTCTAGGCCTTTCAAGCAAGCAGTTGCTTCAACATATTGGACCGGACATAAGGAAAAAAATACCGCACGATATCTAAGGGTGTATAGAGCTTTCTTCTTTAAAACTTCGTGTTACACAGAGTAAACAGTGAACAAGCTATATGAAATGTCCAATTTTCTTATCAACTGTCAATAAAAATACTATAAGTTTTTGTGATCTTGATGTTATCCATCAGTGTGATTTACTCCATGAAAATCTGATACCTACGCATGATCATAGATGCCTACATGATCATGATGCGATCAAGTAGCAACACACTGGTATAATCCTAGTAAACTTTTTTTTTGCGAACAATCCTAGTAAACCTTGTGTCGTAGAGGTATTCTTTTTCAACAAACTCATGATCCTAACAAAACTTTATGTATATGAATATAATTATTTTTGCTTTTATATTTACAATATTAATTAATATTGACTAATTTAAACCTAATTTAAATTTAAATTCGATTTTGTTGGGGTGTGCCAGACTGCCAAAATACATGTTGTATATTTGTAGCTCCTAAGCACATTTGGAGCACAAGGTTGTAGTGGCATGGAAGGTGATTATAGTGGTGACATCCATTGTCATCGGAATTGTGCTGCACATCGCCATCAAGCTGTGTGTTGCGGAATTTATCAAAACCATCACGGAGATCATGGCAACCAGTACTCATTTGGAAACAACCCGAACTCATAGCTTCCCGAAGAACCCTAACATGTTTGCATTTGATCAAAGCATGCGCGCACACCTCACAAAAAATGTCACCAACAATGATCTAGTGTCCTCACTTTGGCTAAAAACATCATCTATCCATGTGTTAGAATGATAAAATTGTGAAGCCTGCTCTTTAACATTGCAAATAACCATTTTTTCTCTTGATTTTGATGGCTACACGAAGAGAATGACAACCTAGTTGCCACCGTAGTCAGGTTTCAGTAGCTTATAATGGCTCAGCGGCAAGAAGTAAATGCCCCCCCTAGCTCACTGGTGTTGTTTGGTTCTATGCATGCTAACAAATGTAAAAGGGTGGCTTCCACGGCGGCAAGGGCGAAGGGAATTCATTCATTTACTTATTCTATTTGGTTCACGCGTGGCAATGCAAAGGCCGGTTTGTTTTCATGCTGACAGGTGCGAGACTCGATTGTGGGTGTAATCGGTTATCTGGACAACAATATCAATCCCCATGGCATCTGATTACATATACTTGAAATAAACAATAATATCGTCATTTGTTAGGGTGTGAACGGATGAGGTTACAAAGTGAGTCAACCAAACAACATCCTGACACTCATTTAGTCTATGAGTCTGTTCGTTTAAGCTTATCTACCGAATCTATGAGTCATTTAGCAGTGTTTTTCTATCACAACAAAATAACGAATAGTACTTTTAGCCATGACTTTTCAGCCAAGCGAACAGACTTCTACGTCTTAATGGGGTCTACTATGGTTTTTTTCAACTTGGAAGTCACATCAACGTATCCACGAAATATGTTTCTTTCACAAGATATACACTGCAAATTTCTTGGTATTTTATGGAGTCCTTTGGTTTGGAGAATGGACCTATTCTAGATGAGGTGAGGTGATGCATCATGAATCCATCCATTATTTAAATTTAGTGAAATGACTTTATTTCTCGTACTAGTACAAATGACAAGTTTGCGAGGAATAATGTGGTGATGAATCAATCCATTTCATTCCGCAAATCAAACAAAAAACCAAAGTGAAGATGGTGACAAACTACGTTGTTCTACAAACCAAATACACATTAGAGTAGTCCCAATGTTTTTCTATAACTATTAATTTTCGTGGACACTACGTATAGAAACCATAATCCCAATAAATAGTTTTTATAAAATATTTTTTTATCTAATAACATGCATTCTCTATTCATTCTCTACCAACCACAATGTCTTGGTTCTTGTGTAAACATAGTTTCTAATTTAGACCCGATTTTTATGTTTTTTTTTCTCTCTTCAATAACTATAATATCACATCAATAAAATATTTAGGTAGTAGTATAATTAATGTCTATAAAACTATAGTAGTTTATGCATTGAGAGTGTCTCGGTGGTAAGCTTCAAACTCAAAATTCGCGTCCCTATAAAAAGAAGAAGATGAAGAAGAAAAAAATCACAAGCCCGTTAGCTGATACCGGCCTTACCTGTCTGCAGCCCATTAAACCCGAATCCGGTGGGCTCCATTATTTTTCTTTGGAATTGCTATTTTCTTCTCTTCTTCCAAGCCTGGCCCGTTAGAAGCCCACGGCCGCCGCCGTCAAGAAACCTTGCGCGCAAAAGACCTCGCGACCCTCCCACAGCAACCTGTGCCCTAACGGCGAGGAGGGCAGGTTCGTCCTTAGCGGCATCCAAAACCCTAACGCCCCCAAGTCCTATATAAGCAGCGAGCCAGGCGAAACCCTACCGATCGGGTCCAACACCAGCCGCCGCCATGTCGAAGCGAGGTAAGCCGCCGCCTCCTTTCCCCAGCTTGATTCGCCCATTTCCTCGTCGATTAACTATCTGTCGTGCTGCGATCTCGCGTTTCTAATCGAGTTCTCGCTTCGTGTGGTGTCTCGTGATGTGATCCAGGGAGGGGAGGTACGGCGGGGAACAAGTTCCGCATGTCACTGGGTCTGCCGGTGGCGGCGACGGTGAACTGCGCGGACAACACGGGCGCCAAGAACCTCTACATCATCTCCGTCAAGGGCATCAAGGGCCGCCTCAACCGCCTCCCGTCCGCCTGCGTCGGCGACATGGTCATGGCCACCGTCAAGAAGGGAAAGCCTGACCTCAGGAAGAAGGTGATGCCCGCCGTCATCGTCCGCCAGCGCAAGCCGTGGCGCCGCAAGGATGGTGTCTACATGTACTTCGAAGGTAGCCTCCCGATCCCATCTCACCCATAACTTCTGAGATCAAGCGTCATCGATGTGCTTAGATTGACGTTTGATTTAATTTCAATGTCTCCTGGTGATACATGCTTAGCGTTCGATTTAATTTCAATGTCTCCTGGTGATACATGCTTAGTATAGTATTTATTTTAGAGGTGGAATTCCTTATCTTTGACGGGAGGGCCGCGAGGCCCTCTAGCTTTTACTGGAGCAGAAGTTGACAGTGTCTGCATATTCCGAAGCAAACGTCATATATTAAGCCTTCTGATGTCGAGGATGTCCATTGAAAGTTCACTCTTTCATGGATATTATCCGTCAGAGGGGCAGCCTCATATTCCATTGCCTTGTGTAGCGGCGTCGCTGCCATGAAAATTTGGGACTGGCCATGAGGCTTATATTTCATACATCTCAGTTTCATCATGCCCTGGTCTTGTTTGCTTTGGTACATGTTTTTTGTTATGGTATCCAGTTGCTCCCGAGCTGTTTTTACATTATGTTGTTGTTTACTGGTTTGCATTGCTGTTAACTTTTACATGTATGCACTTGTATAAATGTGGAAAGAATGATGTTACACATTTGTATTTATGGATTAGAGAACATCTCACGGACATTGTACAACTATTTTCTGATTGACGGTTGGACGTCCATGTCCTTCAGCTTTATTGTGGAGCAAGCAACCCATGTTTGTATATTCCCAAGCAAACGTCATATATTAAGCCTTTGGGTGTTGAGATGTTCCCTTGGAATTTCTCCATCTGAAGGTGGCCTCATATTCCATTGCCCTTGGTAGCGGCGTTGCTGCATTGAAACTTTGGGACTGGCCATGAGGCAGATAGTTCTACATTTACTTTAAATTCTTTGCATTTACATTTGTTTTTGTTGCTTGTTAATTGTACCAGCTAGGTTTACCCGAGTTATCTTTTATCACATATGCCACATGTTTTTGTAATTGCATCTATTTGATTGTTCTTGTTAGGTGTGTGGTAACTTTGGAATACCAACACACTTACTGACGGAAGGGCTCCGAGGTTCTTCAGCCTTTTTTGGAGCAAACATTACATGTTTGTATATTCCAAAGCAAACGTCAGAAATTAAGTTTTTATCTGTAGAGGTTTGCTGGCGAAGATTTTCATCTTTGAGAGCTTTCCTCCATTTGAAAATGGTCTCATATTCCATTGCCTTGGGTAGCGGCATCGCTGCATTGAAACTTTGGGACTGGCCATGAGACATATATTTTGTTCATTTCTTACATTAATGTTCTTTGTTAAGTTTTGGTTCTGTGGAAAGATTGTTTCTGTATATGTTCTAGTGTTTTCAACTGTTTACTCTCTGGCTGTGTTGTTATTTGTTGTTGAACTGATCTGGGTTGATGCATTTTATTTCCAGATAATGCTGGAGTGATTGTGAATCCCAAGGGTGAGATGAAAGGTATGCACAGCTAACTGTAATTCCTCCATCAGCATCAGGCTAATCTGTTTGGCATGCCCTTTAACAAACTTACAATTGCCTCTCGCAGGTTCTGCTATCACTGGACCTATCGGCAAGGAGTGTGCTGACCTTTGGCCTAGGATTGCTAGCGCAGCAAATGCCATCGTTTGAGAACTTGTTGGAATGTGTTTAGACTTCTGTATGATCATCTCAGTTTCTGTCGCAACTGTTGCTAAGAGTGCTATTGGACTTAATGGCTCTTTTATGTTTGGTCACTCAATTTTGTAGTGAACAGAAATTTGTCTACCATGTGGATCTATATAACAATGTGGTTACCTTAAGTTTTCTGTCTTCCATTTTTTCATGAGATGCTTATACTACTTATTTTGATGTAATGTGGAAGCTAGGGTGCAAATGAGTGATGATTAGGTGCACCTCTAAACCTCTTTAGTTCAAATATTTATACTATTTCTCTAAAAAAATTAAGAAATAGTACAAATATTTGAACTAAAGAGGTTTGAAGGTGCACCTAAAGGTTACCCCTTTGCACGAAGCCCTGTTGCTTCCAGCAAGCATATTTCTTCGATGACTCGAAATTTGTTGGTATTTCATTAATTTAATGATCGTGTGAACCAATTGTTTTAAGGTCATGATTCTAGCATGTCTGGATGATCATGTACTGGAAAGTTCTCCATGCCGAGCTTTCGGAGGATTTTGTATCGATGAGTAAGGATGGGGACCGTTCTTAGCTAGTGTAACTAATGAAAAAATGTGAAAAGAAATTGTCTAATTAGCAGACCGGACCGGATATCGAACCGGTAAGAGCTTCGGTTCACTGGTCCAACCGTTAAGAACCGGTTGAACCGCCGGTTTGATTATTTTAGACCGGATAAATTGAACCGCTCATAAATACTTTGAACCGGTGCAATTTAATAATATACAATAAATAATTAGCAATGTATATTTAATCAATGCACATATAAAATAATAAAGCACACACCTATATAACCAACTCTAGAGTTGTTTTACAAGATAGATAAAAAATACACATGAACAAAGAACATACGGAGCACTTACAAATCGGTGAAAAAAAGACTCAAATAATAATTTAAATATTCATCGTTATAAAAACAATTTTAGATGTTGAATATTAATTTAAATATTTATTATTATAAAAAATAATCTTTAGATGAAATAGATTGCACTATTGCAAGCTCGTTGAAATAATCAAGATGAATATGTTATTTGACTAGTTCAAACTTCAAAGCTCATATTAAAAAGTGTTTATTTTTTTAAAATTAAAAGGAAGCATTGACGTCACCTGCAGCGCCACCAAGACCAAAGTCGAATACGCATGCATGCAAATGTTCAGTACTCCAAATCTCCAATCCACCAATCGTGAATCAACAGGTGGCAGCAGTAACAGTACATAGATGGGCCCTGCATGGTCCACTCTCCCAGCGGCCAGGCGCAGTTGCATGCACGCCAGCAGCCATAGCACGCTTCTGCACGTCAGCTTTTTCGAGCCGCTCCGGTTTGAATGCAACCGACCGGTTCACCGGTTCTACAAGAAACCGGCCGGTTCGTCCGGTTTTTAGCGGTCCGATTATATAAGCGGTCTTTGAAGTGAACCGAACCGCTATAGTCTCTGGTTCGGTCTTTTACCGGTCGGACCGCCGGCCCTGTCCAGTCTTAATAACTTGGCTAATTAGTTTATTAAATTATACTAGATAAGAACCATGTGTATTAGCCATCCCTATCTTTGTCGATGAGGTTAGCGCAAATCGGCCTAGAGACAAGACGCCACATAAAGCTGCCCTTTAGTAAGGCCATGTTTGATTGTTTTTTTAACTTCCATCACATTAAATATTTAGTTACATATATAGAGTATGGTCCTTGAAAAAATACATCTTTTTTATACGTTCTTTTTTATTTTCAACTTACCTATAAGGCCTTAGAATGAAATTTTATTTCTTCAATGGTTTTTTATCTTTATTTTGCACCTAACAATGTTAAGTCAAGGGTAAAATTACCATCTTGCCCTTAACAAAAAAATGTAGAGTTTTATTTGTTTAGTATACATTTGGAGTAATATTACACAAATAAATTTTAAAATGTACAACTAAGTTTTATTACGCAAATAAGTTTTAAAATGAACAACAAACAAATAAAACTCTGCATTTTTTTGCTAGAGGTAAAGCAGTTATTTTATTATTGACTTAACATAGTTAAGTGCCAAAAATGGATGGAAGGCCATAATAGAAGAAAAATTTCGTTTTGGGACCATATGAGTAAGTTCAAAATAAAAGGAGTCATATAAGAAAGATGTATTTTTTCTAGAGTCATAGAGGCAAATATCTCTATTTATGAAACTAAAAGCATAGCTAAAAAATAACTTGCGAGACGAATATTTTAAGCCTAATTAGTCTATCATTTGACATTAATTGCTAAGTAAAACGAAAATGCTATAATAACAGTTAAACTTTAACACCTCTGACCAAACATCCTTTAAGAAGCTTCATTAAGGTCCCATTTGGTACAGCTCCACTTCACCAGTGAAGCTGTTTTTTGGGGTTTCAGCTTCATGAAGAACTCTATCCGTGTAGCTAGAGCCATTTTGATAAACCGTTTGGCAAAACAACTTTTTTTTTAAAATATGCTCTCACAGAACCCTACGTATGATAAGGTGAAGTTGAAAGAAGCCACTATTTTTTGCTCCTTCGCATCTCAAAGCTCTATGAGAACACGTTTTTAGGGGCTTCGTTGGTTGCATTCTATTTTACCCCGTTTGGTACAAAACGACTCCAAATGGTGAAGCTGCTAAGCCGTGCCAAACGGGGTCTTAGTATGTCGATTTGTACGGGGTCAGTTCGCTAGAATCCACTGACTTCATACACGGGGACTCGACCATCGATCCTTTCATGTCAGGAGCTGTGACCGGGTACTCTGAAACCCCTTAAAAGGAGGGGCTCTGAAACCTCGGAGGGTGGAGGGGCTGTGGGGTTAGGGAGATGAATACAGACTATCCCCTCTGAGGACCTGATTACCAAAGTTAAACAGTTGATGTCATCGAGTTTGTATTATATAATGTCCTCTTTTGTCCCCGAGTCTGTAATGAATTAGTGTCGGTGTCCAGCGATTCAGCTAGGACTGATGAGTAATGAAAGCTCTGTTTTTTTTAAAAAAATTACATTTTCAATAAGAAATTTTAAAACAGCACCTAGCATTGTTTACTCCCAGCCAAATCAACTGATTTATTTCTCAAATCTCCGCTGATTTATAAGAGAAACGTTTATTCTCTTTGCCCTAAAATAACTGCACATCATGCTTTGATTTTTACTAAATTCTTTAGAAAATGTTACCAACATTATATTTACGTATATTGCCCATGCTAACTCTAAGGTGACATCTAAAAATAAATAAATTGTAAAACTGAAATAAGTATAAAGATCTTACGGCAAAGAAACTAAAGATTAGATAGATAAACACCTTTGGAGATTGCATTGACCTCAGAATTGCATCAATCATTGTTGATCAACACTTTTGGAGCATAAAGGCATGTTTGCACATGGATTAGTCCCCGAAATATTAGAATCTAGCGGTCTGTGATACTCTTCTTACATCCTTGTCCACTGGTGAAACTAATCCAAGACTTAGCCTTGCATCAACAATTTCTTTGATGACATCTGGAGGCACACAAGATCAAACAGACAGAAAAAATCAGCTCTCCATAGTAGTTTTACAGAAGCAAAAGTAAATAGAAAGATCATTCAGTGCTGCAGCAACAAAAGTTATGTAAATTCAATCCAATCCCCCTGTCAAAAAAAATCAGCTCTCCATGGTAGTTTAACAGAAATAGCACAAGGGATCAAATAGACAAAAAAAAACCTTTGCACATAACTTGTGTTGCTTATTGTCAATGTTTGTAAGATCAGTAAGAAATGCTCTCTTATTGGGCATTGCCTTCCTAGATGGAGGTAGAGCAACCATCACATTGGGGGTGTTTGGCACGACTCTTCACGAGGGGCTCCTGTAGAGGAGCCAAAGCCGTTTTGGAGAAGCCACAATTTGTGGCTTCGCTAAAACGGCTCCGACTCCTCTGCTTTTTACTTAAAAATGACTTCTCCAGAAAAACGTTTGGTAGGGAGGAGCCGGAGCCGGAGAGGAGCCCTACCAAACAAGCCCATTGTTCTCTTGGTTCACTTTGCCTGACCTAGTCACCGGAATGCAGCTTTTCTTGTGTCTGCTTACTGCGTCTGAAACAAACGTGCCCCATTAAAGTTAAGTGCAAAAGGGAAATAACCCGAACCATACAGGGTGAATTCAGTCCTCTCACCTCCATGGGTGAGGACGAGCTTGGCAAAATTCATCAGCATCGCCCAATTTTTCATCATCCGATAATTTTGCAATCACAAAAACCAAATAAATTGATACACTCTCCTGATCAAGCCAAACACGATTGAAAAACGGGGAAAATTGCGGGTAATGAGGTTAGTAGTGAAAGCTAAGATGGTTGGGATTTAGAACTGCAGGATCAAATCCAGACCTTGAGTTCCTTCAGCACAGCAGGGACTCCCCCGAATCCAAGCCATGCATATATGATATGGAAATAATTTCCATTGTTAAATAGTTTAATTAGGTTTAGAGAATATATTATGAATATTTGAATTTTTAATATTAATATGTATTCACTTAAAAAGTGAGTTTTGCAGATATTTAGGGTCTACTTGAGTTTTACCAATCGTCAATTCAATTTTGGAGATGTATATATTTAGGAACTTAGGGTCTTGTGAGTTACCAATCGTCAAGTCAATTAAGGGATTTGAAAAATCATAGTTGTAAACGAAACATGATTTGTAATTCATCTTTCTGGGCTCTCTGCCAAACCAAGAGATTTGATAATTTAACAACAGGCTGAAAACAACAGCCTGCAATTTTCTCTCTCAAAATTATAAGTATTAAATGACAAGAAATGTTATTCTACTATCTACATCTACGCATAGCGTTTCACCAAGCTTTGTAATTCAGCTACACCAAGCTTTGCAATTCACAGTTTGGGGGCAAATCTGTGGTGCCGGGCTGCGCACAATTCACAGTTTGGGGCAAAGCTGTGGTGCTTGGCTGTGCACAATCGCTATCCCGGTTGAGAAGCATTGCAATGGTGAAATACTTGAGTTGAAGTAGAGGATATACAGGTCCTCTGTGATATTCACGAGCTTCAACATCGTTTCATTCTTTGCACCCTGAAAAGTAATGGTGTAAAGATCAGAAATGGCCTAGCAGCAATTCTGATATCTGAAGGAAACTATAAAATTTTATTGCAAATAGTTACCTTGATTGATAGCTCTACTGATCTGCTATCCTGGGACTCTCCTTCAGGCAAGGAACCACAACCATCACCATTAAGTACTCTGATGGGGCAGCCAAGATCCCATCCGCCGCAATCACAGCATCCTCCAGATCTCCATCTCTTGATGAGGCCTGATGGTCGGCTGCTCTTTGATACCGCGCCGCCGTGGTAACCTCTGGGGACAACAACAGTTATACATTGTGTGGCACCATTACTGTTCTGAACATCAGTTTCTTTAGTGCCTTCTGGATGATTTAATTCTGCTTTCTCAAGGAACTTGAGGCCCCAGCCACCCAAAACAGGCTCTTTCTGGCGTTTGTGGCGTTGTTCCCTCACCACAATTGCTGCTAATTCTTGGTTGGTCGGCAGATCATCGGTGTTGAGATTCATCAGGTCTGATTCTCTAGCACTAATCATTTCACCTTCAAGTATTTCAGTTAAGTCGTCAAACTGATGAGAGGAAGATTTGCCAAACTTCCAGGAATGTTTTGGGCTAGAGGAAACATTGCCTGTTCTCATAATTTCTGTTACTCTCTTGACAAGACCCTTCCCTTTTGGTACACTATAGGGACTGTGCATTTGCTTAAGATAGTCATCTGGAGAACCATACAGAACAAACTCAGTTTCCAAGAGACTTGACTTGTCTGAGTTTAGAACTAAAGAACTAGACACCTTCATCTTGCCCACAAGTCTGGACACATTGCTTGAGTGACCCATCCAATCTTTTCTTCCTTGCTCTCCAGAATGAATCATGTAGACGTAATCGAGGGCCTTGTCCTTTTCCTGCACCCTGATTGGGTTTGCAGCGTATACTGCAATAGGATCGTCCAGTGACAGTTCAAAATGAGGGAGGCCATTTTTCCATATGCATTGTAGAAGACCTGCACTAAGAGATGACGGGCACTGTGATAGAACAGGCTGATTTGAGCCCATAGATGAGCACAATGGCGACTTGTTCTCATGGATGCTGACCTCAGCTGTGCCTTTGTTCATTGGAGATGCCCCATGGGAGGGGGTTTCCCATGTCTCAGGAGATATAAGCTTCAATATTTCTGACTGTGTTATGATGTGGGATTTCGACCGGATTTTTCTCAGTTTAGAACCTGCCAGGAAAGGTGATGGGCTTTTCGGTCTTGTCTTTGCATTTACAAGAGCATGCAAAGAATCCAGGACCTTTTTCTCGGAAGGACCAAGATTTACACTCCCTTGGCTTACCCCATCGGTAATCAAGTCATCAAGATCATTGACATTATGGGTTCTTGTTGGGTGCCTCAGGCTTCTGATGAGAAACTCCAAGATCATCATCTTGGCAGGATGTGCAGGGAACAATTCTGAATGGGGTGTGCTGCCACTGCATGAACAAAATGACTTATGGCATGATTGGCAGCCCTGGTTTTTCTTCTCATCCGGTATATGACCCAAATCAGACTGAACCTCAGATGCAGCAGCGAACGGGTCTTGATCCCCTTCAGCCCTTCCACTGAACTCTGGAATTGCACCCTCGTCATATAATCCATTTCTCCTTTCCATGTATACAAGTTCCATCTCTGATCAAGTCAAGAAGTAAAAGATACGGAGAATGCAGCCAAACAAGTCTTTGAGTACCTGCACAGTAATAACATATAACAGATCAGCCCAAAGAGAACCAAATGTGACCGGCTACCATATACTTTAAAATTGAAGAAATCCTGGTTGGCTGTCTCTGGTGACAGGGACATACTACATCAGAAAGAGCTAAAAATAGAGATAAGATTCCCCTAAGCTAACTTTCGCACCAAGGATCAGAATTTGCCACGGAGATCATACAAGGAAGCAAGGAACATGTAACATGATCATACAAGGGACTAAGGAACATGTGGCATGATTTCATGGTTGATCAATTAAATTAGAAAAATATATTGCACAAGTGATTAACATCTGCCAGAGAAGTGCCCATGTGATGTTTTCGATTTACTCAATTTTATATGGAACATCCTCTGTTGAAAATAAAGGCACAGCTGAGGTAGGTATACCCAGTAGTGGTGTAGAAGTGCTCACATAAAAATGCTTGACATCGATAAGCAGTAACCACAAGATAAAACTTTCTTCCTCCAAATGGAAGCAGCTAACCGCCGTCCTCAGTCCTTAGCATATTAATTTCTCTCAAGTACTAGGGCACCATATAAATGGCAGTTACACCACACACTAAAACTTGGCTCGTATGATTCATGGCGTACACTATATTCACCACCAACACATCTAAGGCTATCCTTGTCATAACAACAAAAGGGGACATGCCAGTACTATAGTACTACTAATAACTGTACTTGGTTTGCTTAAACTGAACGGCTCATAACAAACTACGTATTTCACTGCCGTCTCCTATCAAAGCAATGGATAATGGCTAGCAGCAAAATGGACACCGGTACTTGCAAACAGATTCTGAACTAGGAAGGACAGTTGAGACATGGGCTGATGCTCTGCACCTTTGCTCTGTAGCATGAGAGATGAACAGAGGGCAGGTACAGAACCAATAAGTACATGAACAATGCTTCAGAAGCCACAAATTACTGACCTCTGAACCCCAAAGAAATGAGACATAGGATGGAAGAGATGAGGACTCCTCAAGCACATAATAAAAGAGAAGTGTCATTAAAAACAAAAGTTGCAGCCCGCCCACGCTGCAAAAGAGTGGTAAAGCCCAACCGAAAAGCATGAACATAAATGCATTCATCACCGGCGTAAAGAACGGCCAGGTTCAACGGGAAATCACTTTGTTGCACCACCTTGTTGCCTTTAACACGGCAGCAAAGGAAAGCCTATGTATGGGTTACAGGTTACTACAGAACCAAGAGAGAGAGAGAGAAAACTAGAAAGTCGCATCCATCTTTCCTTCCCTTTGTCAAATCAAGAAGTAAACCACGGATTAATAAGCAACCTTAATGTACAAGAGTAATTTAAGCTGAAAAGACAAGGCAAAGATGCATCATAATTTTGGCCAAAAGCAGCTGAAAAGAAGTGGAGTAAGCATCAGATTCCTCACCTCAGGCGCAGAGATCAGCAGCACGCAGCAGCATCCACGGCCTCGCGTGAAGCAAAGCACTGCCTCCCAACCTCCCAGCACAGGCGACAGCCGAGCTCTCCTCTCGTCGTCCTTGATCCCGAGCAGTCCGCCTCGTCTTGGAAGGAGCAGCAGGGGGGACGACAAGCCACCAATGCGAAGAGCTCTCAAGAACAGAAGACGACGGCCGGGACCGGGAGATTATATACTCCAGGTCGAGGACCAAGAAGAACTGAGCCAACCAGCAAGAGCTAGGCGGTGACTCACCAACCAACCGAAACTAGAAACAAGGTTAGGTGAAGAGCCTAAACCAAGCCGCTGTCAACGGGAACGAGAACGACCGAGAGGCCGGAGGGAGGAGCATCAAGCCGAGGCGCAACGCTGCCGCTTACTAGAACGGCGGCGGATGAGACAAATCGCTCGGCTTTTATGCGCTAACAACAGCTCCCAACCAAAACCAGTCGGGAGGTGGAGGGACGGACGGGCAAGCGAAGAGGAAGAAGACCAAGGACGTAGGCAGGGGCAGGCTGACGAGAGGAGGCGCGGCTTGACTTGTTCCAGAACGGGAGAGGGCAGGCAAAACAAGGGGAGGCGTCAAGGGAGAAAAGCTGCTGCCTTTACTCCTGCTCCTCCTCACACTCGTCCCTTTCCATTAACACACGACGGTTTGTATGGCGGACTCTCTCGGTAACGCGTGGGCGCTACAGTTCCCTTCCATGCCCGGCTGCCTGCGCCTACGCATGCAAGCTGCCTGTTCAGAGCGAGGCGTAACTCCTCGTCGCCATTAATGGCCGGCCGAGAACGGCAACGTTGTAGTATGTGTGTGCTGGAGTTTAATGGCCAAGGGGAAGAAGGAAAGAAGCGGAGGCGTCAGCTAACTGAAGCCTGAACCGCGGACGGAAATTCAGAGCTGATTTCAGGGCTCGTAGCCCTGAAATCAGCTCTGAAATCAGCTAAAGAACGGGAGGAAGCGACCTGATGATGGGCGAGATTGGCGTGGGAGAGACGCGGCGGGACATGTGAAGTGGGGAGACCAAACTTGGAACAAACCGATAAATCAGGCACTCGCGCTGATTTCTTTGGGGGTTCAGTTCTTGGCGCGCGTGATTGCGTGCTTCTAGGTTCAGAATTCTGCAGCGGAAGCTGTAAAGAAAAGAAAGGTTCGCGCCTCTGCCGGTTGCGGTTGCGGTGCCGGCCGGAACTTATTCGCGTTCCCCACTCCCACTCGGAGCCGGCCGAGGCTGATGCCGGGGCGGGCGCTGCTGCATCGTGCTCGTGGCCGAACGTTGCGGCTTGGACTCGGGCGCTCGCCGAGTCGCCGTAGTGGTCGAGCGGGCCAGCGGACAAGGACAAGAGGACGAGACCGGGAGGGCTGGACGGCTAGTGTGGTGTGGCGTCACGAGCGGCCGGAGGCATGGAGGGGAAAAGTGGGCGGAGGCGCTTGTTTTGCGTGTTGGACCCTTGCAAAGCTTGGGCACATAAAGTCAGTCCTTTTTGTCATTGTATGTACTAGTCCGTCTACCGTGCACTCCTTTAGTTTTCGCTTTTTGTGTTCTCCAAATCTCCAATGCTTTTTTACACCTTGCAACATGTCCTGAAACCGGATCGATTTGCATTGCTCACAGAGACCCTGTGCGTGTGAATCGATTAACAAACAACATCACAGTATGGACGCTACTGGTTGGTCAACCCTCTGGAACAGACGCACAATCTCTGTTGGGAGCCACACTGCCACAGCAGCAATGAACGAACCTACAGCTGAGCTCCGATAAGTCCATGCGACCATGCAGGAAATGTTGGACGATGACAAAGAGGGCGACGTGTACTCCGTCTAGTCATCCAGGCCCGGTCTATTCGTCCGGCCTCGAGGCGCCCACCACTAACGGCCACTTCCGGGGACCGGCTGCGCTGCGCAGCTGTTGTCCAACCAGCAACCCAGCACGAGTCCCCTATGTACGCCGTGTCCGCCCCGTTTTTTGTTGTTGCCTTTCCCCCGCGTTTCTTCCCGTTTTCACCCGGTCCGGGGGCACACGGGGTCGGAAGGTGACACCGCCCGTGGAGGAGGATCCAGAGACAGCAGCTTGACCCAGCCAAACCTAGACACCCGCAGCGTGTGCGCCGTCGATCTGGGACACGCCGTCTCGTCCCCTGCAGCTGCAGAGCTAGCGTGCGTTCCGGGGACGAATGGAGGGAGGTCTTCGGTGAAACTGATGAAGGCCGGCGAACGAGGCGTGTACGCACTGGTATACCTGAACCAATCTGTCTGAAGAAAGGATTGAAATCTTCTGATGAGGAGCGCTGAACCAGTCAGTCCGGGCGAGGCCGCGAGAGTACTAGCATTCTAGCAAGACTGTTGCTGTTGCTGCGAAGTGGGGTGATGTGCAGTAGTACTAGCAAGACCACGACTTCTTTGTCTGTGAGAATTTGTCCTAGCCCCTGTGCGCTGCGGGAAAATGATTTTGGAAGAATGTAAGGTAATCTATGGATCTGATTATTTAATAATTCTGAAAACGACAGGACCAGCTTCCACTGATCCTACGTGATGCGAGATAACGCATATACTACAGTGGCTGATCAGCCTCGACCTTTTTGATCCTCTCCTTCCTCCAGTGATGATGAACAAGGGATAAGAATGTGTCTGTTCTGTTCAAGCAGATACGCTCCGGCCAGGACGTGGCGTCCAGCTAGTGATGTCGACGGGGGTTGGCCGGGCAACGTCTCGTACAACTACGAGGCGTGCCGGAGGAAGAGGAGGTAGATAGCGCGTCGTCGTCGTGGTAAAGACAGGGACCGGCAATACTCGGTAAGCCGGCTCCGATTTGGCTACAAAGATCTCCGGGTTTGAGTTCTTTGACAGCCACCACTACCACCACCATCTGTTGTTCATGTTTTGTTTATGAGCTAGGAACGGCTGTGGGTAAGTGGAAGATGGATTCGGGGATCACGATCCTCAAGTGGTTGGATCGAAGCGACCGCCGACGGTGACTTGCATTACCACCGTGCCGACGAAGGATCGATGAACCTACAAATACGGCAGTGTTCTAGTTAAAGAGGTCTTGCTAGTTTTACTGGATGTAATTTTCAGCATATTGGTAACTCGATGTATTAAAAGAACATTTTTTTACACAGCCCATGAACAAGTACCACAAGTTATAGAGGTATCGCTGGTTTGAAAAGGCACGACTGAAAATACTGTTCGCTGATTTATTATAAGAGAAAAAACTGTTGACTGTACAAGCGAACGGAGTCTAAATTTTAACAACTGAGGGCTGAGTTGATTAGATACTGAAATCTAAGCTATATATAATATTGGTGCTCAACTCATTAAAAAAAAGTACACAAGGTATCATACCAGTTCTAGGCTTGTACCTAGCAGCTCTGCATGTGAATGGCCTTCAGCTTCAGCAGGTGCAGGTGGCCTAATCTGCACAGTAGAGACCAGATTCTCGGTACTCGATGGCATCACATCCCCTGGCCTTGTGTTAGGTAAAGTCCTAATGATCCACATGTCCAAAGTCATGGCTCGTGGCATTTCCTTCTCGCATTTCCCCTCCCCGCTCCTGTCGTTTTCGTCACAGCCGTTGGAAAGCAGAACAGCCATGCCATAAATAAACAGTATATATACACGCGTACGATTTCAAACCTTGGTAAGCAACCAAATAAATCCAAGGGAGATGTGAGTACGTACGTGACCACGACGCGAGGCGAGAGCCATATGATTTCGCCGACAAATCGTTGCATCACACCTCAGGCGCGCTGGAGTGGCCCTGCGTGTGCGATGGGTGTTGAGCGATCGCCTCAATGGCCGACTGCCGGCATCTAACGAACCCATGGCTTTGGCTCTTTTTCAGGCAGCAACGGTTTTCCGTCTGGGGATGGACGGTCCACGTTCTTCTGGACCGATCGGTGGTTAAACGGGTCCAGCGTGCAGATGTTGGCGCCGACTGTGTTCCGTTCCGTCAATGCAAGAAAGAAGAAGTCCACGGTCGAGGAGGCGCTGCAGAACTTTGCTTGGGTTAGGCATATTCAGGGGCCGACAACTTTGCAGCTGCTTGTCGAGTTTGCACAACTTTGCGACGTTCTGGAACAGGTGCAGCTTTCCTCCGAGCCAGACACCTTCGTCTGGAGATTCTCTGGTGATGGAGCGTACTCGGCAGCTTCCGCTTATGGGGCGATGTTCCTGGGTTCCGCAGCATTGCTGGGGGCCAAAGAGATTTGGAAGACAGCCGCGCCGCCGCGGGTACGCTTCTTCTTCTGGTTAACAATGCATGGAAGGTGTTGGACTGGGGACCGCAGGTTTAGGCATGGTTTGCAGGATTCCAATGCCTGTGTTTCTTGTGATCAAGCGCCCGAGACAATGGACCACATTTTGCTTGGTTGCGTTTTCAGTCGCCAGGTGTGGTCCATCTGCTTGGCGAGAGTTCACCTGCAGGACTTCGTTACCGTGGTAGAGGACCAGGCCATGTTGTGGTGGCTCACGAACAGGAAGCGTATCCCGAAAGCTCTGCGTCGGGGGTTCAACTCGCTGTTCTTCCTCGTTGGCTGGTCGCTGTGGAAGGAGCGTAATGCCCGCACCTTCGACCGTGGGAACTTGTCCGTGCTGTCGCTGGTGGACTCCATCTTCGAGGAAGCCGGCGGCTGGATTGCGGCTGGGAACAGGCGGTTGGGGGCGCTGCTCGTTCAGCCGTGAGCCGCGTGCGTCTTTGCGGTGCTGCTAGCTTGTGCGTTGTGCTGTTTTTCGGTTTGCTCAGTGCCTCGTGAGCTCTTGTGTGCTTCTTTGGGTAACCTTGTAGTTACCTGTTACTTGTAACTTTCTGAACTTTCCACTTAGTGAAAAACGCGCTATTGCGTGGTCTCAAAAAAAAAAAAAATCGTTGCATCACGGCCAGTGCCTGACTTGCTTGCAGCGTTTACGTTTTGCCTGCCTGGTGATCCGCAGCAGTGTCATTTTCCCAGTCAAACGAACGGAATGGCGCCAACCGAACAACAAAGACGGGAAAGCTCTTGGGCCTCCACCGTCGCCCTCAGCGTTTAGTGTTTTATTACTATTATTACCATTGATTGATGACAAGCGACAATATATGCATAAATCAGGGTAGACCCATCATCTCTGTTCTGTTCTCCATTGCCGGCCTGATCATTCATCATTCTCCTTGGGAGACGGCAACACGAACCTGCGATAAGATACTGCACACTACACTACCCATGTATGGTTCCCTTGCAGTCTCCAGCTGCAATCCTGCAGAGATGATAATGTATACAAGAAACTGAGGAAAGAAGAGGTTGCTTGCAAGCTGGTCAAAGACAAGTGCGCCGGGAGAAGTGACCTGTTGTTACGTGTCTGTTGACTGCTTGCGTTGCGTGCCGCAGCTCAAGTGCAAGTGATAATAAGATACTAGCAGCATATTAACCCACTGCCAACTGACAGTACTAGCATATGGATCAGCATACTTTATTATCAGTTATCAGGCCAACGCAATGCAATCATCTGTGTCACGTACATGCACAGGACGCCGAAGACCAAGCCAAAGCGAGCGTTAATTCGTCGCTGACGTACATGCCTGGCCCTGCACTGCAGCTAGAAAGGAAAGGAAAGCTGTTCAGTAGTGCAAGTACGGCGTGTTGCCACTGACCTGCAGTTGAATACACAGAGTACTTGGGCGTTGTGTACCAAGTACGTAGCGTGTGAGCGTTAGGTATCGGAAAGAAATGTTGTATCCGTCGACCTTTCTGGGAGGGTCGCTTGCCCGGCCGCTCTACGCAACCGAGTTTCACGGTGACCGGGCGGTGCATTTTCAGAGCTTTCGTGGCTCCGGAAGGAAGGAAGGAAGAACGCCAACCTCGATTCAGTCTCATTGCTGGCAGGAAGAGCTGCAAGCCTGAACGCTGACACTTTGCCAACTCGCATGTTCCCGAGCGATTGGTTTCTTGTGGCCGAAATCATTTGATCTAGGACTGGGTATGGATGGATCGGACACTTGGGGTCACACGTCGTGTTCGTACGTGGACTGGCCCGTTCATGGTGCCTGCAGTTAGCAAAACGCTTTCCTCAACGTCCCTCTCTGCAGTCTGCACCGAACGAAGCTCCGGCTTATGGCTCATCATCTGTTTGTTTTCAGGAGCAAGAGTGAGCAGATCGTTTGTGATTTCCTTCGGCTTCTTGTTCTTGTCCTTGCGTGGTTTTTTTCGGAGTAGAGAGCCCAAGATGAATTCTGCTAGCTCAGGAGCCCAACAGCACCACGGCAAGGAATGAAGCCCACGGGATCACGACAAGCATGCGGGCCTGGGACCATGTCTCCACGCTTCCAGAGCTCTGTAGTTGTAGGCTGGAGTAGGCCTGTAGCCGCCGGTCCACCAACGCCGTCCAGTGGAGTGGAGGGACGGAGTGGACCGACCCCCACGCTGCTTCCAAACAAATTTCGATGGGCTGCAATGCAACCTGCAATTCTGCCGAGAGTTTGGCTCCGTCGGCTGGTGGCCTCCCCGCGCCGCCGCGCCGTGCCAAACCACACGCCCACACGGCATATGCCGCGGGGGATCGATCACCCACGGTGCGTCCGGCATATCTGCCACGAATTCTCCGCGCCGCGGGCCGTCCCAACCGAACGCGCGATCGCGGCCGCATCCACGTCACGCCTTGTGTCATCCAAATCCACTGTCCAACCCGGTTCGTCCCGTGTCCTTTCCCTTTTCTTTTTCCCCCACCCCCCCGCGGGCTCGCGCTACCCTTTCCATGCCCACCCGCACCCGTCTCGCCGCCTCCTATGGCCTGCGCCTCCCCACGCGGGCCGCCGGCAGCATGCCTCTGGCCGAGCACGAGCTCGCGGCGGCGGCGGCCACCTCCGCGCTCGGCGTAGCGCTCGGGGCGCGCCTGCTCGTCGCCCTCTCCCGCTCCCGCGCGCTCAAGCCGCTGGCGGCCGCCACGTCCGCCGCCGCCGCCGCGCTCCGGACGCCGCGGGCGCTCGCCACCGCCTCCTCTCCGGTCGCCGCCATCCTCGCCGCGTCCAAGGCCGCCTCCAAGTCGTACAAGGCGGCCCGCACGCTCGGCCCCGCCGCGGGCCTCCTCCCCAAGCTCCCTGACTCCAAGCGCCTTAAGGCCGCCTTCGCCGCAGCCTCGCTCCTCCGCCTCGCTGCCGCCGCGCCGGCATCCCTCCACGCCGCGTCGCCTGCGGGCGTCGCCGTGCTCGCCGTCCTCAAGTCTGGCTACAAGCTGTCCAAGAACACGTCTAAGATCGTCGAGGGCTTCCTCGGCCTCCAGGTGCACAAGGGGTTCAGGAACGGGGTCGACGCGCTCGGGGTGGTCGTCAAGGTCGCCGTCATCGTCTCTGAGGTTGCTGTCTGGGTCGGGGGCCGGTTCTGGGGTTATGGACGCGCTCGCTGCGTCAGGTTCCTCGGCTTCACTAGACCCAGTAGCTTAGTCCTGCTTGGGTGTAGCAAATCTGAACCCCAAGTTGTACTATTCGATCCGATTATAGCTGAGATGGATGTTGAGGGGTGGGAATTGAAGGAGCGAGGGGCCTCAGAATTGCTCTCCCTTGCTGTGCCAGTGTCCCAGGTGACAACATTAATGAGTATATGAGTTAGGCTTAGCACATAGTAACTGTTTTGTACATTTGCTTCTATATCAGATACATATGTAGAGGTGGTTTTTGATCCTGTGCGTGCAAATTCTTGTATGTCAGGCAAGTGTGGGTGAACAAACTGTACAGCAATTTAAGGATCCAACTATTCATTGATAAAATCTTGTTTGTCAGTGTAAATTGTGACACAGAATTTTGACTCTTGTTTTCTACATTGCCTTTCAGTCGGAATTCTAATTCTGTAGAATGTTGGTTTGAGCTCTGTTAGGGGCACAGGCTAAAAGGCAGTTAGGTAACCCTCCAATATATTAAGTTTACTAATTACTATGCTCTGTTACCATGTTATTTTGGTTACTCTGATGTATCATTGCTATTTGCTGTCCTTGGAATTCTCTGAGCAGACCAAATCTAGAGACTTCAGCAAAGAAATATTTAAGAGATCCTCGGAACTTTTATTTCCCTCTATAAATGGCATAGTTATATACACAAATCACTGTTCTGGAGGCTAACTACCACATTCACTTATGACAATGGTAAACAGACAGCAGATTGACACATACATTAAATCTACATTAGTTGAACTAAGTTCTTGACCTGCAATTGATCTTCTAATGCTGTAAGTTTATTTTAATGGAGATGAGAAAAAAAAAAACTGTGCTCGATGTTGCACTGCTTGAAATAAGACACTGGGTCTTAGTTTGAGTGGTTGAGACTTGAGAATCATATCCATGATTCAATGGTGCATTTATACTTGTAGTTGTAGGAATTTAATCCACTCAGTTGCGCAAGAATGTCAGATGTGTCCAGCATCTCTTCTTTCATATGGTCCTGAAAAAGGTAAGAGTTCTTGTTAACTATGCATAGAAATATGCCAGGTTTTCGTTTAAAAACAATGAGAATACATAAGAAGAATCATGTTTTCCTGGGACAGAGACTTAAAATCATGGCCTCGTGTCCTCAACCACTGCAATCTTGTGCTCAGTCACTAGTGTACATGGGTGTCCAGTACATATCCTAGCTTAATATTTGTTAGAATGGATAAATAGAAAGTTGAAACAAATGTTATGTATTTCTCAATTTGTCTCTGTGGTGCATCAAGTTACATTTACCCTTAACATTTACTATAGCCATTTCTTCTAGTTATACTAGACTGTTTGACAAGGCTGTAACATAATTGAAAACTTACAGTTTGTTCATAATGTTCATGACCCTGGGAGCCTGATTGTGCTGCTTCACAGAGTTCATCATTCTTTGCAAACCTTCCACGGACACGGGGCCTGCTATCTGCCAAGGTTTTTCTACAAGCGTACTGCATTTTGATGTGTGTCAGCACAGCTGAATTGGTATTCACAAGTATTTCTCTATTGAAATGCTCAATGGTACCTTTATTTTTTTGCTGAAATTTCTCTCGTTCCGTTTCTTTATATACCTATGGATCTTTTCCTTTCTCTCTTCAGGTGACAAGCGGACAACCTTGAATGTGGAGTCTTCCAATCCTGATAGTTCTGTTGGAGGTAATGTTGCTGGGTTCCCATTGCATCCGTTTATGAGGTGCTGATTATTTCCTCCTACCTGTTTAGTTAATATAATAGTTACTTGACCTGTGCTTTTATTTGGCATCATTGTGGTGTACATAGGTTCTGAATGTTACCTGCATCTCTGCATTAGTATTAAATGTCCCTTGCATGGAATCTGTGTCGTTGTATGCTGTGGTCAGTCCTTCACCTTCCATCATCTTCTGATACTCGCCAATCATCACCATACTATTGCTGCTGGCACTATTGAAGAATCCCTGTTGTGATGCTTCTGCATTGCAGCCTGGAAGAATTGCTCCACTTTGCTGATACATGGCTCCTTCCAGACCCATGAACCCTCCAGCTAACGCTGCTGTGAAGCACTCATCATAGTCTGAATTGAGTGGAATCAAGGCAGATGCACTGCTGCTCATTTGCATCGGAGGCACCTGTTCAGCTATGGTCTCTGGAAGTCCCATCTGGTTGAATTGCCCTATGCCAGTCTCATCGGTGGCAGTTGGATAGTATGCTACTTCTGAAAGGCTGTCGATCTGCGGAAGGAGCTCGGTGTCAAGGCCATGGTGTTGCTCTTCCTCAAGGAGGGCCGTGAGAGTGGTGTCGAAGGATGGCAATGGGGAGTAGGCTGTGGCACCAGCAGCTGGAGCATCGTCATTGTAGCTGCAGATGGGAGGGGTGGTTGTGGTAGACGAAGAAACGTCGTCATCAGTGGCAGGAAATGGACCGGAGGTGGTAGTCGCCGCAGCAAAGAGGTCATTACCAAGGCCGCCATCATAGAAGTCAAGAATATGAGCAGCTATGGGGCTTGAAATTTCCTCCTGTAAATTTCAGAGTGGGACAAAATATGTGAGTCGTCCTTTTGTTGAATGAGTGTTATTCTAATAATCAAATCAGAAAAAATGCAGGTCATAAATTTTGAAGGCAAATCAATACTTTTTGTATGTCTCCGACTGAATTACATCTTATAGGAAGTCCTATGCATCACTACCTTTTGTTGCAAAGAACAGCTTTTTTTTCAGTGCAGTTACTTCTATGCAATTTGAGAGAGGATCAAAAGCTCTAGATATGCAATTACGTGTGATTTTGATTCTACGTACTATCTTTCATTGAACCAAACTTCTCAAAATAAGATCATCTATGTGATTCACAATAAATTATAAAGACATAGGTGGCAGAAAAAGAAAACATCTTTTATTCTCTTGTAAAGCCGAAGGCACAAATGTGAAAGAAGCCATGATATTAATGTTATGCTTAATTTCAACGTTGTTGTGCTAGCTTTGATAGATGTCTAATAACTATTGAATTACATGTGCAGGCAAGTACCAGTTGTTCTTGGAAATGACTTCTTGTCATTTTAATTACAACCTCATGAGCATGCATTGATGTATAGACAGGATGCAAGAAATACGGCGGCAAAAAGATCTCAAGAAGGAAATGAAATTGCTTGGCTGGGTTTCAGAACATCATCACAAACCTAGGAAGAACCGAGCAAAAAAATGTGTTAGATCAGAGAAGCAATTACTGTGATGCAATCATCGGGAAGCATGGCGGGCACCAAGGATCTTCAATGCATGAAGATGATCTGATTGGTGCGCAGCGTAGCTTTTGGGCTAAACTTTCTCCAATATATAACAGTGATCCTTGAGAAGAGATGAAATGGTTCTACTTGTTGTGGCTATAATGGGAGAACGGGCATGTGCGAGCATGATAGGCTATAACGAAAGAGAGGGGACCGAAAATAAGCCTGTTTGGCCATGCAGATGCACATGACTTTTTTTCCAAAATGACATCACCAAGGAAGTCAGGACCCTGAAGTTTCTCTGCTACGATTGCGGTCGGGAGAGATACGGGATAAAACCAAAGACAGAACCAAGAAGTCAGCGAACATAAATTAATTGGATATCCTATAAATGCTGCTGCATGGTGTAATGCAAGGATGCTATTTTTGCGCAGATTGCTTATTCCTGGAAAGAAGTCTCCATGACGGTCACTCCTGGAACCTGATAGGCCAGATCATGCGACCGCATTGACGGAGTGTTTTAGCCCGTATATGAAACATATTTCCTTTATTATTTGCATCATGGCAATCTCCTTTTAGTCATTTGACAGTACAGAACATTGTGTTTTACTGAATATATGAAATATATTTATATCATGCCTGCCTTAGTCCTGCTAATGAAAAAGATCTTGACAAGCTGAAAATTATTATAAGCATGGTACGAGGAAACGGTGCATCATCATTCGGTGTCTTTATTATATATCTTGACTACGAGGAATGAGTAGCACACACTGCATGAGCTCACAATAATTCAAGAGCAAACAACACTAATACATCAAGGGTTAGATAGGCAGACATCAAGGTTGGGAGACTTACGATGCACAAGCCATCTGGCATGGTCATGACGGCTGCATCCTCCTCGAACAGCATCATCATTATTTGTATGAGCAGCCTGGGAAGTTGCCGATATATATGCACGGCGCCGGTGTTGGTTACACAGTATGGGAGGGAGATATCGGGTATCAGTACACTATATCTATGGACTGATCAATGGATCGGAGGAGAGGGAAGGTGATCAATGGAGGAGAGGGATGGTGATGTCGAAGCTAGCTGCGCAAGCGAGAGAGAGGAGCGAGGAAGAAAGGTCAAAGGGAAGTTGATCCCTAGGCTGGCCTAACCATGGCGAATGCAGGAGCTCGATACTTATAGGGAGGGAGAACGGCAGTGCCGAGCAACTGCATGGGCGTCCTTTTGCTATCTTTGGGTGTTACCGTTTGGTGTGATGAACCGACAAATAACAACCTGATTGAAGCTTGGTTAGAGCACAATGCACAAACCGCTGGACAGGGAGAGAATGACTGAATGGGGGAGTTTTTGGCGTTTACTCCAGAGTACATACATATATGCTGATATGCATGGGTGACTACGTAAGTAGCTAGCTAGATATGACTGTTGGATTAGTGCAGCTGATTACTGTCGTGATTACCTAGCTATCCTGGGAAGACAAAGACAACCTCGTTGTAATGAAGTCGACAAGGGGATTGGAATCTGGTCGGGCGGTCGATCAGCTTTGGGTCATCTCATGTCTGTCAGCCTGTATTGTGCCTAGCTATCCATCTATCTATCTCTGCAGTGCCTGCCTCGACACATATATCTTCATCCTCAAGGATGAGCCGCCACCGGCCGATATGATACTGCTCCACTTGAAGCCGTCAGGGCATGCAGCTGCTAGATAGCCAGAGGATCGTACGACGGTAACATGCTACCAATCTAGTACCATATATGAGAGCCTTTAGCTAGCTATAGGCATATATATAGGTACTAGCCCTTTAATTATTTCTTCTGCATCAGTTTGTTGCCATGGAGATATATAGATCAGCTAGAGAAGGAAGCGGCCGGATCCCAACATATCGATCGGCACCCAAGCTTTTGCGTGACAGATTCCGATCTTCCGACGAGACCGCCGATTTCAACAGTGGAGGTCTTCTTCGAGCGAAACCCGGCCCGATCCTCCCGTCTCCACCAGGTGGTCCGATCGGACCAATCTCCGTCGTTCACGGAAACTCCTCTGCCGTGCGTGCGCTCTGCAACGCCGCACCGTAGTACCCGTCCTGCCACCGCTGGTCGACACGTGTGGCGCGCAGTGCATGCTAGCTAGATCATATCCTGCGACAACGAGAGCTACCATTTTGACGTTCGAACCATTGCTGCGGCGTTAAGTAAAAGGCAGAGTAAGAGTAACACGGCTACCATTTTCTTATTAGGTAACGGAACAAAGTTCCAGCCCTCTACCATTTCCCAAGAGTAACACGGCTATACTGTGTCGACACGTTTACATACATAGCCACAGCCATTTTTAAACTTTTGTTTTTCCTTCTTCCATGTAGAGGATGAGGAATGAAGGAAGGAAGAGAAATTTGGAGAACAATGTCAATGTGGTGCGTGGTTGCCGAAATTACCATATGGAAAGCTGGAAAACGACCGGCGGTATAGCTGAAAAAAGAAAGCAATCATGCGCGCAGAGACAGCAGATGCAAAGGCTCGTACGCCTGAAGTACCAGGGGGGGACTATTTGGGAGAGGGACAGGGGCGGGAATCGGAGGTGGAGACGAGAGCCAGCAGCCAGCCGGGTACGGGAATGAAGCGTGAGGCACACGAGGTGGAGGAACCGAATGCCCTTGCCCATCCATCAGTCCCGGAGAAAGGAAGCCCCAAAGGCCAAAGGGGGCCACGTACGGTTTAGCGTTTAGGGCACCACACCGCCACCATTGCGCTGCGCTGCTGCAGGCTGCGGAGAATCTGTCGATCCCCCGTCCCATGGTGTCGTGTGGTGTGGTAGCTAGCTAGCTAGGCCTGCACTGCACAGGAGCCGGCCAGGAGACACTGCAGCCTGCAGGGGATCGGAGGAAGGCTCGCTAGGCCAAATCCCAGCGTACTAGCATACTCCACTAGCGTGCACGGTCCCGCGGGCCGCAAGTAGCGCTCCGGCGGGGCGGCGGCGCGAGCGAAACGCGAACAGGGAAAGTGGCGGCCGGCCTGCGCGGCAGCTCGATCCGCGACGCGCTACGGGTGTCCCCGCTTTGGTGGTACACGGCGCGACCGGCGATTCCGTCGCGCGCGTGGCCGCCTCGCTCGCTCCCAGGCTTCCTCCCGGTCCCGGCCCCGCCCGCGTACGTTTTGCTTTGACCGTCACGGGTGGGATTCCGGCCGGGGTACCACGTACGACTACGACGTACGTACGTACGTACTTCTACTACACTCGACTAGAGTACTTGAGGTGATGCATGGTAGCTAGGGGTACTGCTAGCGCTAGCTCTCTGGGCCATGGGGCGGCAGGCCACCGGATCGGCGCGCTCTGGATGGTGCCGATGATCCGGCGGACATATTCCGATCGCGGCGACGGGACGGAGGATCCGGCCGTCTCCGCGGCCGGGGCTCCGCTAGTGGATAGTAGCAGCGCAGGCGTCCGTAGAGAGTCAGAGACGGGGGCATCGACACGTTGCCCGTTCGGGAAAGCATTACGCTTCGCTCCCATATACGTACGATTGTGCCAGGGCCAGGGCTACTGCGACCGCTGACAAGAAGACATCCTGCACATGAATATGCTTTTAGTAGTAGCATCGTTGGTCTAAAATATGACGGTTGATAAGACAAGCCAACGGGTTGGTTGTTGCCTTCATTCGTCTTGTACTTACCATATATGTTCATCTTATTACTGATAGCTGGATCATCAAAATATTGGCACTGAAGAGAGGCCTCACAAATGTTAATAAGAGGTGGTGAGGATCACACGTTATCAAGGAGGCAGTTTAAAAAAAAAAAAAAACAAAAGGAGGCCTCTCTGAAAAAGAAAGGGAGGTATCGCTGTTCTACTGGTGCCTAAACTTAGGGCCGTTGGAACTTAGCGGGTTGACTGTACCTTGGTAGTCCCAGCATGTGGGCTGGTTTCAGGCTGCCACGCAAATTAAAAGAGGTCCTCAAGCCCAGCCCGGTAAGAAGACACCCCGAAGAAAGAGGCCCACGAGAGCAAGCAAATTACCACCTCTTTCTCATCAGCTCCTCACCAGTTCAACCAGTTCAATTTCCTGTTCGTTTTTTTTTTAAAAAAAAGGTTCAATTTTCTGTTTCTCAAAAAAAAAAAAAATCAATTTTCTTCTCAGCAGTTGGCGTGGAGCCATGGGTCAGGTCTCTGGTGTAATTTTCCCCTGGAAAAAAGGTTACCTTCGTTACTACCCCACCTCATGTGTTACTTGACCCTTCGTCAGGCTCAGCCATGGCAATGCCCGCCGGCATCTTCTACCCCCAGCTCTCACGGCAGCCGGCAGGAGACCGATATGCACGCTCGTTTTCTGGGACTTGCCCAGCTTCTGCCGACGCGCGCCTTGTTCTTCTCCATAAAGTTCACTCTTTATTCTATTAGATATTTGAACACATGTATAGTAAAAAATAATTAATTGTGTATATATTATGACTATTTTGCAACATAAATCTTTTAAACTTAATTAATCCATGATTTGATAATATAGTTCTACAATCAAACTATAATAAACATATACTAATAACAGATTAATTAAATATAATAAATTCATCATGCAGAGTGCTGAGAACTTCTGTGGATGTGACATTCCAATGTAATAGTCAATGTGACATTCCAAAGCATTAGGATCGCGCCTTAGCAATGCCAATAATAAAACCAAGTGCTTGTCTATTAGCAAAGTTACAAGATACAAGCTATACAATAGACCAATAGTAGTCTCTTATTTGTCTATAATAATTTTTTTATTGTTAGTTTTACTTATGCTCCACCTTCTCTTTCATAATCCTTCTCACATTCACTTAGGCCAAAGATTTGTCTCACGATTTATAAGCAAACTGTATAATTAGTTTTTGTTTTTGTCTATTTTTAATGCTTCATGTATGTGTCGTAAGATTCGACGTGACGAGAAATCTTGAAAACATTTTGGTTTTTGGGGTGAACTAAACAGTGCATGGATCCACTATTATCTATGCATCCGTATCTAGCTTGATGCTTACAAGAGAGCTAGACTCTTCTCTCCTTCTTCCTTCTTTCACCCACATGAGCATTTGCTTGGCTATAAACCAATTATTGTACCTGTTCTTATGCAATCGTTGGGCGGTTCCATATGTGCTGTCATTTCAGTTTGAGAGGCTGTTTAGTTCCCAAAAATTTTATAATTTTTTTTCAAGATTCTCCGTCACATCGAATCTTATGACACATGGATTAATTATATAGTTTATATATAATTTATAAGATGAATCTTTTGAGTCTATTTAGCCCATAATTAAACAATAACTATCAAATATAAATAAAAATACTACAGTAGCCATTTTATAAAATGAGTAAAGTCCACTACCGGTCCCTAAACTTGTGCTGTCGTGTCATCCCGGTCCCTAAACTCACAAATCGATTGTTTAGGTTCTCAAACTTGTTCATCTGTGTCATCTCGGTCCCTAAACTTGTTCAATTGCGTCATCCCGGTCCCTAAACTTAGAAATCATCCGTTTAGATCCTCAAAGTTGTTCAGTTGTGTCATCTCGGTCCCTAAACTTGGTTTTGAATCTCATCTGGGTCAAAACAAAGCGATCTAACAA
>Ga0182004_10000206_pt1 | contig 30446 bp, 22 predicted proteins | sample Sormic07211540_1_FD_120479 | JGI IMG/M metagenome (GOLD analysis project Ga0182004, IMG submission 120479) | Endophyte microbial communities from Sorghum bicolor roots, Mead, Nebraska, USA - 072115-40_1 MetaG | ecosystem: Host-associated > Plants > Roots > Unclassified | place: USA: Nebraska...
ACAAAAATAAAAACTAATTGCACAGTTTGGTCGAAATTGACGAGACGAATCTTTTGAGCCTAGTTAGTCTATGATTGGACAATATTTGTCAAATACAAACGAAAAAGCTACAGTGTCGATTTTACAAAATATTTTGGAACTAAACAAGGCTTAGATGAGTAGTAAACCAAATGGACCATCGTTTTATGGTGCCCGCTGCAGCATTCTGAATTTATTTGTTCTATAGAGTCTGGATGGAAAGAAAAAAAACATTAAAAAAAAAGGAAAACTGGTATATAAAATATGTGGCGTTGGGTCTTGAACCTTGTTATTTAAGCGTTCTGACTTCTATATGCTACCGGGATGGTGGGGGAAAAACCAATCAAAAAAACAGGTGTATAAGGGGGTTCGAACATGTGCCCTCTTGCTTCCAAAGCGTGCGAGCTAGCCAATAAGACAACTTTCGAATTGTATGCAATAGGGCTATCTGACTTTATTTGTCCTGGAATTTGGATGGAAGGGAAAATCATCACCTAATATCTGCATGCATAAATTACTCTTCCACTATATTATTTTGTTTTTCCTTCCGTCATATTAGGAACTCGGTGAATTCCCCGCGCGTTGCTACAGGATTTTACATGTGAAGAGTAAACTGTAAAAAGTCAGGTGACTAAGTGAGAGATGGTTCTACATGTGAAGGATGTATAGTCCCATTTTATTAAAATTGTGTGAAATTTTTATACAATGCTTATGGATCCAAAATATGTTGTTGTGTCAATTTGAAGAATTCTAACCAAATTTAGTAATTATTGTAATTATTTATTGAATTACCATTGAATCAATATAATAATATGTAAACTTGGTTATAAAAATCTATAAACTTGTATGACAATATTTTTTTGGTATATCAGCATTACATTAAACTTTTTTAACGAGGTGGTAATCTACATTATTCACAAATAATACATCTCCCATTAGTTATGTGAAACTATACGAGAGATGTATCCATTTGTAGATGTATACTACCACTTTATTCTAATTATGTCAGATGAAAAAATTACCAAAATAAAAGTTATAGATCTTGGTGATCTCTACAACTTTGTTGTTGATGACTTTTCCATTTGAAATCATTTACTGCCCAAAATCTTGTCTAAAGTTCTAATATTTTAAAATTCAAAATTTAAATTATTTGAACCAAGAGAATTGACCAAAACAAAAGTTGTAGATCTCAAAGAGTTTTCAATTTATTGCTTACAACCTTTTCATTTCAAATCATTTACCATCCCAAAACTTTTTTTTCGAAATTCTCATATTTTAAAATTCAAACTTTGAATTGTTTATTAAACAAATATAAAATAAATTTAGTTTGGAAATAATAGCAAAACTTGATTCATCAGCCTATAACAATTTAGCCCAGCAGTAGCCCATGGGCTTCTGTCATATGGCCAGATTTACAAAACCCTAATGAATGTGATCCATCGATCTCTAAGATGAACGGCCAGGAGATGTTGGTAGAAAAAAGTTGGCTCATACTTAAGCCTCATCCACTGAACGAAACCCTAAAGGTCTCACATACTTCACTCCTGTGCTCCTCGTGGCTCCTTTAGGGAATAGCCGCCGCCGCATCCACCGTCGCCGCTCCTTCATTGCCACAGCCGCTGCAGCCCACCGTACCTTACTACCTCTACAGATCGCCGGTCGAGGCAAAGGGCACACGAGGTCGTCGGTCTCCCTCCCTCCCAGGAAGATCCCCTCCCTCCCAGGACGCGTCTCCCATGCACAAGTCACGGATGAGTGTCGGCGGCTCTCACAGGTCGCCTGAGAGGAGACGATGGGTCTCAAAGACATGCTGGGTCGAAACCCTAGCGAGATAAGCAATCACGCCCCCCCTTTTGGTCCTCTCCTCTCTGTCTGTAGATTGAGGTTGTGTTGTCTAGTTAATTGTTGTTCTAGATCTGGCATCATTGGTATACTCGTGCATACTTATAAGTGGTCTACTGGTTATGCCTCATAGGCTTGTTAATTTGCCATTTACCCTACTAGATTTGCATGATAATTAGGAGGAATTTTGGATGGTAGGCAGCATGTTCAGTTCAGGCTACATCTCGTGTGCAGCAAAATTTTAGATGTAGAGGCTTAGGAGGAAATGTGTTATTAAAATATGCCTTAGCAGTCTACTGTGTGATTGGTTGAACTTGAAACCTCAAAAAAAATAAGTTGTAGATAAGCATCAGGTTCTATATTACAAATTTATGTGCAATGTTTTTCTGCTGCAAGAATCTAAGTCTAAGTTCTGAAAACAACCCATTATTCTGTCAAAATGGTGCTGATTGTGGACTATTCTGTTGTCTTAATAGGTTTCATACAAGTGAAAATGTCAAAACTTTCGGACTCCTAACTCAGAGAATATGGCTGGTGGCTCTCTAGAGGATGTGCGCTACTGCTGATTTAGTTTAATTTGTGCTCTATGTGACACCGTGCTTAAATTACAAGGTGCGTGTTCACTTTATCTGCTGTCTGTTCTGCATTTCTAGCAAGGAGAAGTAAAACATTCAGAATGCTACTTTTGATGGTGCTCCTCTGTGGACATGGATCCAATCCCATAGGCTAATGATATATATATATCGGGTGTCCGATCCGTGACTTCATCTTCAGACGTGGCTCGCGCTCCTCCATTGGTTTGCGTCATTTCCCATCCAGAGTTCAGACGTCGTGCCTTATCCTCACCCACTTGCCACCATCGCACGGCCAACTCTATGCGGTGCGCCCCCTGCTCGAATAGCAATGAGACGCTCATTGCCACTCCCTCTCGAGCCGCTCGCCGGCGCCGGCGCCGCCCCCGCCCGAGCCATGCGCCCCCACTCACGGTAGCAACGAGTCATTCATTGGCGCACCCCTCTTGAGCTGCTCACGTGGCGTCGCCCTCGCTAAAGCTGCTTCTTCCCTGACCCTCGCGTCCTCCTCTATGGTGGCTCTTTCCTGCACCCCAGCGTGCTCCTTCCCTACCTCAGCGGCGCCCCTCCCTCTCCCCTCACCGGCGTCCTCCCCACAAGGAGCTCTCGACGCCTGCAGATCTGGCAGCCATGGCGCTCCCCACACCACGCTCTCTTCTCTCGTCCAATGTTGCAATTGTATCTTTCAATTGTTTTAGAACTTCAAAGGTATGTTGTAGTAGAATCAATGGATATTACAAAAGTAGATCAGGATATTCGCACTTTTTGTTGATATGTTGCAAGTGTTTCAAAGGATTGTTGCAACAACACTTTTGTTCAAACTGTTTCACCTGTTTCTACACAATGTTGCAATCGTTTCTGATCTGGATGTTTTTATATGCCTAAATTGCTCCAATCCTATGTTGTAGCAGTTATTCTATGTTATTTGCAAGTGTTTTTAATCGATTATTGTTTCATACACTTCATAGTAATGTTGCAATAATATGTTCCAAATATTTCAGTCCCTTCAACCTAATGTTGCAGCGGTTGTTCTGTGTTGTTGCAAGTGTTATATTTAAGTTTTTTATGTTGTTAGGTCAAAGAGGGGCAAGTCGGGCGGACGAGAGCGCATGGCTCGCTAGGGGCCTAGTGGACGGAGGTGCTAGGGGGCAACAGATGCAATTGCTGTGGCCAAGGGTGCTAGGACGTGCTCATCGCGCAGGTGTTGTGGCTAGGGGACATTTGGGGCGTGCTGGTCACGCGTGGGGCGAACGTGGCAGGTTGTGGGGCGCACCTCGGACTAGGCTAGGAACATGCGCGCGTGTCAGGTTCGGGAAGTGCACGCGAGGGCTAAGCGGTTTGAGGGGCGTCCGGATGCGAGGCGTGCTCCGGACGTTCGGGTTCTAGATATTTCGAATCCCATGCCGCAGGCTTGGAGCACCTATGTGTTTTTCGGATTTTGTGAAGATGGAGAATGGGGAAGGAATAGAAACAAGAATTGGGTCCATGGTGTACAAGTGCAGGAGAAAAAGAAAAGGTCAAAATGGATTTTGGCAAAACCTAGGGCTCCTGTTGCAAAACTTCCTTTTTTTTTCCTTTTTTTGCATGGGCCTCTTCCTGATGGGCCTCAGATCCAGCCTGGACCGAGTGGGCCGAATCTGGTCCATGGCGGACCTTTTATCCTTTTTCATTTCGATTTTCCTTTTCTTTTTGCAAAAATCTAAAATTCATAGAAAAACACAGAAAAATCATAAAAATGCCATGAGAGAAGATAGAGTTAGGGTTTTATTTAGATAAAATATAAAATGAGTGGAATAATCTTGTGTTGAATTCGATTAGGACTTAAATTCAACTCATCTTTTAATCTATTCAAAAAAATATTTATCTAAGAAAATTCCCTTTACCATGGCTGGGAGACGTGGCTGCCCAGGCATTGTCGTCGTTGTCGGTGCAAGAGCGGGTGCGGTCACCTAGGCACAGTTGTGCGGCCGCTTGGCTCAGCTGTGCGGGAGAGAGGAGTGGGCGCGAGCAGGAGGCTGATGGCCATGGGGCTGCGAGCCTGCGACCCCCACTTCTCTAACCAAACACCAAAATGAAATGGGATATTGTGTCTCACTTGGCCATTGCCATGTCCCCAACCAAACACATTAGGCTTTGTTTGGATGTTGTCGGATTCACCTCAATCCACATGTGTTGGAGTGGATTGGGGTGGAATTTAGGTTCCACTCCAACCCACCCCAATACATGTGGATTGATGTGAATCCGACTACATCCAAACAAAGCCTTACTGTTTTTCGCGAACGGGGTTTAGGGCCCGTGTTTCATTAAGACGAAAACCAAACACATTACTCAAAGGTAATATATCAACTTCTTGACGTTTTTCTAACAGAGGAGTGGCCAACCATGTAGGACGCGAACCCCCACACAGTGATGACCAGAGCCAAGATCTTGAACCCGCTCATGGGGTCATGGAACCAGATCACCGCGGCGATGCTCGTGAGGGGCACCCTGACAGCGTTCAGCACTCCGGCGAGTACGGTGGACGCCAGGAACAGCACGCCGGTGCCGCCGAGGACGCCCAGCTGGAACGTGACCGCCGTCCACACCATCACGTTCGCGTACGCGGCCTCGCCACCGTGCGCAAACCGCGCCGCCTCGCGCCGCATCGCCGGGAAGCCCTCGGCGACGGCGAGCCCCGCGGAGGTGAAGGCGAACGCGCAGAGCGACACGGCCGCCTGCTGCTCCAGCACCACGTGGAAGGAGCGCCTGCCGAGGACCCTGGCGAAGACGAGCTCCGAGAGCGCGAATATGAGGCCGTGGAGCGCCGACCCGAGCACGTCCAGGACAAAGCCGAGCGCGTACTGGCGCGGCGTGACGCCGGGGGGCCTGTCCGACCCGGAGTCCAGCGCGACGATCACCACGCCCGCCGTGATCACCACGACGGCGTTGAGCGAGGACATGTTCAGCGTGTTCTTGGCGATGGCGCGGCCGAAGAGCGCCGAGAACGCGAGCGACGACGCCGCGACGAGCGACGCCGTGGACGCCGGGAGGTACGCGTACGCCCACGCGTACATAAGGTTGTCGGCGGCGCTGAGGAAGCCGAGGAGCGCGTACCAGAAGCACAGCGTCAGCGACAGCGGCGTCGGCGACGCCTTGCCGAGGGCGTAGAGCGGCAGCAGGAGCAGCGCGGGCAGGGGCCAGCCGGCGACGGCCGCCCACGACAGAATCCACTTGCTCTGCCCGCCGTCGGTGTAGTAGAGCCGCGAGAGCAGGCTCGACGCCGGGAACGCGGTGAGCATGGCGCCGCTGCTCAGGAACAGGAGTAACCAGAAGGAGAACGGCTTGCTCCGGTACGTCTCCAGGGAGGTGGCGATCACCTCGGCCGCTTTCCGTCTCAGCGACGTCGTCGTTGAGCCATTTGCCTGCGAGGTCTCCTCCCCCATTGCTATATTATTATCTATTAGACACAGCAAAGGAAACTGGAAATTCAGAGACGCTGGCAAAATAAAAAAAGGAGAAAAAACAGGAAGTTCCAGATTTCTTGGTTCTAGTAATTACTGATGACCAGTTCTATGATGTATAGTCCAGCATTGCTACGAATTACAGTGATGAGTGTGGTTTGAGAAGGAATGAACATATGGACTGATTTGGTCAGTTCAGAATTAGGATATATTCAGAGTTTGTGGCAAACTTCAGGTAACTGAAGTCTTTCGCCTCTTGCGAAGAGTTTGAAACACAACTAAGATATTTCATAAGATGTGTACATAAATTGGAAGGTAGAAACAGGGATTGAGTTTCATGATATTATTTAGGTTCTGAAAAAAAAACCTATAGTACGTACGTAGTATCATATTGTTCACACGAATATATTATAATATATGTTGTTCCACGTGGTCGTTGGGGGAAAATGCCGAATCACTTCCAATCATCCGTGTACGGCAATAACAAATTATTCTTCTGCGGGACAACATGTTTCAGGGTCTGCTTAGTGAGTTTATTTAACTGAAATAAGAAAAAGTTCCAAAAAAAAAAAGGGGAGGTGTGTGTGCACTCAAATCGCGATTCCCATGCCACTGAGAACTCAAAATTAAAGGGGAACAAAAAAAATGCCCGTTGCCCATAGAAACTGCTGGATGTAGCCATTCAGCAGAATCCAACTATCTTTGAGACTCTTTGCGCTAGAAACTACAGGAAAAACAGCAACCAGCGAGACGATCAAGTTGAAGCCCCAAACCACGCAGAGCAGAGCCCTGGTTCGGGGAGGTGATACGAGAATAATTCAAACCCTAGAAGAGATGGCTGAATTTGTGCTGGGAGGAAGCGAGGAGAGCGGATGAATCAGGAATCGGACCTGGGGTTGGGGATGGGACTCGGATGGTGTGGTGGTGATGGTGGCCGCCGCCTTCCTTGTCCATGCTCCACTGCCTGCTGCCTGCAACTGCAATTCCCTGGGCTTTGTGACTCGAAAGCTCAACCAGATGCAAGTCCACGCTCTGACTATAATGGACATGGTTGGTGTGAGTTGGTGGTCCTGCGCGTATGCGTGCACGGACGGACGGACGGACGGGGTCCCTCTGTTGTGGGTCCTTGCAGTGGCGAAGCTACGGCCTTGTTTAGTAAAAAAATTTTTTACAAAATCGACACGGTAGCATTTTCGTTTGTATTTGATAAATATTGTTTAATCATAGATTAACTAGGCTCAAAAGATTCGTCTCGTCAATTTCGACCAAACTGTGCAATTAGTTTTTATTTTCATCTATATTTAATACTCTATGCATACGTCTAAACATTGAATGTGACGGAGAATCTGAAAAATTTTGCAAAACTTTTTAGGAAAATAATTAGGGGGTGCAAATGCACCCCCCAAAATTTATAAAAACAGTGATTAGATCCAAAATTTCACCATATATGTACCCCTACAGAAGATGTCTATGCACCCACAAGCTACGTGCACCCCCCTCCAATTTGCTCTAGCTTCGCCACTGGGTCTTTGTGTCTCCACATACGCCTCATCGAGAAATCTATACATGATTATATTAATTCTTTGCCCGTACATTGCAACAAATGACAGGCAGTACATCTGTTTCAATACATTTATAAAATCAAACTCTATACTATTCTAACTCATAAACGAGCATGGTCATAGATAAGTTACGCATGGGAACCAGGTAAGGCTTTTATCACTAAAATTCAATATGCTCGCGAGAGTGGAGGGACGGAGAGACCTGGAGAGAGACAGTGACGGACGAAAATTTGGAGTGGAATTTTTCTCATTTTTATGCTCGTGTGTTGCAGCAGAGTGAGTATTTGTATGGATCGTGATTTTATATCACGGAAAATAAAACAATCTTGATTTCAGATCATGGAAAAAAATAATAAGTTCGCTTAATTCATCACATACCACTATTTGCAGTAGTAGTCGATCAGGATTTTTATGCTCAGAGAAGTGAAGGGACAGACGGACCAAAAAAGAAACTAAGAAGGGAATTTTTCTTTTTTTAATACTGGAAAGTTATTTGTTATAGATGTTTAGACCTTGTTTAGTTCTAAATTTTTTTCAAGATTTCTCATTATATCAAATCTTTGGACGCATGCAAGAAACATTAAATATAGATAAAAAAAATAACTAATTATACAATTTACCTGTAATTTGCGAGACGAATCTTTTGAATTTATGATTACATAATCTTTAGCTAAATTCTAAAATTTTCACGAACTAAACTAAGGTTGTATCGCAGACGCAACCGATATCCATCCTTTCCGCGTTTCGTTGACCGCTCCGGCGTGTTTGGTCAGGCAACCGATCAGGAGGGGGCGGTAGCGCACGAGAAAACCATTGCTCACCACCCACCTGCCTTGGCCGGCGTGGTGCACGCGCCCATGTGAGACGACGCTGTTCTGTCCAAAATCGGAAAGCATTGGCTTGCCCCGCAGGTCTCCCACACGCAGTGCCAGTGACGCAGGCGAAGGCGGGCGCCGGGCGGTCTCGTGTCTCGCCTGCGCTAACGGCCGATGCCGCCACCCGCCACGCCAGCCTACCCGCACCGACACGGGAAGCCGGGATTCCGGGAACCGGAACCACCGCGCACGGCACGGCACGGCGCTCCGTCCGTCTCCGGTCTCCTTCTTTGTTGGTTCCGCCACTTCACACCCTCCCGGCCTCCGCGGCAAAAGCAGCAGAGTGCATCAGCTGCACAGCCGATGGCCTTGAAGTAGCAAAAGTGCAGCTGGAACCTCAAGGCCTGTTCACAAACTAGAACTGGAATCCGGGGTCAACACGAACGAATTCAGCGCGCACGCAAAACAATGATACGCGCCAAACTGGAGGAATGCAGAAATATCTTCTTTTGCAACTCGCAAAGAATCAATACATCTCATCTGTGGCACCAAAAAGGCGTACTGCCATTGCCATCATATGGAACTGAGCTCCAATGCTTGTGGAGAAGGATTTGGGGGTATTTCAAGTACATTTTACATCTGGAGACACTAAGCGAAAACAATCTTCCTGTAGTACATCAACCTATTTTTGCTTCATTTCAGGATTAACAAATCAGCTTCATTTCAGGATTAACAAATCGAATTTCTCAATGGATAGGATATGATACAGAAGTCATGGCATTCCCTCTTGAAAAAACAAGACCCAACACACATTGCTGCTGTGAATTGCAATGAGCACCTCAATTAATTCTTTTCCTCTATAAATCTGAATAGTAAAAAGAATCGCTAGGACAACGTGACAAATTATACCTGTCTATTGTCAAAAATGTACACTATACAATGTAAACAGTGTGATGCACGAAATTATGACAGAATTTGAACATCTTATCTAGACTGGAACCATTCTGCTATAACAAAACAACCATCAGAATTGCAGCTCAGCCTCCTCTGAACCAGAAAATTCCATGCCAGTGGACCTATTATCCGTATAAGAAAATATGGAACGGGTGTATTTGTATCTGACAGATTGATCTACATCATCTAGTGAGAGGTTCAAGCTGCACCTCCATTACTCCAGCGCTAGATTCGGAATTCCTAGCTGTACCATCAGGATGCAAAAGATCAACTGAATCATCTTCCTCGGTGTTGCCTAATACCCAGTGCCCTCTGGCGCTTCTGTCACTGATCCTTCTTTTGACCTCCTTATATTCCAAGCACAGCACAACAACGATAACTGAAAGCACCCACAGCATTAAGGCCCAAGTGAGCTCCTCTACATTCTCACTGTCATACCTATGGCCTAAATGCTTCATTCCTGTGAAAAGCGCAACGATTCCTACAATAATTGCCGACCTCCCTGTGATAACATGCAGGTACTCCCATAGGATTCGATTGCGAGATGGAACCTCCCCATTAGCTGGCTTACTAGGCCGAAATTTAGCATTAAGTGGCTGCAAAACTGCCAGTAATAGGGCCAGCACACCAAACTTAACATGCACTGAGCTGACAAAGAAGCCACGTAGCTCAGCTGCAGCAAAAAGGACGCCAAGAAACATTATAGAAATTCCTGAATACTGCAGATAGACATGTATCTGGAACCACCCATCTCCTTTCAAGCTCTTCAAATACCGGGCAGCCATTGTTCCACCAGGAAGCAAGATACCCCAGGCAACAAACATCATAAACCCATGAACAGCCAGGACAGGACGCAAATCCTGTTCTGCCTCAGCTGAACCTCTCAACAACAGAACACGTATTGGCCGACTGCTTGTGACTGAATGCATGTTACTGTCTGTCAGATCATCTCCCGACCAGCTTGCACCCATGGCCCAGACAACCTTAAGGGGTGTAGTTGGATCAATGATGTTCTTGCATTCTACCTTCCCGGTACAAGAAGGGTTAAGAGGGCGAGTAAATTCAAATGTAATAATGCCATTTTCTGACTTACACCGGACAAATGTGATGTTCTCAGATGTTGGGTGGATACCTGTTGCACTCTTTCCATCAATCCAATAAGTTTTCACTCGCCCAACACCATCATTGCCCACCCAAGCAACATAGGTGAAGCTATTCACCATCCCACTCCCAAACCCAATAGCAAGATATCCACTTTTCTTCTCACCTCGGGCTGCTATAGATATAGATTTATAATCTGTGGAGAGAGTCCAAAACAAAGTAACCTGTTGATCATCCAAAATAACACTGTTATTATACATGTCGCTAAGGCCTCCATCAACCACTTGAACCTTCCATCCCATCTTCTGGTCATACAGTGACTGGTAATAGACTAGGTCAGGCGTATTTCGATCAGGCAACCAAACAAGCTCTTTTGGGGTTGCTAGGACACCATGAGCATCAGGCCCACCAGCATATATGACCTCTGTTTTGTTCCTCAGCGTAGCATTACCACCAATGGGATCTGAAGTGATATAGAGTGCCACGTCATGCCCAGCCTGCACTGAGAACTTCACTGGCACACCCCTCTCAACCTTTAGCAGCGGCGCCTCCTTCTTGTTGATGTAAAGCACCTTGTCAGGGTTTGGTGGGTTTGGGTAGCGCACGGCTGGAGCAGATGTCACCACAAGTGGTGTCTTGCGATCGGCAATGATCCTCTCCTGATCCTCCTTATTGTCAGCATCCAACGGTCCAAGGCAATTGTCCACCGTCTCAGACAAATTCAACCGGGCAAACCCAAAGGTTGTGTCCCTTGGCCCCCCATGGTTCTGTGGGAGGTAGTGCGGGTGCATTGTGTCCGGTGGCCGCAACTTACCAATGGACCAAAGCACCGCCATCTCCTCCGTGGCACCCACTGGCACATCATACTTGGCATCCTCAGCATCAAGCTTCCTCACATACCTCACGAAGGACACTCCATCCCGCCGGTGGCCATACACCAGGATTGAATCGTTCTTCCCGTCCTCATAGGCCTTATCTGGGCAAACCCCTGACACGGGCGAGTCCTCCTTCCCCAGCGTGCACTCAGTGTAGTCGCTTATGTAATAATCCTCGGCAAATGGGGTACCTTCCTCCGTGAAGCCGGCGACAACGACATCGGCGTGGATCATCGCGGGGGAGTTGGCCTTGGGGTCCGTCCACCCGAACGCCATGTAGTACTCGGAGCCCACGGCCGCCTCGAGGCCGATCTCGACGGTGCCGGCGGATGCATTCAGCGTCCAGCGGAGCCGGTAGGTCTCCGTCTCGGAGAGAGGGATGCAGTTGTCAAACATGGTGGGCGCCGGATCGGCGGCGGTATCGAGGTCGGGGCCCGTGCCGTTGGGGAGGAAGACGTGGCCGAAGTCGGAGGAGGTGTCGGGGTCGTAGAGCGCGAGGAGGCGCGGGAGCGGGCGGGCGAAGGGGAGCTCGAGGGAGGCGTTCCGGAAGGTTTTGTTGAGCGGGAGCGGCGAGAAGGCGCGGCCGGCGGCGAGGTCGGCCATGGCGGGGCCGTCGGCGGCCCAGAAGCGCGCGGAGGGGGAGGCGGCGAGGAGGTCGAAGCGGGTGAGCTCGAGCGCGCACTTGCCGTCGTCGGCCAGGCGCACCGTGCCGCGGAGCTGGTGCTGCAGCATGGTGAGGTCGGCGGAGAAGTTGGCCGTCAGGTTGGTGTGCGGGCACGACGGGGCCGCCGCCGCGGCTGCGGCGAGCGCCGCGGCGAGCAGCGCGCCCGCGAGGAGCGCGAGCAGGGGATCGGCCGCCATGGCCGCGGCCGACGCGGCGGCGGCAGCGGCGGGCCGGCGGATCGGGATCTGGGGCGGCAGGTGGTGGAGGGATCTGGAAGCGGAGGGGTTGGGCTGGGTTTCTGGGGAAGGAGCTCGGCAGCGATGCGATGCGGTGCGGTGCTTGCGGAGGCGACCGGGCGGCGCGGGCGGGATATTCGCAGTCGCAGGGAGTGGTCCGGTCGCAGGAGGTGGGCGGCTCGCTGGCTGGCCGGCAACTGGCCGAGATCCACTTCGGTTTTGGGGGAGAGGTCAGGCCAGGCGCGCGGTAGTGTGCTGGTGGGGTGGGCAACTGCTGCGGGTGCGCCCCATCGTGCGGTGCCGCTCGGCAACCACGAGCCACGAGCGAGTAGACCGCACTGCGAGCCAAGGAAATTCCTGGTACAAATCTCGTTAATTTTCTTGCCTCCATTATAGAAAACTGATGTACTCAGAGATAAACTAAAAAATACATTCTAAAATGTTTAAAGTTTGATGAAATATATAAATGAAATATTAGTGTTTATTACACCAAAATAGGTATACTATAAAGATAATATCTCATAGCAAATGTAAATACACTTATTTAATATTTATGTTAGAATTATATTCTTTTCCAAATAGCGTACTACTTAAAAATTGTCCCAAGGTTATGATATTTGTGTTATTTTGTCTCGTTTAAAACAAATCCAAGTGAAGGACTCATATGTACCGGGAAGCTTAAAGGCACCAATGATCGCTGGATTAGCAACTTGTTCTGACCGCTTAAAGAGATTCCTTGCTTGACCAAGAGGGAAAAGAGATTATACTAAAACTTAGGCCTTGGCCATGTTTAGTTTCGAAAAAATTTCGAATTTTGCTACAGTATCACTTTCATTTTTATTTGACAAATATTATCCAATTATAAACTAACTAGGATCAAAAGATTCGTCTCGTGATTTACAGACAAACTGTGTAATTAGTTTTGTTTTCGTCTATATTTAATGCTTCATGCATGTGCCGCAAGATTCGATGTGATAGGGAATCTTGAAAACTTTTTGGATTTCGGTAGTTCCAAAATTTGTTAGGAAATCGATACCGTAGTACTTTCGTTTGTATTTGACAGATATTGTCCAATCATGCACTAACTAGGCTTAAGAGATTTGTCTCGTCAATTCCGGCCAAACTGTGCATTTAGTTTTTATTTTTTCTATATTTAATACTCCATGCATGCGTCTAAAGATTCGATGTGACAGAGAATCTGAAAAAATTTACAAAATTTTTTGAGAACTAAACAAGGCCTTAGACTAGAGGATTGGTTCCACATATATTTCCACTAAAGTAACCAATGAGTATAGGAAAAAAGTCTACATAACTCTCTAAACGTAGACTACTTCATCCCCGAAAAATAAAACCGGATATTCTAGCCCAACTTTCAAAACCAGTCAAATAACCCCCTCGAGTGGTTTTGGATGGTGGTTTTGTATTTTTCTTTTTTTATTTATTTCTGTTGAATCTTTGAAAAATCATAATAAATCATAGAAAATCATAAAATGAAAATTTTAATTTTGCTAGACTCCTGATGAGTAGATCTACACTAAATATATAATATGGTACACTTTAGTATATAGTTTTTGTAGGAGCTTTAAATCTATATTTTTTTGTAATTAATTTGAATAATTAATATATGCAGTCTTTATGGTCCGATTGTGGAGAATTTTTTATGGTGGTCTCATTATCTATAACTAAGTTATACGTGATCCAATGAGTATGAAATTTTTACCATAGTTCAAGCATATAATAATGAGCCCACCATAAAAAATTTACCACAATTGAACCATAGAAACTACATATATAAATTATTCGAATTAATTACAGAAAAATATAGATTTAAAGGTACAACAAAAAAAATTGTACTAAAATATACCATATTATATATTCACTGTGTAGATCTACTCATTAGGAGTCCAACAAAATTGAATTTTTTATTTTATGATTTTTCTACGATTTATTATGATTTCTTAAAGATTTAGCAAAAATAAATAAAAAAAGAAAAAATAAAACCACTCTCCAAAACCACTCGAGGAGGTTATTTGACCGATTTTGAAAGTTTAGGGGGTTAAATATCTGGTATTATAGTTCAGAGGATAAAGTAGTCCACCCTAGATAGTTTGGGGGATTATGTAGACTTTTTCCAATGAGTATATATTGTTAAGCACCATTTCCAGGTCCATTTTATTTAGTGATGCACTTAAAATTTAGGATGAATAATATTTTATTAAGAAATTTGTTTATTTTTATCGAATCTGCAACTAAATTCACCCCTAGCCATTTAAACTTGGTAATATTTGTGCCTGTGCCAAGTGTCTAGCTGATTGTAGTTAACCATCCGTTGTGTCCTATATTCATTTCAAACTAGGCAGTAGGCAGCTAGTTTTTTTTTATGTTATATATCTAACATTAGTTGGACATGTAAGCATGGTTAGACAGATAAAGATGCGCCATAGGGGGTGGGGGGGACAAGGAGAAGAGGTGTGAGTGAAAAACATTGCTCTTCTTGTTTTTTACGGCATAAAACAAATGTTAATTCGAATGGAACTTAAAGATGAAGAACTATTACGACGGTAGGTAATACTAAAAACATGTATCATTAGTCTTTGTTTTGTGGAATGATACATCTGCCATATCCTTTTCAACACTAAAAACAGTTTTATCAGTGATAGGTTCACTATCAAGCTTCATCAAATGGAAAAAAAACTACGCACCCTCTTATTATCTTCAAGCTACTGACGCATTGGTATTTTTTTTTAAAAAAATCATATTAACATTGGGAAGAAACTAAGAAAACTTATCACGTCCCATAGAAGAGCAGTTCGAGATGTTTTCTTTAATTTACTCATTAAACAAATAAGTTTAGTGAGTTGAAAATAAGAACCCAATTATTTTTCTCTTCAATAATTTCCTATATTAGCTTTCTATACGACCTTTGTATTAGAACCCTGAATTATTTCTAACCTTTCAAGAAAAATTACCCAACCAAATCCTTTTTACTAATTTCTTTGTCTCTCTCTCTATTTTCTTAATTTACCTTTGCGTCCAATTTACTCATACCTACCAAAAAAATGTGATGAAGAACGGATATAAAGTTCATCTCGACTACGGAAACTTACAAGCTAATTAGAGAATATTTGATATTATTTTATTTTAAAAGCTAGCACTTTCACCAAACTGTTAGATCTTTTTTGGGCTAAAAAAATCAAAATAGAAGCGCTTAGAGAATCGTACTTTGGCCTTGTTCAGTTTGGAAAAATTTTTGGTTTTCGCTACTGTAGCACTTTCGTTTGTTTGTGACAAATATTGTCTAATCATAGACTAACTAGACTCAAAAGATTCATCTTGCGAATTACAGTTAAATTGTGTAATTAGTATTTGTTTTTGTCTACATTTAATATTTCATACATGTGTTACAAGATTCGATGTGACGGGAAATTTTGAATTTTTTTTAAACTAAACAAGGCCTTTGTGCCACATCAAAAAATTACCGCGTCCCGAACTACCGGGTCACGTCAGACAAAGCACCACCTCCCTCGCGCCTCGCACGTGGATCAAAGTCAAACTGGGACCAAACTAACCGACACCATCCGAGCAATTAAACGTTTAACCAGGGACCTAAGCGTCAATAAACTATTTATCAATAAAAACCCCCGGAAGATCCACCCGTCACCCGAAGCTTCCTCCTCGCAGCGCGCCGCGCGTCGTCGTCTCCACCCACCCCGAGACCCGACCTCGCGCGCCACGCCGAGCCTGCGAGCCATCACCCCCACCCACCGCCTCGCCGCGCAGATCTCGGGAGCTTACCCTCCCACCGGCACCGGGCGGTGATTCTCCCGCCCCATCACCGATGCGGACGCCGGCGATGCTCCGGTGGGCCGCGGCGCTCGCGGTCCTGCTCGCCGTCGCCGCGCCGGCCGCCGGGTTCTACCTCCCTGGCGTCGCCCCGAGCGATTTCGCCAAGGTTTGTTGGGTCCCTGCGATTCCCTTCCCCACCTTGGTGCACCTTGGAGTGCTTGTGTAACTGTGTTCGTGTTCGGAGCTGGATCTAGTCAACGGGGTGCGGGGTGCCGGTACAGGGGATGGTATCCGCAGATCCAGCTCGAGGGTTTCGTGTGTGGTTTGCAGAGTCCTCGATTCGTTCATCCGGTTCTGTTAGCATGGTTCCATCGCTGGGCTTGGGATTCACATGCTGCACCTCAATTCGCGCACTTTTGCAGCCTTTCTATGTGCTGTTGTGATCTTTGTCCTCATCTGAAAAATAACCGCTAGATTTTGATGTGATCAGAATTGTGCCCTGCATGGAAAAGTCAACGCATGCCATTTTGTATTTGTACACCATATAGATAACTTGAATCTGTCTCCCAGATGATGGTCCTTGATCCGAAGGTTAGGTAGAAGCTTAGACTTTGGTAGTTTCTGCTTCAGCTCCCGTTTGGTGGAGCTCCTGCTTCTCCTTTTTTTATCTCTCCTCAAAATGGCGAAGCAAGGCAGCTTAGGCAGGTGCTGGAGCTGTGGCAGGACCTACACCATAGTTTAAATTGGTGTCAACCCCTAAATCCTAAATGAGGTGCTAGATCATGTAATAAGGTATCTTGTAGAGGATCACTCATGGCAAAGGAATGGCATTCGCTGTGTAATCCTATAACAAAGTAGTGTCATTTCGTGATTACTGATATGATAGCATTTTATTCACGCTTTAAATTTGTCCACAGGGTGATCTGCTTCCAGTGAAGGTGAATAAGTTGACATCTATCAAGACTCAACTCCCGTACACATATTACTCCCTTCCATTCTGCAAGCCAGATACCATAATCGACAGTGCCGAAAATCTTGGTGAGGTTCTTCGTGGTGATCGCATTGAGAACTCTCCTTATGTGGTTAGTACCTTATATGACATAACAGATTGAGGTTTTGTCCTCGGGTATGTGCATCGTGTAAAATGTTTACTTCTGCTTGTTATTTGGGGTATAGTTCAAAATGGGAGAGCCCAAGATGTGTCAGATTGTCTGCAAAGCGAAGATCGGTGAGAAAGAAGCCAAAGAGCTCAAGGAAAAGATAGAGGATGAATATCGAGTGAACATGTAAGGACTATGAACCTATGTGGGTAGTGTTATACTTAAGTTGACACATTAATTTCCTATACCTTATATAAATTGCATCACAGGATTCTAGACAACCTCCCGCTTGTTGTTCCTGTTAAAAGGCAAGATAAGAACAGTATTGCTTATCAAGGTGGATATCATGTTGGTCTTAAAGGCCTGTATTCTGGAGTAAGTCCTTATGCTCTGTTAATGTTTACCTTTTCTTTTATGCATGCAATCTTTAATTCTTTGTTGGAATCCTTTATCTATTTGTCTGGACTCTGGACTAATAAATTCTCAATACACAAATGCTTTTTTTTCAGACTAAGGATGAGAAATACTTCATCCACAACCATTTGTCATTTGCGGTGAAGTATCACAGGGATGAAAATTCAGGACTTTCTAGAATAGTGGGATTTGAGGTCAACCCACACAGGTTTACTTCTAACTCTGTTTGGCAGGATTTTATTCTTCTTGTTATTTATGAAATGGACCTAAGGTATTTTGTTACATATGTTGACAGTGTCAAGCATCAGGTTGATGATAAATGGAATGGTGTAGACACTCGCTTGAGCACTTGTGATCCTCATGCGAGCAAATTTGTAACAAACTCTGATAATCCTCAGGAAGTTGAAACTGACAAGGAAATCATATTCACATATGATGTTCATTTTGAGGTACGAGACTAGGGTTAAGAATTGCTTAGTTTAGCTGCTGCAGTGTACTCTTCGAATGTTTATTTGTGATGATTTTAATGGAACCTCCACTAATTTTGCAGGAGAGTGAGATCAAGTGGGCATCTCGATGGGACACCTACCTGTTGATGACTGATGATCAGATTCACTGGTTTTCTATCGTGAACTCTCTCATGATCGTGCTTTTCCTATCTGGCATGGTTGCCATGATAATGCTTCGCACCCTCTACAGAGATATCTCTAGATACAATCAGCTTGAAACTCAAGAAGAAGCACAAGAGGAAACAGGCTGGAAGCTTGTTCATGGGGATGTGTTCCGTCCTCCAACCTACTCTGACTTACTCTGTGTTTATGTTGGCACTGGCGTCCAATTCTTTGGCATGCTCCTAGTTACAATGATCTTCGCTGTGTTGGGTTTCCTTTCTCCATCAAACCGGGGAGGACTGATGACTGCAATGCTTCTTGTCTGGGTTTTGATGGGGCTGCTTGCTGGCTATTCTTCTTCACGCCTCTACAAGATGTTCAAAGGTTCAGAGTGGAAGAAGATTACACTGCAAACGGCTTTCCTGTTTCCTGGGGTTGCATTTGTTATTTTCTTCATCTTGAATGCTCTTATATGGGGGGAGAAGTCATCTGGTGCTGTTCCTTTCACCACAATGTTTGCCTTGGTCCTCCTCTGGTTTGGCATCTCAGTACCCCTTGTCTTTGTTGGGAGCTATCTTGGGTTCAAGAAACCTGCCATGGAAGCTCCAGTCAAGACAAACAAGATTCCACGGCAGATCCCTGAGCAGGCTTGGTACATGAATCCGCTTTTCACTATTCTGATCGGTGGGGTCCTTCCATTTGGAGCAGTTTTCATTGAACTCTTCTTCATCCTCACCTCCATCTGGCTGCACCAGTTCTATTACATCTTTGGCTTCCTCTTCCTTGTGTTTGTGATCCTTATCATCACCTGTGCCGAGATCACAATTGTGCTCTGCTATTTCCAGCTCTGCAGTGAGGACTACATGTGGTGGTGGAGGTCTTACCTTACCTCAGGATCCTCTGCCCTGTATCTCTTCCTGTATGCTGCTTTCTACTTCTTCACGAAACTGCAGATTACTAAGCTGGTGTCTGGCATCTTGTACTTCGGCTACATGCTTCTCGCCTCCTATGCCTTCTTTGTGCTCACTGGCACAATTGGTTTCTGTGCCTGCTTCTGGTTCACTAGGTTGATTTACTCGTCAGTGAAGATCGATTAGGTGCCAATATGACAGAATAGCACATGTCACATGTTCAGTGATGGAGACAAGAGAATTGTATGATTAATGTGGATTGGGGAATTACCCCCCTTTTAAGATTCAGGAAAAAAAAGGGTTACTTTTTAGGGTTTAGTTTATGAATGGTTTATGTTTTGTTGTTGTCAGATTATACACTTTAGTGATTTGAAACTGAGAAAAAGTATAAGGGTAAACACATTGTGATGAGGCTGTACCTTTTGACATTTTTTGTGGGGCTCTATATAAATTCAATTCATTATGACCGGTATGCTTGTACTGGTGAATTACTGTAAGGCTCCAGGACCAGTATGAAATACCCTGATGGCAATTGGCAAGAATGTAACCTCAGTTGGCTTAGAAACCAGAGCTGGCGCTTGAACTTGCAAAAATCTTTGTTCCAGCAATGCTCATTTGTTGTGCACCAAAGGGAAACGAAATTAAGGGCTTGTTTGGCACAAACATGGTTTCTCCTCAAGTGTGTGCCTTTTTGAAGTGTTGTTTAGAAGCTGCTGCCAGAGGCCCAGAGCCATGCCAAACTGGCCAACCATATTGTTGGTATGGTCATATGGAGAAACCTGCGAGTTGCTTCTCTCTCGGGTTCGGCAGATGCCATGCCTGCTGTATTCCTCTTTGTGGCGATCTCTAGCTGCGACCTGTGACTGTGAGAGCCCATGCCAAACTGGCCAAGCATGGTATGGAGAAACCTGCTGGAGTTGCTTCTCTCTCGGGTTCGGCAGATGCCATGCTTGCTGCATTCCTCTTTGCCGCGATTTCCAGCTGCGACCTGTGACTCAGAGAGTGAATGGCGCACCTGCTCTGTCTCAGACTTCGCTGGGGCCTGGCCAGGGAGCCAGACAGCAGGCAGCCAGTCATGGCGCGTACAAGGGACTCAAAATTCCCGCCAAATCAGCAGGCAGCCACTGCGTACAAGGGACTCAATTCCCGCCAAATCTGCTGAAATCCCGAATCCGTGGTATATCCCAACAAAAAGTGGGTCACACTCCGCAGCAAAACCATACTCCTCGTCCTCGTCTCCTCGTGCCTGACACCACTTCCACTGGTCCTCTTCGCTCTTGTGCTCACGGAACCACGGCCGTCTCCCTGACGCGGAGCTCGCCCGCAGCCGCAATGTCGTGGCTCCTGGTCGTCGCGGTGCTTGCCGGCTTCGCGCTTGGTCCGTCCGCGGGCACGGACCACATCGTGGGCGCCAACCATGGGTGGAACCCCAACATCAACTACTCCCTCTGGTCCGGCAACCAGACCTTCTACGTCGGAGACCTCATCTGTAAAGCTCTCCAAACAAGCAGCTCTTCGCCCTGCTGGCTGCCCCCCCTGCCGCATTAGATCCATTCCATAGTGAGCAGAGCTGCTGAGCTTCCATTTGGAGCCCTGAATGCTGCTAACGCCGCCGCAATGTTGCTGTGCAGCGTTCCGGTACCAGAAGGGGACGCACAACGTGTTCGAGGTGAACGAGACGGGGTACGACAACTGCACCATGGCCGGGGTCGCCGGCAACTGGACCTCCGGCAAGGACTTCATCCCGCTCCCCGAGGCCCGCCGCTACTACTTCATCTGCGGCAACGGCTTCTGCCTGCAAGGCATGAAGGTCGCCATCACCGTCCACCCGCTCCCGCACAACGCCACCTCCAAGGGCTCCAGCACCCGTGGGGGCACCGGCGCACAGGAAGAGGCCGCCGCGGCGGCGCTTGGGGCCAGGAGCGCCGCGTGGCTGGCGACGCTCGCAGTCGCCGCAGTGTCTGCTATCTGCTAGGAGCTTTATTCCAAGCATTCTCTGAGCATTGTTCTACTGTAGTATTTTGTGGTTTGCTTTTGTCGCCATGTCATTTGTGTTTTTTAACTCCTCTGCAAGTAAATCTGCTTGTCATGAGTAATGCTAAGCTAAGAATTTACTACTGATTCAAACAATCCTGTGCCACCGCCAAGCGATTTTGAGAAGCCAAGCTAACTTTCTGACAACTCATCAATGCATTTCACAAAACCCCAGTTTATGAACCAACATGCCATGTATTACAGGTTGCGACGGCTCTGAACACTAGAAAGAAGGAAGGAACAAACCCTATAAGAGATTGTCGAATAGAATCCCTTTTCTTATATACACCACTCACTATCCTTTTTGTCTATCATCCACCGGTTAGAGCTCCACAGCACGGTGTGCCACTTACGCCTACTTCGGGGGGTTGTCTGGGCCATCCAGCTCGCTGTTCACAAAGGCAAGGGCTCAAATTCTGAAAGAGGAACTTGGAATTTCACAAGGCTGAGATTTCAAACACTGGTAGTGTAATAGCTTCAGTCCAAGGAAAACTTACTTGGGCCGCATCTCTTCTGCAGTGGCAGAAGATTGCTCGGTGCTGGAAGTGGCAACAGCTGAAGCTGGTTTCTTGAACTGAACCACAATAACGGTCATGTTATCACATCCTTCACCACCAGATGTAGGTGCCACACAGCGGTTGAGCATCTTCTCACACACACTGGATAGCTTATCCTCCTGTTAAGTTATTAGGCTGATGAGGGAACAAATTTGAAGCGTAAAGGTATCAAACACAGCAATGCACTCCACTTACAGTCTTTAGCTGTTTATGTACAAAATCAACTACTTCTTGACTTGACATGCAATCCCTGTAATAAGAAAAATTGTTCAATAACAATAATACAATAAGCAGAGTAGACAGCACAAATGAAGTTCACCAACTAAATCTAAAATCAAAGTGCTGATGCCAAAATTATCCCTGCCAGCATGGATACTTGTAACCAAATTGTCAGTTTTCCAACCTAAAGCCTGTCGTACAGACATGGCTTTCGTATTGATCTAACTATCTAGCTAATGTAGGCAAAACAAATAAGCATTCCCGGGTTAGAATTTCATTAAATTGTATACGATATGGATACAACATACATATATCCATCAACAGTCAGAAGTATGCTAAAATTGGCAGTTACATATCAGCAACTGCAAACCCTGGTGTGCGAGCTATTTCCAAGAGATTAGGACAAATCCAAATTAGATGTGTGGCACCACAAGTACAGATTAGATACACAAGCTGTTTACTTATTTGATACAATATCTGTATGACAATTTGCAGTGTTCTATTTTACTTAGTTGCATATCAGCAACTGCAAACTCTGTTTTGCGAGTTACTTCCTCCGCCCTGAAATAAGGGATTTGAGTTGTCCTTAGTCTGACCAAGTTTATATAGTACTTCCTCCATCCCAAACTATAAGACGTTTTAGCTTTTCTAGATACGTAGCTTTTGTTACACACTTAGATATACACTGTCTAGATGCATAGTAAAAGCAATGTATCTAGAAAAGCCAAAACGTTTTACAATTTGGAATAGAGGGAGTATACACTTCTCTCGCAACTTAAGATGGCTTGGGGCAAAACTTAAATTTCAGGACAGAGGGAGTACTTCCAAGAGATTAATTCAAACTCAAATTAGATGGGTGGCATCACAAATACAGATTAAATACACACATGCTGTTACTTATTTGAAACAGTATCTGTATAACAAGTTACTGTGTTCTATTTACTTAAGGTTCACAGCTGCTAATGCACTAAGCTTTGCTTCAGTCTGGATTCCAAAACTCATCGTTGTTTGGTTGGGCTGAATAACATTTTCAAGGTAAATAGTTTCATGGTCAATAAGATGATTTTTGCCCAAAGAACATTGTTGGCTAGTTAAAATTGTGTATTCAGGGTTTTCTATGATCTATTGATTGGTAAACGTCCTAAGAATTGTTCCTGTAGCACTACATACACAGCCATGGCAAAAGAGTGATTTCATTATCTTTTCCCCAGAGTTATAACACATGAAAACTGAGGAAGCCAATTGTGGCATCCTCTCTTCAAGGATTCTGTCCCTCAAGCAGATAGTTTGTTTATTCTAGTAATGACACAAAAAAATGAATGCAAACGTATACGAGTATAAGAAAACAATTGAGTTATAGCAAATTTACATTCAGTAGAGAAATATAAATCATACCAAATTCCATCACAAGCTAAAACAATGAATTCGTCATCCTCTGAGAGCTGGACCTGATCAGAAGCCAAAGCAACCCTTAGTAAGTTTTGTTCAAGATTTCAAGAAAAAAAATACTGATAGAAAGGGGCCGCCAAAACACACTGTTTTTAATTCGGGTTCAGCTGTCACGATTTGCCTCTCGGCCGGCAGAAGTTCATTTTGCTTCAGTTCCATGTCACCTAGTAGACGAAAATAAGTAAGGCTGCATGTAACAACACAATAATTTCCGCTTGAAGAAGAGTAAATACCTATTGCCCTAGATAAGTTCAAACTTCCATTGACCCGTCCGGCAACAACAAATCCGCCAGCACCCAAAATCCTCTCTTTCTCTCCCTCAAGATCTGGTTTGTGATCTGTTGACAAATTGTAAGCCTGCACAGCAGATGAGTAAGCAAAACATATTCTAGTATTATGATTTATGTTTGGCAATAGAACTAAAACCATGTTTAGAAAATCTAAAGTACCTGACCCTTCCGTGAGATAACACACCGCGAATCCCCAGCATTTGCAACAATTAGCTGATCATTTCTTATGACAGCCACACAAGCTGTGCTTCCAGATGTTGGTCCAGGAAAATTCGAATTTGGACCCTGATATAGTAATTTCGTTAAAACAGATACACTGAGTTTACTTGAATTTAACCCAAAAATGAAAGAAAGAAACTATGGTACACGAAAGTAAGGCCTTGTTTAGTTGGGGAGGTGAAAAGTTTTTGGATACTGTAGCACTTTCATTTTATTTGTCGATTATTGTTCAACCACGGACTAACTAGACTCAAAAGATTCGTCTCGCAAATTACATACAAACTGTGCAATTAGTTATTTTTTATCTATATTTAATGTTCCATGCATGTGACGCAAGATTCGATGTGACGGGGAATTTTGAAAAGTTTTTGGGTTTTGGCGTGAACTAAACAAGGCCTAATACCCATACTAAAACAACATTTCCATTTAATTATACAAAAGGACTTTGGATAGGGTACATGGAAATAATGGTACAAAAATGTTGTACACTATAGTTGCCAGTTGTCACCGCGAATAGCCTAAGCTCATTAGCATGGCTTATCCCATTCCTGGATCCGCCCCAGCTCATTAGACATGTTCAGCATTATAGCCAGCTGAACAGATGGGAACCATATCTACTGATGCCTAACCTGGACCTAAGATGCAAGAACCTTCAGTAATGATTCAATTCATTTTACCTTTATAGTTTAAAGATATCTAATATATCTAATATAGAAGAGAGTAAGCTGGAAGAGATAGCTCTAAGCGTAGAAAAAGCTTTATTACCCATGAAATGTGTATTCTAAAAATATTTCAGAGCCCCACTCCAAAAAATGTAATGACTGGAATTTTCATGCACCAGAAAAGTATTGTTTCATGATGGAAAACAGAACAGATGTTTTACCTCCTCATTATCCCAATCTTCCTCTATCTTATCTGAATCACCACCCTTGGGAGGCCATATTATGCCCTCTAGCATACCTGAGATCTTGTTTCCCTTATCTCCCAACTCAGTTAGTTCTCTCCAACCCCTCTGCCCTTTCATCATCTCATCCATCCTGAAAGATCCAAATGTCATTAAGACCCACTAAACCAACAAAAAAGTGTGTCAATTTTACAAAACTGACTTCATTCTAAACAAGAAGCAAGAAACTTACCTTAAGAAAGCTTTATGGACAGAAGCCGGCAAATCACCGGATGAATTTGCATCATTTATAAGCACTTGTTTATGCAAATGCCTCGCACAGAATTTTGATACGCCTTTTCCTGAAGTAAAAACGGGGTATTATGTCATTCTACCAGAGAAGAACGAATACTCATATGAAGCATAGCTAGACAGGAATTAAAAAAAAAGGCACATGTGTCCATTGACAAGTGATATTTACAGTGCTTACTCACAGCTAGAGCAACTCAATAGAGCAGACATGTATATTTTGATTCATTACTGCCACACTAGGAGCTTAGTATTTTTTTTGGTCAACTATATTTCAGAATAAGACCAAAATCAATGCTAGTTGTTATCCATTTGATATTATTCAAACAGTTAATGACAATATCTTATAGTAAGTGCTTCCAAGAAGCATGCACATAACACTTCTCCGCCAGGCATTATGTCTACATTCATCACTGGTTGATTACATATGCACTGTTGCTAAGCACACACACAAAAGAAGATCAGCACACTTCATGGACCACAGCAATGTTGCTGTGGTATCTTACCATCCATGTCCACATAGAAGCAATACTGAATTTAGGACCTTCAATCATACATAGAATTTAAGCATCAATATCTAACTATTAACAGGATCAGATGACAGAACATAGATGATGTGAATCCAATAAACACACTCCTCGTTAAGCTCAAAACAATGCAGATTCATTCACCAAATGATCAGTACAGATGAAGCCAATATCATAACCTGAATAGGAAATAATCACGACTTACCACCATGGCCATCATAAACACCAAAAAAGGATGTGCAGTCATCAAGGTCTGGAAACGCAGCATGCTGCAACACAATGCACGAGAGATCATAAGCTTTTAAAGCAGAGTAGACATGCTAATGATCCATTCAAAACGATGTAAACAAGCTGGTGTGTGCCAGCTTTCGTCATAAATCAACTGAGAATCAATCCATCAGCACTAGTAGTGAGGTCCCAATGCGAATGCAACAGACCACTCAGGCTTTTTGCTTATAATAGAGAGGGACACCATTGGCCGATCAAATCACGACATGGTTTATTCTAGGTTGACCATGGGAGACAACAATTGGTCACTTGGTTCATCATGCAAATCTATAGACACATAATAACAGGATCGCGCATCGGACACTAGGCAGCCACAAATTCGCACAGGCACAGACGCATCTCGCCCTCAAATCATTCCCATCCCAGCTGTGCCAGCACGGAACGGAACAGCAATCGCGGAGGCAATCCCATTCCAACCCAATCGGAAGCCGCGAAGGGAAGCGGAAGCAACTCACCGCGTCCTCCATGGTGGTCCGCCACCCCTGCATGGACGAGAGGCCGAAGCGGACGCGGCTGTTCTCTCCATCGGCGGAGAGCTTGTCCGTCTTGGGCGTGCTGAGATACACCCCCATCTGCTCCTCCCGCCTGGCCGGCCCGGGCAGCAACCCTGCACCGCAGCAAAATCACATGGGCCCGTCGTCAGCCTGCGCACAAACCCAACACCCATTTCCACGGCGACGCCGCGCGAGATAGATTGATCCGCGGACGCCCTCCGACCCGAATCGCTCCGGAAGTCCGGATTGCCACCGCACGTGGGGAGGCCAACCGGCGCGGCGTGGCGGCGATTCGGACGGGAGGTGAGGGGAGGGGAAGGGGGTGCGATTGGGGGAGGAGGTGGCAGCGACTTACGAGGGTGGCGAGGAGGACGGAGCGCGTCGGCGGTGGCGCGACCGCGAGGCGACGGCGACGAACGGACGGGAGGGAGCCGAGCGGAGCGGAGCGGCGCGGCGATGCGAGAAAGAGACGGTCGAGGTGGGGTGGGTCGCGTATTTGTAAGAGCGGTGGGGGGCGCCGGGGCGGAGATGCGGTTGGGTCTGCGGTGGGGGCGGCCGCCCGCGGAGAGAGAGGGAGGCGGAACGGGGTCGGGGGGTGTGGGAGATACGGGGAAGATTGCGTATCTAGTTTTTCTATTCACCGCCAGCTCCCAACTTATCTCCCTGCTCCCTGCCTCCTTCCTCCCGTCCCGTCCCGTCCCACCCTAGCATTCCTCCACTCCACCACAGGCCATGGCCGGCCATATGGGCCGATGATCTCTCGATCTCCTAGCCATATTTTCCAGAATCCATGATGATGATTTTGAGATGCATGGCAGCATCGGAGCTTTTGCATCATGTGTACCCTTTTCATATTTTTTTTTCATAGGCCTTGTTTAGTTCGCAAAAATTTTGCAAAATTTTTCAGATTCTTCCGTCACATCGAATCTTTAGACGTATGTATGAAGTATTAAATATAGATGAAAATAAAAACTAATTGCACAGTTTGGTCGGAATTGACGAGACGAATCTTTTGAGCTTAGTTAGTCCATAATTGAACAATATTTGTCAAATATAAACGAAAGTACTACTATTCCTATTTTACAAATTTTTTTCCAAGTAAACAAGGCCATAGTCGTATGCATGAATGTTCTTTCAAGATGAGTATATCACTCAATTTCCAAAGATCCCATTATCCCTTGATTGTTTCAAAATTCACTACCAACTCCTTACACCTGCCTCAATTTTCTAACCCTCATGCCCCCGCGCATTTCTAATGCAACATGTTTTTTTCTTGAATACACAGAAAATTTACATATCATTTAAGAAGAAGAGTTCAACCATACAAGCAACGTGCTTCTACCAAACACCCTACTCTTACAGTCAAAGGCGAAACCAGCCATTTTAATTAAAGGGACCGAACAAATATAATAACATATCTAAATGTGAAACATTCTCAACAATTTTTTTAAGGAGGGAACACCCCTACAGCAATGCAGAAATTATAATAAAAAAAGTCTTTTACAAAATGTTTACATATGTATTTAGTATTTATAAAGAAAAATTATAAAATTATCATAAAAATGGTTAATTTGATGTATTGTTATGCTGTGAAAATGAATGTATTTAGGGGGTGTTTGGGACTGCTCTGCTCCACGTTTTTCAGCTCCCGCTTCACGTTTTTTAGCCAAACGGTTTCAACTTCACGCACTCAGTTCGACGAAAAAGCGTGGAGTTGTGAGAGCACCTAAAGAGGTACTCCACAAACTCCAGTTTTTTGTGGAGCTGCTCCACGGTGGAGTTTGTGGAGCAGAGATTGTGAAACAGTCCCAAACACCCCCTTAGTACTGCGTTGGGGGGCACGCCCCTGCTAGCCTCCTGGTTCAACCTCTGCTTACAGTCCTAGCAAACTAAGAACAACCGTCCTAGCAAACAATTTCAAACCTAACATTACATAAATGGTCTATAAGCAAGCTAAGAGCAACATTGCAACCTATGAGTTGAGCGTCACCGTTGGGTACGGCCCTCCTCCACATCCGAGAAGAGCGTTGATGCTAGACATGAAACCTGCGCATATATTTGCATGCTAGACAGGAAGATATGCTAAGTTGAAAAATATGGAGAATTGATAAACCAAACTGTTGGAGAGAGTTTTTTTTCTTATTTTACTAAAAAAATTATAGATAAAAAGTTATTTACCAAAAATGTTGGAGCTGCTCTATATACCACTAGGAGGATGCTGCCCCAAGACTCGATGACGTTTGCTAGACTCGTGGCTACGCAACAGGGATTCTCCCTTACATGATGCTACATAAGCTATAGTTCAGAAGTATTAAAGTAGATTTTGCACCATCATTTGTATGAGTTGCTTTTGTTATACAACTCGTAGCATTGCTTTCTTACAATGCATAAATTAAAGAATTATGAGTTACAATTTATTATACAAAATGTCTGATAAGTTGTTTGAAGATTACATGATGCTACATAATTCTGGTCCCAATAAAAAAAAAGCAATGACAGAGTTAGAGCTCTCGTGCTATATGGTTTGAATTGACATCGCGAAAGGGTACTCGACAAGTCAGAAGGACAATCGCTACGATTGCAGCGATCACGGTGTCAGACTGTCAGTTGGAAACCACTGAAACCACATGGAAAAAAGATCTCGTGCCCTCGGATCTGTGGTGGTACCTTGTGATCGTGAATTCGTGATCGTGATCGGGGTAGTCCACACTCCTGGTGTGCGTACCGCTGCGTATCCTGCAAATCTGGACCGCGGTGAGGTCCCGGAAACTTTGGACCTTGTTTAGTTTTATTTTTTTTTTACAAAATTGCATACTATAGTATTTTCGTTTGTAGTTAACAAATATTATCTAACCATAGACTAACTAGCTCAAAAGATTAATCTCGCAAATTATAGATAAACTTTACAATTAGTTATTATTTTTATCTATATTTAATATTTTATTTATGTACCGCAATATTCGATGTTATGGTACAAAATTTTGTAAATTTTTTTGGAAATTAAACAAGGCTTTGGACGGGCCGCCGCAAGATAAACCCACAGACCACAGGACAGGGATTAGCGCTGAAGACCTGTACACCGTCGCTGTCAGACTTTTACGCCCCCAGGTGGCCGGAGCTCCGACCACCACATGCCGAATGCAATGGCAGAGATTTTTTCTCCCTCAGGAGGCCCTCCTTCACAGCAGTGCACACTGCACAGCACAGCGAGACGGTGATCAACGGCAGTGACCGAACGAGTCCCTTTCGATCGCGACGCCTTTTTGCGAGGCCACAGGTGTCATTATTCCATCTGCAGGAGAGGAGAGGGAGAGCGGAGTGGGCTAGGCGTCGTACGCAGTTGGGTTGGTGGACAGACAGCGCGATCAGGCGATCAACACCTGTCAGTGCCGCTCTGATGACAGGCAACAAGAGCCGACATTCGGTGTACTTAAACTCGCTTTAAAGATCGCGGGGGTGCAAAGGTGTACTACTACTGTTAAGGATTAAGGATGGGAGCAACTGAGCAAGTCAGCTAATCTCCAACAGTATTATACTAGTATATATATACATACGTGTTGAACGACCAAATAAAGTTAGTTGGTGTACTCGTCGCATCAAACTCTTATCAACAAAATCTCCCATGGGATAGTCTGGGATTTAGATTCCGTCGACGTCTTCGGGGGTAGGGTACGTGCTCGACTACTGCTCGCTGATGTTGCTGGTGATTATAGTAATCTGACTGTATCCTTCATAGTATTCTCAAACTCCCAACTTGGCAGCCATACAATACAAGTGAGTGCAAAGAAAGAATCTTTTGACATCCAACACCCGTGCCGTCCGTCGGCACCTCCGTCCCGTCCCGTTTCAATTCGTCTCCTCCAAATCTTGACGCGGCGCGCTGCTGAGCTCCAAAGAAAGAAAGAATCCTGGGGACTTGTTGATGCCATGCCCTCCAATGGCACTGGCATGCAGCGCCGGCCCTACGATTTCGAGGGCCCTCTGGCGAGCTCGTCGCGATGACCTCTCTAGTCTATAATATATAGGCTATTTTTGTTTGTAAAGGGAAATCAATATTTAAAATTAATATGTCTGATAATTATCAATAGCGAGAAACAATGTAGATTAAAAAGCAATATATTTGTACTTTTAGAACTAATATGATTACCTTGACAAAAAATAGAATTTCGTCATATTCATTGCTTTTTATATAAATATATTTCTTCGGACATTTCTTGATGCAAAATCATCGAGAACGGTATTAAGATCAATAGTGTCCAAGATATCCCTTTCGATG
>Ga0182004_10000207_pt1 | contig 30417 bp, 33 predicted proteins | sample Sormic07211540_1_FD_120479 | JGI IMG/M metagenome (GOLD analysis project Ga0182004, IMG submission 120479) | Endophyte microbial communities from Sorghum bicolor roots, Mead, Nebraska, USA - 072115-40_1 MetaG | ecosystem: Host-associated > Plants > Roots > Unclassified | place: USA: Nebraska...
ATCTGATGATATTTATTTGATATCATAAATGTTATTATCTTATCACATATGTTTAGTCAAACTTGAGATTGTTTGACTTTCCAAGATTCTTAGAATGACTTATAATTTGGGATGGAGGGAGTACGTGAGTGCTCAGCTGGTTGAGTTTCCTATGATGAAACTTATCTATCCGAGTTTAAATTCCTAACTTGACATAGATGCTTGCATTTTTTTAGAAATTTAACGACGCTATTCTTTCGGTGATAGGCGACATATATGTTGACAACATGGTGACTTTCGTCAAGGTTTGTCGATCCAGCTCGGTGACTTGACATAGGTGCTTGCATTTTTTAAGATTTAATGACGTTATTCTTTCAATGGTATGCGACATGCTTGTCAACAGCGAGGCGTTAAGATTTATCGGTCCAACTCGGTTCTTTGAAGGTGCTCATAGTAAAAGTGAATGTGTGTTCGTATTTGTGCGGTAGGGTGTGAGCATATATGTCTCTAACTAAGTCTCGTAAAGCCTTGTTTGTTTGGTTGATAATATTATTGACTGATTTATTGTGAGAGAAATGACTAATAGATTCGACTGATAAGCAAGAGATCACGGCAGATTGTGGTGGTGATGCTGTCCGTGCGACGAACAGAATGCCATATTAGAGGAGTTCAGTTCAGTTAAAGCCTTTAGTTACATTCAAAATCTAAAACTTTTTTTAAGAATCTCCATCACATAAAATCTTATGATATATATAAAATATTAAATATAGATAAAAAAAACTAATTATATAGTTTATCTATAATTTAGAAGATAAATCTTTTAAATCTAATTAGTATATGATTAAACAATAATTATTAAATACAAACTAAAGGTTAATATCAAAAACTTTTCATCCACAGAACTAAACAAGTCCTTAACTTAATTACTGCTGGGCTCGTAACACTGTCGTCGAGCTACCTTTTTGAAAAGGTGTTTGGGTGCCAGCGTCACTGCACATGATGACATTGTTGGCTATTTGGCTTTGGCTCGCATGGCCCTGCCATACTCGAGCTTCACGCACGCATATGCGTTTGCCTTGTGTTTGAAGGCAACAATAGATTCTAGCCACGACACTGCTAGACTAGATTTTGTACTTAAGTGAAAGGCACTAGCAATGGAGCTGATGAATGAACCGGTAGCGTCAATCAATTATGGCTTATGTGTAGGAGCATACCGGGTGGTTGATGGGCAATAGCCGGGCATAGAATATGGGCTACACTAGCTCGATGGGCCTGTAAGTCGGCCTGTGAGCTGCTGGGGTATAATGGGCTTGGCCCATTATCTTTTTTTGCTGAATATGTACTAATAAAAACTTAGTTCTGTCCTTTCTCCCGTGTGTTCTTTCTCAACTTTAACTAGGTTGATAGAAAATACGTGTAATATTTCAGAACTATTAACGCTCAGACGTTCGATACGGATAATAGCATCCAGACGCTGAGCCTTCATACATTATGCACAGAAATCACGCTTCTGTTCGCCCCGCATGAAGGAGGAAGTAGAAGTCGAGACCGCTCTTCCTCTGCTTCCCATGCAAGGGACCCGCTCTGCCCCCACACGCATAGATCCGCCCGCCTCGCCCCGCCCCCACGCACAGATCCACCCTACTCTCGCCCCCATGCGCACAGATCTGCTTGTCTCGCTCCCACACACAGAGATCCGCCCGCTCCTGCCCCCCCACACACAAATCCACCTGTCCCGGCCCCACGTACATAGATCCACCCGCCTCGCACCTCACCGGCACCCAACACCTTCACACACCGTAGCTCAGACCCCTTTGCTGATTCGATCCGAGCGCTAAAAAAATATCCATTGCAACATTAAAAAACATCCACTACAACATCAAAGAAACTACTGCAGCAAACAAAAAAGCTATTGTAACATCAAAAAACATCTAATGCAACAAATAAAAAATATAAACGGCAACATTGAAAAAATATCTACTGTGTGATATGGTTCAAGATAGATGGAAGTGGATTAGGCATGCTTATTTGACATCATATTATTCCTTGGATGTTTGGCATGGGTGCATGCTTAAACTTAGACAATTTCTTAGACGATGGAACCTAAAATGGAAAGGTGTTCAAAGGGCTAATAAGGATTGTATTATCAAGAGGATACACGAGTTAGACATCATTGCTGAAAAAATAGACTTCTTTCTATGTAGGAATGGAATGAAAGAATAGGATTAGAAGATGAATTGGAGAGTTTTATTAGGCTAGAAAAAAATTATTGGAAACAAAGGTCAGGCCAGAAATGGATCCTAGAAGGGGATGCTAATACTCATTTCTTTCATCAATTTGCTAATGGTAGGAGAAGATAGTCAGCCTTGTCAAATGATTCTAGACTCCAATTTTGGCCACATCATTTTTTTTCCGAGGCTGATAACAATTACTTGGTGAGAAAACTGAAAATGAAGGAAATTTAAGTTGTCATCATGGAGATGAAGATTAAATTCTGCTCCTGGACCAAATGGTTTTGGAGTTTCATTCTTTAGGACTTTCTAGGAATCTCTCAAGAAGGAAATTTGTGCAATATTTGAGGATCTACATAGGGTTTTATCTAGGATAATTAATACTAGAATAATGAATGATTGTTTACTGGTGAAATGGATCTAGAAAATCTTTCAGGAGCCTAACGAGTTATGGTTCAAACTCATCAAAACCAAATACCTAAATGGATGTAATTTTTTTTCTACCCCAAGGAAGGGGAGCTCTTAGTTTTGGTAGGGCCTTCACAAAGTTAAACATCTTTTCAAGTGGGGGGCACTCTTTAGGGTAAGAAATGGACTAAACTGTAGGTTTGGGGAGGATTGCTAGTTGCTGAATGTCCCTTTAAAAGTAGCTTTTGAGGATCTATTCAATCTAACTAAAGATCGTGAGGTAACTGTGTCAGATTGCTGGGTAGAAGAAGATTGGTGGGTGGATTTTAAAAGAGCTTCATCTATGCAAGATTTTTGAGAGATGGTCTATGCTCAAGGGAGAGCTTAATGGGATTACATTAGATGAGGATAATTCATATGTGGTTACATGGGCCCTGGAAAGAAAAGGTAGCTTCTCTACTAAATCCCTATATAAGTTTTTAACTGATGGACGTACGTCCAGTAGGGTGGCTGGATACATCCGGAAGTGTAGGATTCTTTTGAAAATTAATTTTTTTCTATGGCAAATGTTCAATAACAAATTACATTGTGTTGTTAGCTTAGTTAAGATGGGTTGGAGAGGTGGTGAATCTTGCTGTCTGGGGAATGGTGGTGAATCTACAAACCATATCTTTTTTTGTTGTTGTGTCGCTAGGATGATCTAGGGTTTTCTCCATGAAATCTTTAAGTGGGACAATTTTCCGACTTCTCTTAAGGATTTCTCTGAATCTTGGCTTCAAGGCAAGGGGCCTTTGTCTACTAGGTTGATTCTGTTTGTTTTTGTAGGTTTCTCTTGGGCCATCTGGACCAACAGAAACAAGATGGCTATCTAGCATGAGTTTCCAAAGTCTTCTTCTAACATCATATACTCTGATGTAATGTTTATGCAGAAATGGAGTATTCTTCTTAAGGAAGCCGATCGGGATCGTGTCAAGCAAGTGAAATACAATATTCTGATATGGATTGGAAACTTCAAACCCATGGTGTTCAGCTCTACTGATGTTTATGAAATCTAGTGGCTGGATTAGCTTTTGGTGTTTTTTCTTTTGTTTGCATCTAAGAAACTAGTGCTCCTAGTAGTGGATGTTTTGTGTCGGTGGAACTGATGGTTCCCCAACTTTGTATGCACTGCTTTCTTAAAAGCAGAGACTTTGCCTCTTTTCAAAAATATCTATTGCGACATTGAAAACATCGACTGCAACATCGAATAAGATGCAACAACAAAAAAAATCTATTGCAACATCAAAAATATATGTACTGCAACATCAATAAAATGATACTACAACTACTGCAACATCTTACTACTACATTAATTACATAAATTTTGCAAGGTTTACATATTCACCCATGCATAAATGTAGTAGCAAGGTTCAAAAATTACTAAAAGTTCACAGAGATTCTTAAATCACACGGAGCCACATACTCATATACAGATACAGACCAACAATTAGAGATCTAAAAGCAACATAAGTTGTCCACAACTCCGGGCGTCCAACACATAAGGGGTTTGGAGAGGATTAGAGGAGATTGAGAATGATTTTGACTTGTAGAGGATTAATTAAAGCCCCTCCAATCCCCTTGGTTTCCGGATGAAACAAACAAGGCCTCAGGTGGTACAACGGCCAAAACCGTACACACCCATTGACGAAACACAAATTAAAGTCATTCGATATAATATTTGTGGATCATGTCATATCTCCACACAAAATCGATATTTTTGGATGTAGAGTAGTAGGGTTCATGTGGTACTCAAACTACAGGTTTCATCACATTATAGAGCACACGGTTATCATTGCTTGCTCTGTCCCAAAAACAAAGTATACGTGTAACTCTATGGGGGACTTGGGGAGGGAGACAATTATCATTATTTTCCCTTTTTTTTAACATATCATTATTTTGTGAAATGACAGTAGTCACCTTTTTGTTTAGGCATGGTGTTTGGATACCACAATTAACTGTCCATATAAGGAACTAGGTGAATCCCTGTAGGTAATATGTATCAATGGTCTGCCACAATAGGAGTTTTGCTAGCATAGCATGGTAGTAAAACTACTCCTTCCTTCCATCCAAAAAATAATGATAATCATATTCATCAGAGAACATGTCAAACTTTATAGATTTTAATTAACTAAGAATTAGCTAAACTACATGCAAGTTTAAAGCACAAAACTTACACAATAGATTTTGCGTTCAAAGAGCCTTTGAGAAGATATTGATTCTTTTAGCAGTTAACTACATGTACAAGAGAAATTAAGGGTCAAATCTACTTTGTATGACTTTTTCTCTAGTCAAATACGATTACCATTTCTGAACAGGGAAGTAATAAGGAGAGAGAAGTTTTATGTATCTTTGATAATATAGTTTGGTAAAGAAATCTAACTTAATGAAGACTAAGTTATCCATGTGGCTCACACTTCATAGTCACAAACATGTCTAGCATTTAATTATCTTCTAGGACCTAAAGAATAACTAATATTGAGTAATAATTAATAATTTAAAACGGAGAGAGAGCAGCATGGGCTGGAAATAGAGCCTTAAGGGGGGAGACAAATAAATGAATACTAAAAAATTGGTTACTGCAGACAAATAAATTTCTTTGAGACAAACTTCAAAATGGTACGAGTGCGACTTTTTCATTATATTTAGGAATGAAGAATGTAATATCTACTCCCTATGTCCCTAAATATAAAGTAACTTTTAGAGAGTTATCTTAAGTTGAACTTTAAGTTTAACCAAAGTTTATTATATGTGAGACTTTTCATCATTTTTTAAATATATCGAAGTATCAATCCTCGATCAAGTAGTTAGATTGTGCCGGATGGCTTCCGGGGCTTTAGGGCGTTCCTTTTTCTTCTTCTCGATCTTCTTCTCGGATCTCCTCAGGTGTTTATGTGTTCTTTTTCTTCTTTTGATACATTATATTATTAGATATATAAAAAAAGATCAGCTCGCACCTTAACAGCCATGCATGTTTCCATTCCCAGGCTGCTAATTAAGGCTCGCACACCTAGACCCTTATTAGAAATAGCTAGAGACGTTTACAAGAGCAACGCACAGTTCACTTGGATAAAAAGCTGCTTGCACATGTCTTATTTGTACTTCCCTCTCTTTATTACACTAGAGGCGTTTACAAGAGTAGCTAGTTCATTTCGAATGAACATGTCTTATTTGTACTTCCCCTCTCTTTATTTTTCTCCATTTTCAGGATGACTCCTCTGCATTCATGTGGTAATTCATGGAATTCTGCGTCAGGAAAAGTCAGAAACCAAAAGTAAGATAGCATTAATCAGTATAACATAGTTTCATCAAAAAAAAAAAACCAGTATAACATAGTATCATATATACTATGGCCTTGTTTAGTTCCAAAAATTTTTGCAAAACAGGTACTGTAGCACTTTCGTTTGTTTGTGACAAATATTATCTAATCATGGACTAACTAGGCTCAAAAGATTCATCTCATCAATTCCGACGAAACTATATAATTAGTTTTTATTTTTGTCTATATTTAATACTCTATGCATGCGTCTAAAGATTCGATGTGATGGGAAATCTGAAAAATTTTGCAAAATTTTTTGGGAAGTAAACAAGACCTATGGTGGTATATATGCTAGCACGCTGCTAGGAGTAATGAGGTTAATTTCGTGTATATATATATATATATATATATATATATATACGCACGTGGTGCAGTCGAAGTTGAGGGTGAGCGGGAACGGCAGCGGCGCGCCGCACTGCTTGGGGAGGTCGCGGATGGCGTCGGCGTTGAGCGGCTGGTACCCCGCCGCCGCCTGCTTGACGCACTCGCACGCCTGCCGCCGCTCCGCCGTGCCGGACGGCATGCCCCTGATCCGCCTCACGCCGGCGCAGCACTCGCCGCCCGGGGCCGCCTCCTTGCCCGTCACGTACCCGACGCAGGCCCGCAGGTTCGCGTCCACGTCCGCGCAGCTCACGTCCGCCCTCGCCACCGACGACGACGCCGCCGCTACCAGGACGACCAACGCCACCGCCACCGCCACCATTATTCCGGCGCCGCCCTTCTTCATCATCATCAATCTCTCTCCCTAACTTTGCTGCTGCTCTTGTTCTTGCTGCTGTACGTGAGCTGCCTGCGATCATGGAGTTTTATAGGGGTCTCTGGGTCGGCGAAGCGGTTCAGCTTCTTGCTGGTGATGATGTTGCTCGTAATGGCTGCTTTGGGCTGGGTGATGCATTGGTACGTACGCCAAAAATGGCAGATGGATAGGGGGTTTTTTTTTGGCCATGCCGTGCATGAACGCCACGTCAGCCATTGCAACAGTTCCATGCTTGCTTCGTCGCCAGCTAGCTCATTGGATCATTAGTGTTATGTGCTACATGGCTTTTCACTAAATAATGTAAATTGAACATCTAAATATATCTGAAATGGAATAATTCAAACCAGAGAAGTTCATTAATTTCATTCATCGTTTGATATGGAACATCATGCGTGTAGTAATAGCTACAGGATCGTCTCGCTGCTTCTTTCTCTGTCACACGCCAGTTAGCCTTAACCATGGCGCGCGACGACCAAAGATGCACCGATCACCATGGATTTAGTTTGCTTGCCGCCACGACTGGGACTGGCAGGGCAGCGTGCGTCAAACTAATAATTAAGAAGCCGAGCCGCCGCCGTACAAGTGCGGCGGCAGGCGTGGCGTGGCGACGGCGACGAGCGGCGTGGCCTTGGGCATGGTCATCCCGTACACCTCCTGGGTGTCGACGTCCTCGGGGCGGAGGCCGTCGGGCGGGGACCAGTCGAAGCAGTGGAAGAGCCTGGCGAGCGCCATGAGCACCAGCGCCACGCCCAGCGGCGCGCCGGGGCACTTGCGCTTCCCGGCGCTGAACGGCAGGATCTTGAAGTCCGGCAGGTGGCTGATCTCCACCCGCGCCCCCTCCTCCGCCGGCAGGTGCCGCTCCGGCCGGAACGCGTCGACGTCGTCCCACACGCGAGGGTTCCGGCCGAGCGCGTGCGTGTTGATGAACACCCGCGTGCGCGCCGGGACGTGGTACCCCATGATCGTCGTCGGCTTCAGGGACTCGTGCGGGATCAGGAACGGCCCCGCCGGGTGCATCCGGAACGACTCCCGGACCACGCACCGGAGGTAGGGGAGGTGGGTGAGGTCCGACTCCGCCACCATCCGGTCGCGCCCGATCACCGCGTCAAGCTCCTCCTGGACACGCCGGAGCACGCGTGGGTTCTTGATCACCTCTGCCATCACCCACTCGTTGGTCACCGATGAAGTGTCCGTAGCAGCAGCAATCATGTCCTGCGTTAGTTTTGTGATGATGAACACGCATACATGCATGTGAAGGCTTCAGTTTTCAATTGATTAAAAGGAGAAGAAAAAAAACATTACTCATAATTAACTAGCTTCAACAAAAATGAATTACCTGCATCAACGCTTTGATCTCCATGTCGTCCATGTGCTCCTTGCCGTTCTCACCAGGCAAAGATAGCAGCACATCGACGAAGTCCATGTCTTCTTTGCCGTCGTCGTCATCAAGGGAGGAACGCCGAGTCTTCTTGGCCTCCCTGGCTCTCCTGTGTTCATCAATTATCTTCTGGTGGAAGTCGTCCACCTTCTTCTCGACGTCCCTCATCTTCTTCTCGCACCCATACGGGTCGACCCACCTCCAAGCTGGCAGGTAGTCCCCAAGATAGATCAGGCCGAGCAGGAAGAACAGCTCATGGGTGATGTGCATGAACTCCATCGCTTCGCCAGGGCCTGCGGACTGGATCCCAAAGTACTGCTTCCCTAGCAGCATCCTCGTGACGTTGTTCATAGAGAAGGCACCAAGAACCTCTCTGAGGTTCACGGGCTTCCCAGAGTGAGATTTAGCCCATACAAACTGACAGAGGTGCTCAGCCTCTTGAGCTCGGTGAGCAGCAAAAGACTCGAGCCGCTTGGTCGTCAGCAAGTGCTCCATACAAACTCTCCTCATCCTTTTCCAGTTAGGCCCCAGCGGAGCTAGAGCCACATCGCCACACCCATAGGCAAGATGGACAGCAGCCAGTGTCCGAGGCCGTGAAGCAAAGACCTCATCTTGCCGGATGAGTATTTCACGGATGACTTCAGGATCATCAGTGGTGATGGCATCGATGGTTCCTAGGCGAAGATAGACAAGAGGGCCATATTTGGTGCAAAATCGGGCAAAGTCTTTGTGGGGAAGCGGGCTCAACTGGAGAAGATTGCCAAAGATTGGCCATGTTGGAGGTCCAGGTGGAAGCCTTAGCCTCATGCTATTCAGCCTTCTCCAGTACACTACAACAAAGATCCATGAGCATATGAGGATGGAGAGAACAAATGGATCCATGGTTCAGAAACAGATGGCAGCTAAAGTTGAGTTGCAAATGTCGGCCTATTTATGGGATGTGTCAAGCTTCCTGGTATAAGTACAAAGTAAATTGAGCGACTGGGGTTGAAGCGAATTGGTTACAGTATTGGATTGGTCATGATTCTTGTGTTGATGTGTATGGTTAAGCATCTCACCTACCACCATGCATATAAAATCTGTCATGATCTTGACATGACTGGCACAAGTAGACTGTAGATCACTGGAAAAATGCTAAGAAAAAAAATAGAAGAGGACTAGAATAAGAAAGCTCATGAAACATGACCATTTATTCAAAGAGCAAGCTGATGTTGTGTTTCCATAATTAGGCTCTTTTCCCCACTAATCTGCAATTTGCTCAACCAAAAAAAAAAAAGAAAAACCTTGTTTACCATAGTCCTACTCCACCTGCCACATCTATAACAAAGGCACAGAATACCTATTTTTCTTGAGGAGAACATCCAGACCTCCATGAATTACTTGGAAGCTTCTATTGCTAAAAGAAAAGCCTAGTGGTCACCCAATTCACCTTGGTATGGTTGTCTCATCAAAATGAATGAATGCGCATAAAGATTACCTCACTCAGTGACTCTTCTCTATCATTGATGAGGAGAATGGATCATGCACGAAATATTCCTGAAAGCACGCAGCAGTCAACGATTTTCTTGTTGTTCAACAAGTCATAGTAGCAGATGAAATATTTGCAGAAGTATCATCAACTCTCCAGTCTCTGAAAAAGGTGCAATTAACATCAGGATTGTAATGATCTGCCATTAATCAGTTGCATTACTGAAAATTCTATCCTGAAAACAGTGAAAACAATGTTGCAATTGACATCAGGATTATATGGCACCATACTCTACTATGGGGATAAGGTTTACATCTGCCAAAACTACCTTTACAGGGATAAAAAAAAAACATTCCCATTAATCAAATACAACATCAGTTGCAGTACTGAAAATTCCATCCTGAAAACAGTGATATAAGAGGAAAGACTAACCAAAATTTGATCCAGACCACCTGGCTCTGTATTCTTCAAATCACTAATCATCTTACCAGATATTCCTCATTCTCAGTTCTTAAGTATTAAAACTGATTCTGCACTAACATACATCAACAAATTGACATCTAATCTTGGCACTAGAATTGTTTTTTTGTGAATCCAATATCCCTGTCTTATGACATGCCAGTTATCTGTAAATGGAGGTGCTCATTCTGTGTTAGTTATTTTCTGTAGTCTTATCCTGTATGATGAGGCTATACCCAGGACTCTTACTAGCCATGTTGGACAACTGTGCAACCTTTACCATCTCTTCATCTTCCTTCATCCCTGCTGAGGAGAACATGTTTGACAGGACAGTGTAAGCTGTTGCGTCGTACGGATCTATCTCAAGAAGCCTCTGCGCTGCTAATTTTGCTAAATCAAGATTAGAGTGGAGGCTACTAGAGCTAAGTAAAGCTTTCCATGCATCAGGATAATCTTTCTGGGGCATCGAATTAGTCATTTCCAGTGCTTCATTAAGGAAGCCTGCACGACCTAAAAGATCAACCATGCATGTGTAGTGGTCAGGGTTTGGTTGAATACCATAGACTGATCTCATGGATTCAAAGTAGTTATAACCATGTTGAACCAAACCAGCTCGAGCACATGCAGTCAGTATTCCCAAGAATGTCACATGGTTAGGCCTTTGGCCATCATATTGCATTCTGTTAAAAAGTTTGAACGCATCTTCAGCCAAGCCATGTTGTGCAAATGCTGTAATCATAGAATTAGTGGCAATAAGGCTTGGATGGCTAATGCATGAGAAAACACGATGAGCCTCAGCCAACCTACCACATTTCGCATACATTGTCACCAAAGAAGCATGAACAGCTGAGTCAAATATCCATCCCATGTTGACTGCATAAGCATGAGCTTGCAATCCCTGGTTCAGCATAGCCAGGCTAGCCAAAGCACTCAGCAAACAACTAAAAGCAACAGTATTAGGTCTGCATCCTTCTTGTGACATCTGACAAAACCAACGCACCGCACTCACATAGTTTCCATTTGCAACAAGACTAGACATAACTGCAGCCCAGGCAATCTCATCTTTTACAGGCATTTGCTCAAAGAGTTCAACAGACTCTCTCATCCAACCCCTATTAGCAAACCCAACCACCATTGATGTCCAAGAAATAGCATCCTTCTCTGGCATCAACTTGAACAGCACATGAGCATCTTCAATCATGTCATTCTGAACATAACCAGTGATCAATGAGTTCCACGATACAATGTCTTTCTGATTCATGAAAGAAAAAAGGCTTCTAGCATCAGCCATCGAGCCAAATCGAGAATACATTATTATCAGCGAATCACCCAAAAATATATCCTCTGCAAACCCCATTCTTATCATCAAGCAGTGAACCTGGCTCCCTTCGTCGACAAGACTGGCCTGAGCACAACCATCTAGCACAACCGAGAGTGTAATCATATTAACCTGAACACCTTCCCTTCTCATGTCCAGGAACAGCAAGAGACCATCTCTGTACATCCCGTGTTTCACATATCCTCGGATCATCGAGGTCCAGGACACCACATTCCTCTCCGGCATTGCCTCAAACAGCCTCCTGGCCTCGGACACAGTCCCATACTTGCATAGCCCATCAACCATAGCACTCCAAGAAATAACGTCCCTCGCCGCCATTCCGTCGAACACCCTCAGCGCCATGCCAAGCTCCCCGCCCCTGAGGTACCCCCAAATCATCGCGTTGGACCCCACGGGGTCCCTCCACCGCGGCGGCATCTCCCAATACACCGCCTGTGCCTCCCGCAGCATGCCCGCCCTGGCGAGGCCCGTTATGATGGCGCCGTAGGACACGGCGTTCTTGGCGGGCGCCTTGCAGAAGAGCGCGTGCGCAGCCGCGGGCCGCCCCGCGCGGAGGTAGAGGGAGACCAGCGCGTTCCAGGAGGCGGCGTTGCGGAGGGGCATGTCGTCGAAGACGAAGCGCGCGGAGGCGAGGTTGCCGACGTCGGCGTAGGCGGTGAGGAGCGCCGTCCAGGAGATGACGTCGCGGTGGGGCATCCGGTCGAACAGCTGCTGCGCGTCCTGGATGCGGCCGCGGCGGCCGTAGGAGGTGAGCAGAGCGTTGAGGTGGGCCCTGTTGGGGAGGGCCCGAACCGGCGGGGGCAGGAGATGCTGCTGGCATGGGATACGGTACGGAACGCCCGCGCCGGCCAGGGCGGCCATGGCCGGAGCTCTTGGTAACCGCAGCGCGGCCATTGCCGCCAACCGCCGTTGGCAGGGCTCCAGCGAGCCCTGAGACGGGTTTTGTCTGTCTGACGCTAACGAATGGCGCCGTCAATATTTCAAAACTATATTTGCTTAATTAATTGCTTTCATTTAACTACACGACATTCAGAGAGATCAAATTATTCAAATCACTTCATCATTGCTTGCCTACAAAGAGTTCGAAATCATCTTATATTGTGATGAGGCAGTTCATCTCTCTCTATAACCGTTTTAGAGCATCTCCAAAAGTTATGCAATTAGATTTTGCATTCTTGAAATTTATCAAAAACTTTAAAAATTACTCTCCAACAGTTTTGCATTTAACTTATGCATTTTGGCAAACTTAGCATTTGATGGATCAAATTTGACATTTTTTACATAGACACAATGGCTTGGCAATTTTGATATTCTGAGAATCTTGGACTCCTTGTCGTGCCCGTAGTCCCCACGTCACGGTAGTTTCCCGCGAGACGACTCCTCCCGGCGCACGACTCTTTTCTTTCCCCCGCGCGTTGCCTCCTTTCTTCGCGCGGGGATGAAGGAGATCCATCGCCGCCTCCTTTTCTTGCAGCGACGCGAGGCTAGGAGATCCATCGCCGCCTCCTCTCCTTCCTTCACGCGACGCTACGCTAGCTAGGAGATCCATCGCCACCTCGTTTTGTTGCAGCGACGCGAGGCTAGGAAGCCTTGGGACCTGGATGCCGCGGTGCACCCTAGGATTGTTGTCTCGATCGGATCTCGATGACCTGGACCAAGCGGCGACATGGACTTGCGGGATGAACACGGCCGTGCGACGCGCGAGAGAATTGGCGGCGACAGGCGAAGGAATTGCGCGTGACGGGTGAAGGAATTGCGCGCGAAAAAGAAAGCGCCCGCACGACGCGCGAGAGAATTTCCCGCGAAGATGAAAGATTTCCGGACAAAAATAGTTGGGTCCGCTATTTTGGGAAATGCTAAGTCAAAAATGCCAAACACTTGGAGATGAACTTATTTTTTCTTTGGCAAAACATTTAGGAACTTGGTAAACTCCAACAAATGGCAAATTCCAATTGCATAACTGTCGGTGTCTTTGTAAATACTCTCTCCGTCCGAAGTTACGAGATGCCTGTATAATGACTTCTATTTTGAGAGTGTCATTTCAATGTTTCAAAAATGATAGTCTCGGAACTGGGCCTTGTTTAGTTTCAAAAAAAATTGCAAAATAGGAATAGTAACATTTTCTTTTGTATTTGACAAATATTGTCCAATTATGGACTAATTAGGCTCAAAAGATTCGTCTCGTCAATTCCGACCAAACTGTGCAATTAGTTTTTATTTTATCTATATTTAATACTCCATGCATACGTCTAAAGATTCGATGTGATGGGAAATTGCAAAAATTTTGCAAAATTTTTGGGAACTAAACAAGGTCATTTCAATGTTTCAAAAATGATAGTCTAGTGTGTGCGTGTGTGGTGTGACTTAGGGATGAAAACGGATCGGATACGGATGGATATCATATTTGTTTTTATATTTCTGGTCGGATTCGGATTCGAATACGGATAATGTCAACCATGTGTCGGATAAGATAGGATTATATGTCGACATCATAAATATACGATTTAAGTATTCGGATACGGTATCGGATGTTGAATATTCAGACTCGGATACGGACAGATATGAACCCCTTTAAACGAATTCGGTCTCGAATACGTTCGGAAAATATCCGTACCATTTTCATCCCTGTGTGTAAGTTAGGGTGTGAATTCAGATACAACAACTTGTATTTGAAGGTTGAGGTAATAAAAAAAATACAAGGACGCAATTCTAGCTTTCTACCAATTCAATCTATCTCTACTTTAACCAAATATATCAAAAAGCAATATTACTTATTGTACCAAATATTAATTATAATTAGATTCAAGACGTGATACACTTTTATAGTTTATGAATTTAGAGCCATAAATTGTAATAATATTCACTGTAAATTTAGCTAAAGTCAAGAAAGTTTGACTCAATCAAAACCCAGAATTACATCTTTTTTAGATGACTAGTAGTATGCGAAGCATTATTTCCTTTTTTTTCCCCCAAGATCCTGTAAGAAACAAACTGTTTCATGTGACATTCCTGGAAATTTTCCATCAAAAGAATATGTATGCTTAGCTGATTACAACGAAAATTTTGTTTCCCGATCCTGCCATAAGATTTTTAAACTAAAGTCAAGACAAAGTGGCTGAAATAAAGCAATCAGGAGACTGCAAAGAGCAGGAAACATTTTGTCTAGTTATAACTTGTATAAGAGAAGAACGAAGACGTACATCTGATCTGGACATTCTAATCTGGCCTACTACATCAAAATTGGATCAATTACAAGAACAAGGACGCCAACGCCACAGTTGGACCAATAAAGATCGTGTAAAAACACTAACCAACTGGTTGGAGCTTCCTAAATCTTTCTAACGCACACCCATTCATTTAGCTCATATTGAGCCAGCAATGGAGGAGCAACAACACCTACACTATCGATGTCGATCCGGTGATCGGATCAAAAAGGAGAATACCAGCCAACCAAACTAAACATGGCTGGGGTATGATGAAGAGAGGACAAAGTCCAGCAATCCTTCGCTTCGCTTAGCTATCTGTAGTTACAGCAGGATGGCTGACCACGGATCAACTTATCCCACAAGCACAGCATCTGCCTAGGTGACTGATAGTGGGCTGTGTAGTAGTTGAACACGCAACCATACTGGCAGAAGTTCCAGCTGTGGGAATATTGGACAGGCTTTGTTGCATTGAATTTCTCAACCCATAGACCCATACTTACATCTTCCATCTTAAACAGCTGCAAGACAGACCGATTTGTACATCAGCAATTCAAGTTTAGGTGAAAAGTAATCTGGAGAAGGAACCAGCACAAACTCACTCTTAAACTCTGATTGGCATGCTGTGACACGATGAATTTTGCTATGTCACCGGAAATCACATAGCCTGGTCCATTTGCATATGGTGGGTAGATATCCTCAGGCCACTCCTGTGGTAATTTATTGATAGGAGTCAGGACAGAAAATGAAGAAAACAAGGTATGTGATGGTGACAAAAGATGGGCCACAATCTACACAGATGAACTTTAGTAGGAAATGAGGGGCATATGTTGCCAATGTTGGAAACTCCTGCAGTGAAATGAGGAGATTACCTCGCCTGTAACTGCCCATTTTCCAGTTCTCAGTGGTCTATGCAAGAGGTTAAGGTTCCCCATATATAATGGTTTGTCACCATTATTATTCAACTTGATGTGTCTCAGAACCATATCTACTCTCACAAATGTATCATCGTCGCATTTCATGATGTTTGCAGCAGTCAAGTTCTGGACCTGTAAGGTCATAAAGAGCAACAGACATCATGTTTGTGATTAGTTGATACAGGGTGCTTATTATTGACTGACAGGTTTTGGATGGCAACTAAAAGTTCTAGTGACTTTCATGATTTGCATAGTCCATTAGCCTATGTTAGAGCCTTCGAGGGCTTAACTTCTCCTACAAGTAACTTGTCAAAACAGTAACAATTATTGAGCATAGATAGAAACAGTTTATAAGCCATTGCAAGTTCGCTTTAGTTAACATTGACAAACAATACAAATGCAAGAAGTGAAACAGCAACTTAGCATGATAATGGCACAAAGTGTCTTACCCCATACTCACAGATAGCAATTGTCTTAAGAACAACCAGCTCATAGCGATCTATAAATGGCAAAATGACAATGTCTCCAAAGTATTCTGCTTCTTTCTTCAGCATTACATTGACCTCTTTCCTTGAATTCTGCAAACACAATTTTATCATGAAGAAGCAAATAGCATTTATTATTCCCTAAAGCACATTTATATTTTCTCTAAGCAAAAGGTAAGCCAGTAATATTTCCAACCATTGGCTTGGAGTACACAAATTTTCATTAAAAAACTGAGAATTTGACACCAGATGATGATAGTCAGTTTGATATTTCACAAAGTACAATAAATGGTGAGGCAGTAAGGATGGAAAACTGGCGAGTAGACAAGTAGCTATACCACAAAATTTAAGTTTTAAGATGATTGCATTTGAAGCATGGTGATTAAAAGTGGGTGGGTGGCAGAGACAGTCCTGAGTCCTCAACATTTATGCAATTTCTCAATTCTCACACCAAGCTGTTGCAGTCATACAATTGATAATATGTACTTTCAACGCTACATGCCATGTGCATTTTACTAGGCATAGAATTAAATACAGATTGCAAGTTATACTGCATAGACCTGAGGATGCATTTTGATCTAGCACAAATCACATCCAGAAATAACAGGGCTACCGCACCTTCATAAGGCATGACTAATCGTTAACGGTATTTAGGTGTATACTTAAGCATAAATATCGACAACTTGAATTTGTGTTAGCATGCCAGGACTAAAATGTTTACATACAAATACTATCTATTTGGATGGCTAATTTGCTTACCAGGGCAACAAAGAATCGAGCCACTGCTTCAGAAGACTTAATTTCTGGAGTCTGCATCCATGTTTTTCTCACAGCCATGCGCTCAGCGAAGTGATTTGATGCAGACAATATTCCAATGAAAAGGGAAACAGGACCTTTTGGTAGTGGCCGAGACCTCCACTTTTCTGACATCTCAAGGACTTGTCGAAGAGAAAAACTAGGATGGGACATAGGAAGAGCAGTGGCGTAAACTGAATGTACATCTACATCACCCTTAACAAATAATCCCGTTGCATCTTCAAGAGTGAACCCCTGAAAATAATCACCTGGTGCCCCTAAGTGTCTACTCTAGATATCATAACAAAAATAAATTTTAAAAGGAACAGCGGATAAACATGTCTTAAGAACATACTGGTCGATAAGGAAAAGATGTCACATGTCGACCACCAACGTAAATGTGGAAACCTTCAACTCCAGCTTGTATAGTCAAAACAAATAGCCTCTCCTCTACAAAGGGGAATGGCCATGTTATTGCAGGTTTCTTTGCACGCCCTATGAATCTCTTCAACCATGAAGTTGTCTTCGACTCCTTGGTGTCAACAATGTCATTGCGTATCCATTTCTCACATTTGGGGAATCCATCAACTGTTGGGGGCGGAAAATGAAATTGTAGGTTTCAGCCAAATATGCTAGTGTCACAAAATAAACAACAGAGGGAGCACTTTTTGTGTTTTTTTTTTCTGGACAGAGGAAGGGAATGTTATAAGTGATAAAGGCTATGACAATTTGAAGTTGGTGGCCATTCGGTCTAACAATTATGTAACAACTGTAACAGTTATAACAGAAGACAGTTATCTAACAATTATGTAACAGGAACATGAGGTAAAAATTGCAAAGATGTGAACGTGCAGAGAATTGTTGATAGTTTGCTATCTACTGCTATGCATTGAGACCATCCGTAGTAGCCACAGCCCATAAATGTTATCTCAGTAGGAGCTAATTTCAGGGAAAGGGGCAATTGTAACAAAACTGTGACTTCGAATTCCCAGTGAGTACTACCAATTCTGTCAGTAAGAAGCTGTTGCTTTAGTTGAACAGAAGTCATTGCAAACCATCTAGTGGTATTTCAAACAGAAACATGGCACTAGGTGTGCCTATCAAATCATCCTAAAATGGGCTGCTGGTATTGACTCCAAGTTACTCTTACTAAAACATATAATAGAATTGCCGAAGAAGAATAAGTAATACTAAGAATGAAGCAACAAGAGACCGAGGACCTTTGTCGTCGTTGTCGCCGGGTGGTGTGCCATCACAGCGCTGCGCGGCGCCCCACTGCATCCTGTAGCAGGTGTTGTGCTCGAGGATAGGGTGCTGGCTCCAATCCCCCCTGAGCCTGGGGTTGAGGTGGAGTATCCTGGGCGGGTCCTCGCCATCGACGGCGCGCAGGCCCTGGAGCTCGACCACGAACTGGGACACCATGACGGTGCCGTCCCCCTGCCTCATCCTCGCGAGCTGCGGCACGTACTCCCTGTGCGCGGCGCGCGGGGTGCCGACGACGGTGACGGAGGAGCCCGCCGCGAGGCCGCAGGGGAGGAAGACGACCCGGCCCCGCGCGCGCTGCGAGACAGCGGAGGGGCACTTGGCGGAGTCGGAGGCGCGGGAGGTGGCGGCGGCCAGCAGCGCCCAGGGGTCCCCCGCGAAGGCGGCCGCGTCCTCCCAAGCCGTGAGGCCGAGCGCCCAGGCGTCGTCGGCCATGCGGTCGAGCGCGGAGCGGTTGCGTGACGCGAGGTCGGGCAGGGACACGCGGTCGTAGCGGTGCCAGAAGGGGCGGACCGGGAACGGGGAGGTGGCGTCGTCGTCGGAGGAGGAGACGAAGGTGGGGGAGGGTAGGTGGTCGGAGGAGGACGGCGAGGAGAAGGCGGAGGCGGCGGCGGCGGCGGGGTCGCCCGCGGCGAGGTCGGCGGCGGCCAGGTCCAGCACGCGGCGGAACTTGAGGGAGATGAGGAGGAGGTAGGCCGCCGCCAGCGCTAGAATCAGGTGCGACGGCCGCACCCGCCGCGCCATTTGCCTGCTGCCACCTCCCCCCTCTCGGGAGCGGGAGCGGAAGCGGCCGCGGTGCCCCCTCCCGCCCTCTCGGCGCCCCCACCCCCACGCTCCGACGACGGCGGCGGTTAGGCGGGATTGGGGGAAGCGGGACGGGAGGGAGGCGCGTGGGCCGGATCTAGCCTCGGCGGGCGCCTGGGGGCTGGCTGGGGCGTGGGGGTCCCGGCCGGATCGGAGGCGGTGGTGGAATGGAAATGGTGGTGGTGGATGCGTGCGCCGTGCGGGGGTGGCCGCGGGCACAGGCCGCACAGGGCAGGAAATGGAGGGAGAGTGGGAGAGGGAGACGGACAGGCGGAGGGCGGAGGCGTCCAGGCGTTGCGTCAATGCGACCGATTGGCTCGCTCGGTCGAGCCAGGTTGGGTTGGGTTGGGTCCCCCGCGGGTGCGATGTCTCGACTGGCTGGCTACTGGGCCAGCCAAGTGTCTGGGTGTGGCGCCACGTCGGATGGAGCCAAGGCCACGACGGAGCTGGCAAGGACACGGAGACCTCGGCTTGCTCTCCTCCTCCTTGTCGGACGGATGGAGTGATTTCATTGCCGATGAGAATTGGGTATGTTAGCAGGTTTTTTAAAGCTTCGAGTTCGTAGAGTAAATGGAGAAGTGATTTTTTTTTTCTAATCTCTACCGAAATTAGTTGTTATTCCGAGTATTTGTCTGGTTGGAAATCACTACTACAAAAAAAATATTTACCGCGACCTTTTGAAAACATCCTTCGAGGCGGGCAGCATTTTCAACCGCCTCGGTTAATGCCTGGATTAACCGAGGCGGTCATTTTTCATTAACCGGAGCGGTTAAAAATAACCGTCTCGTAAAATCTATTAACCGAGACGGGCAACATAACAGAACCGCCTTGGTTAATGTCTATTAACCGAGGCGATTTTTCTAACACAACCGTCTCCGTTAATATATTAACCGATGCGTCTTTTATAAGGCCCGTCTCGAAAAAGAATGAGCCCCAACTGGCCCATGCGAGGCCCGGTAACCATCTACAATATAAATATATGAATTTAGGGTTGCAGTCACTCATTTCACATCCTCTTCCTCTCCTCAGGACCCAGAGTCGTGCCTCTCCCATTCGTAGCACCCCGAGCACCCACTCCCCTATCCCTGCCCTCCCCACCCGAGTCTCTCCCACCCAAGCACCCCCTCCCCTCCCACCGGCAGCCCCTTCGCAGAAGAGCAATCATCCCCTCTCCCCTCTCGTCGGGGCCTCCCTCTCTCTCAACAACAGTGGGCGCGGCGAGCTGGTGGCCTGGCGACGCGGCGGTCCAACTGCGACACGACACGGCACGATGACGCGGCGGCTCGGCTGCGACACGACGCGACGCGACGACCTGGTGGCTCGGCGGCACGACAGCCTAGCGAGCTCGAGCACGGCGCCCTCCCCATGGCCCTCGAGCGCCCTAGCGGCGTGTTCGGCCAGGATCCAGTGGGCAGGACCCCTCCGGCGGCGCATCCAGTGAGATGGGGAGGAGGGCGCTGATGGTGTCCGGTGGGGAGGAGATGAGGGGCGCAGATCCAGTGGCGTCATCCACGGTGGATTCGGCGGCTAGTTGCAGGCACCTGCGAGCGATGAATCATGGATGGGCTCGGCGGGCCCGTGGATGGGCTCGCCGAGCCTGTCCATGGATTTTTTTTATATTTTTTGTCAAATTAACCGTGGCGGGCAGCAAAATGCCTCAGAAAATACCTCATTTACAGTGACCTTTCATTCGAGGCGTTTTCGTTGCCCGCCTCAGTTAATCCAAAATGTCCGTCTTGGAAAAGATTTTACGTAGTAGTGAATGATTCTCTTTGGGAAAAAAATTGAAGCTAGAACTCTTTCAAACAACCCCAAAGTATCAAACGAAGTGAAGCGGAGGTTTATCTAAGAGTATTTTAGGGGGTGGGTGTGATGATAACAAGAGTAGCTGGTTTAGTTTGGTGAATATGGATAGCGTTAGTGATAACTAATTGCGAGGTGCAGTGGTTTTTGTTTTTTATCATTTCATCTTCTAAATGTCTTGGGCAAAGAGCTTATTTCTCTGTTTAAATAGTCACTTATTTTTTTCTCTCGTCTCCAGTAGTACTACCTAAAATAGACTACCTATTTTATATATTGCCCCTCGATGATCTTCATTTCTCCTCTAAAATTTAACCAAAAGTATTTGAATCGCAAATAAAACTCGTAGTTCAAACATAATTAATCAAAGTAGCATATTACAAAGTTCAAATAAATTACGATGACATCTTTGGTCAACCATAGATAATCAAACAAATTCACATACAACAGTATAATCAAACAAATCTAAATCTCACTAGGATGCACCATGACGTACCCACAGATGTTTCATCAAATCATCACGAAGTTGCTTATAAATTGTCCGGTCTTGAATCTCATTATGTATACACAAGAACTCACTCAAAACAAGTGGGTGCGATGATAATCCTCCGGCCTCAACACCTCATCGCCATCTTGATCATAGTCAAAATCCTCTTCCTCAGCCTCCTTCTCATCTTCTATGATCATGTTGTGCAAAATAATAGCAGCGGTGGTTTCCTTGCCCGATATCCTACAAGGTCCTCTCACCATGGCAAACCTAGAGTGAAGAACACCAAATGCTCTCTCTACACCCTTCCTCACAGATTCTTGTGCTTGTGTGAAGTGAAATTTTTTGTTGCCTTGCGGGTTTTGAAAACTCTTCATAAAAGTAGCCCATGAAGGATAAATGTCATCAGCTAGGTAGTACCCCATAGTGTATTTGTCGCCATTCACAAAGTACTCAACAGGAGGAGAAGTTCCAGATTTTAACCTTTGGAAGACCGGTGATCGTTGCAATACATTGATGTCGTTGATTGAGCCCGGTTGTCCAAAAAAGGAGTGCCAAATCCACAAATCTTGAGAAGCCACGACTTCAAGGATACATACAATCTATGCAACCCAACATGTTTGCCCATCATCTCCTTATATTTGAGGCAAAAAGCTTCATTGTGTCATCAACATTTGGAGGTCTCAAGTACTGATCTCTAAAGACATCTACTACAGCTGTAACGAAATGCTTGAAGGCCTCAATCATTGTGCTTTCTGCCTGCTACCTCATCCATTGAATCAGCTGGTACATCATATGCAAGTATACGGATTGCACCCACCACCTTCTGCAATGCAGTGGCACCAAGTAGACCTACAACATCTAGCCTTTGCATGAAATAGTCATCGTGAGTTTCGACTAAGGATGGCAACGGAGTGGATTCGAATCGGGTGAAGTCTCTGTATAGAACTCAAAAACCGAAATCAAAACCCAAAACCACATCAAACACCGATTCGAGTGATAATCCGTCCCCAAAACCAAACTTGCGGATACCCGAAACCCGAATAGACACCCGAAACCCGCTTTCTATGACAACATAGCAATAGCAATACAGATTTTCTATAAACATATACATGATATTTATACACATATTTACATGTATAAACAAGAGGCAATAAAAAATAAATATTTTAATGAGTTAACTTAGAATAAATTTCATAATCTAAGTAAACAAGTTCTTATTAACATATTATAAAATATGAAATTTAATTCTAATGGTTTATTTCGGATATCCGTTGGATACCCACGGGTGGAAAACCAAACCTGAAACCAAACCCGATAGATTTCGGGCCTCGAAACCGAAAATCGTGGGTGAAAAATCATCCCCAAAACCAAACCTACGAGAACCAAAACCCGCGGATATCCGACCCAAAACCGTCCCACTGCCATCCTTAGCTTCGACACCTTCAATAATCCGCAAAAACATATTTCTTGACATCTGAAACCTTCTTTTGAAAAATTTGTCATTGTACACCGGTACATCTACAAAATAGTTGGCAACAAGTCTCAATTTGCCACCATGTATGTCTTTGTAAACCACCTCACGTCCATGGACTGATCCACGTTGCCTCTTCTTCCTTTCTCTCCTCTTCCTCATCAATTGCAATCAAGCTCAAGATAAGAGCATCATCGGACTCATCATTGAACTGATCCATGCCGTAGGGATGTCACCACTACCGTGCTGCCCTCAATCTATTCGTCGACCATAGCCGGACACTACCACCATCGGACCGGTGCCGCCACCATCTTCACCATCACCGAGAGGACGTCCACTTCGCCATCGCCACCGAGCTCTCCATCAACCAACCTCACCACCATCGACATGGCCTCCTCCTTCACCAACCATGACGGTCTACCCCTCTGCCCCCCTCTCTCCCTCTCCCTCTCTTTCTGTCTCGGCTAGATCCAGGTTTACATGTTTATCACAATTAGAAAAGAACTAACCCACAGATCTAAATCTAGTTGATCCAAAGGGTTCTAACAAACCGGAAAGCGCAAAGGGTCAGACTGACAAAACCCTTCTAAAATTTGATGCTCCGCTAGAAAAAATCTTGAAGCGAGCTGAGCAGATAGAAGTACTTCAAGTGTAGAACGAGCTCACCGAGATTTGTGCCACTCCATAATATATGAGCCTCCAATCAACAAGATTGAAGATAGCCGATTTAGGATTACCAAAACTTTACAAGTTTCCTTCAACGTTGGAAAACGAATCACATGGGGGTGTTTGAGACTGCTCCACTCTGTGTTTTTTAGCGAAACGGTTTTAGCTCCATATCTTTGTTCGAGAAAAAAGGTAGAGTTGTAAGAGCACATAAAGAAGTGCTCCATAAACTCCTATTTTTTATAGAGCTATTTCACAATGAAATTTGTAAAGCAGTTTCAAACACCCTATAAAATAGCTTATGACGCCAATGTCTTAGAGAATGCTTCGACGGTCTGGCTGGTAGGGAGCACAATGCGTGCAATCAAAAATTCTAGTATATAGGTTGAAATGTGTGGGCGTGGTGGCACGTGTTGTATCGAGGCATATAAGCTGAGCCGATTCCCCTGTTTGGTTTCAGGTGATTTTTTTATCACCCATCATATCTAATGTTTGAACACACGCATGAAGTACAAAATATATACTATTTGCAAAACTAAAACAACAGCTAGAGAATAATTTACGAGACGAATCTTTTAAGCCCAATTAGTCTATAATTGGACACTAATTGTCAATAAAACGAAAATGCTACCATGCATGTTAAATTTTATCACCCCCAACCAAAATGCTAACATGTTCAGTACGTGTACATTTGGTTTACCAATTTCGCTCACTCATAAAGAATGTAAACGCTTAGATAGCATATTGTTTGAACGCATCAATACAGAGTAACATACCTTACCGGCGTCCCTCAGGATCCACTTCATCGTCAGCTTCTTGGGGCTCGGGCAGGGGTGGGGGCTTGGGCCTCTCGTGCAGATGCGGGATCTCAGGCTTGGGCATCTCATATTGGGTGAGCTCACCACCACGGCTGAGGGAGCTGCTTGGCATGGGACTCCCTGCTGCACCTCAGCACGGCCGCGTACAGCAGCAGCTTGTCCACCCACACGTTGAAGATCATGAGGTTCAGCATCGGCATCACTTGCCGCCGCCGCCGCCGCCGCCTTTTGAACGCGGTCAGCTGCTGCTCCTGCTCCTCCTCCCCGTGCGCGTCGGCGCCGGAGAGGGGATAGGAGGTTACCGAGGGCGTTCGTCGCGGCTATATATCTCGGCGAACTGGTACATGATGGCCCCCAGCGCCCACGGCCGACGCCGAGCGCCGCCGTGTCACGGACAGCAGGAGACCCAGGAGAGGGCGTGTACACCGCTAACTAAACTCACGAGGACAGAGATCCCAACAAGCCCCCAGACACGGCGGCGCTTGGCGTCCGGCAGCCTGTGTGGATCCTCCAGTGGGCGCTGATCGAGGGCCATCCCCTTGGACACCAGTTGGCCGAGATCGCCGCGACGAGCGCCTGCAGATACCGCGGCGACAACAGCAGCCAGCAGGCTTCTGTTCGCAGCGTCGGCCATCGTCTTCGAGAGCGCCGCCGTGACCATATCCGTACGTGTATCATACCCGCATTCTAATTTGCCCTTACCCATACCCGTGCCCGTGGTACCCGTACCCACCACAATCACCGGTATATGGGATGCCCATGTCCTTATTTGGCCTTGTTTACTTCCCAAGAAATTTTGCAAAATTTTTCAGATTTCCCGTCACATCGAATCTTTAGACACATGCATGAAGTATTAAATATAGACAAAAATAAAAACTAATTGCACAGTTTGGTCGAAATTGGCGAGACGAATCTTTTGAGTCTAGTTAGTCCATGATTGGACAATATTTGTCAAATACAAACGAAAGAGCTACAGTGTCGATTTTGTAAAATATTTTGGAACTAAACAAGGCCTTTGTAGAAGATGATGAATCTGAGGTGCCCGAGCCTTTACCACCACAATATAAACATGAGGAAGCCCAAGTATCTCAGATACCCATACAAGAGGATGATGAAGAGGTGGATACTGGTGGTGGTGGGGATGCTAAAGATTCTAAGATGCTCATAAGGAATGTGACACTATATTGATGCGTTGAAACGGGAATCCAGACTTTGTTTGTACAAGATGACAATAAAGCACATATATGTTGTTAAAGCAGCAGGATTTGGGCAACCTTCAGCCAAATAAAAAATAGAAAAAAGTTAGATTTTCTGTTTTATGATTTTTTTGTCATTTACTAAGATTTTTAAAGATTCAGCCAAATAAAAAAAAAGAAAAAGACAAAACTTTCATAGCAAAAACTTTGTACTAAAGCATACCATACTATATGTTCATCAATACTATATGGTCACGGTTCATGCATACTGCATGCATGCAAATCGAACGGACCCAGACCCATTATCCGTTTAGAGAAGATTCCCACTATGATTAGTTGGTTAGGGTGTCTGCAATGGTGTTAGCTAGATAGCTATGTGATAATGGTGTTAGCTAGATAGCTATGTGAGGTAGAGGTGAAAGACAAAAGCAAACACTATTTTATATATTTTTATTTTTTATGTATTATTAGACTTACATATTACTTTTACAAATTATTGTACTGTATGAAATAGATCAGCTATTTAGTCTTCGCTAATGACTACTCTCTCCTGCTTTTTTACTGTCCACGCGTTATAATAGCTTGTTGGTAGAACGCAGACATACAAGGTTGTTGGTATATATCAGTTAAAAGTTAACATACACGGTTGGAAGCCACTCCTCTCCCTAACGCAAGCTCATTGGTTCTACTCTCCGTCATCTTTTCTCTGACTATGGTCCCTCAAAACTTGAAAAAGCATGGGACAGAGCCTTTATCTTTTTTTGTTCTCCATCGCGTGACTGCTCCTTTTGTCAGGTGAAGCTGCGGTCTCCTCTATGGACAGCCACCATCGACCATGCATGTTGCATTGGGCTTGGGCATGTCCTCCTACGTAGTGCGTATGTTGTTGGTAACCATAAATTTTTGCGAAACAATGGCGGTGTGAGGAGGGGACCGCACCTTATGACATGTATAGGAGTAATAATTAGTATTAACGACTGCTTCACTGTCTGTTTTTTTTTATAGAAAAAGTTCAAATTACTCCCCTCAAAATTGGTATATGTCTAAATTACCCTTTAAACTTACAATTGGTTCAATTTACTTTCTCCAACTATTTCAGTTGGTCTAATTTACCTCTTAACATGATTTGTTATTTCAGTTTTTTCACGCATTAGTTCAGTTTTAATATCACCTTTTATGATATAATAAAGAACATCATAAGTTATGCTAGAAAGAATATATCTTAACTTTTTACCAAAATTTTGATAGCTTAGGAATTTAACAAATAAATTAACAGTAGGGATACAATATCTTATAAAATATAATGATGAAAATTCATAATGTATTTTTCTAACACAAAATATTATGTCCTCTATTACCTCATAAAATTTGAAACTAAAATTTAATTTGTACATAGCGAAACAAAAAAGAAAAATCTTTTTAAGGTGTTAGTTGGGCCAATTTAAATAGTTGGAGGGAGTAAATTGAACCAAATGTTAGTTTGGGAGGTTATTTGGACATATAGGCCAAACTTAGAGGAATTAATATAGACTTTTTCCCTTTTTTTTAAATAATAATCGAGAGTGTGATGCGCACTACCTCTACCTCTGGCTGCCTAGCCCTAAAACCAGCCAGTTGGTTACATGATTGATGACGGCAATGATAATTAACGGTTAGAAAGCCTTCAATAGTGCGCTGCTTTTACATATTCGATGGAACATTATATATTTGCGTCATGCGGTCCTCTTTAGTGGAGCTCCCGTCAGTTTCCAATCGAGATTTCAGCTTTGTTTGACACGGCTCAACTTCTCTAGTGTAGTTGTTTTTTTCGAGAAAAAAATTATGAGCAATTTTCTAGATAAAGCCGAGTTGTTTTAAAAAGTTATTTTTGGCAAAAACAACTTCAACAACAACTTTATGTATGGACGAAAACAAAAATAGGGGAGAGAGTTAGGATAAACTACTTTTTTCAGCTTTATCTCAATTCATGTCTTTGCGAAAGAAAAAAAAAAAAAACTTCACCCATGAAGCCGACTCGTTTCCCATCCTCAAACCAACGCAGCGTAGCACACCCACCATGCTAGTATATTTTGAAGTTTAACGATATATAGCTTCCGGGAGCAATTAGCTTTTGAGAGGTTCAAAATCTTCAAGAAAACCGAAACAAATACGCCCCAGATACATTTTATAAAATTAACAACCACATTTGTATGCTTGTTCCATCCTAGAAAGAGTGACGTATTGGCTTTGTCTTGAGTCAAACTACATCATCTCATACCAGTGACCCATGCATGACATATGAGATGCGAAGCAATATAATCCACAAACATACGATACGATATAGGGTGTTACCTCGGTCGTTATATCTTTTACATAACGTCATACGGTCCGACGTTAAAAGTTTATAGCGTCGTCACTATTAAAGGCTGATATATCTGTCGTTATAAATTTATAACGACCGACCGTATAACGCTGAAACGGCTTATAACGATCCATCGGGCGACGCTATATTTGGGGTGTGTTGTAGTGAACTTCGTGTCTCATGTGCCTAGTTCTTCATTTCATGATATGCTCCATATACTATCTAAATGGTGATAAAATCACCAATACTTAGTGCACCATGTATGGGAAGCACACAGAGATCAAAGTATCTCCTGATTAATTTAGTTTTGACAACTAACAACGACATGATCATTATGACTAATATGTGTTTACAACGGCATTACTTAGTAAGGTCACAATGATGTTGATTGATTGATTAGGCAACTATAGTTTTCATGCCCCTAATGATAGATTTTGTTTTAGTTTTCAAAAGATAAGCAAGAATGATCTGGTGATTAGTGTTGGGAAACACTTAGAGTAGTATAGGTCTTCGTTTTATCCTTTGGCGATACTATAAAGGGGGTATAATAAAACGGGTACCTTGAATTACATGAGTTTAGTGAGTGAGCATGGGCGGATCTAGGGGTATTCCCTAGTATTCCCAGGAATACCCAACTATTTTGGTACACTTTTATGTAAATAAATGTATATACTTATATATATAAATGTATAATGCTATAATATATAGTATTTTCGCACATTTGAGCTCAAAACATGTAAAAAACCGGTATTTCAATTAGAAATTTATATTCTAGAAAGCAAATATTAATTTAAAGTTGCTAACTTGCAGTATGATTGGCTATATTTTAAGCTTATGAATTCAACTTTGTAGAAGTAGGAATACCCAAGTTTGAAATCCTAGCTCTGGCCGAGTGAGTGTCATGTATACTCATCAAATCTAACACTGCGTAGTGAGAGAGGGAGTACGAGCTCTCAAGAGATTCTAAATGGATTCCTCAAACAAAAAAAAGAGATTCTAAATGGATTACCTAACCGGCTAACCACCCACGCACATGCGCTCCATGTCTGGTTATTTATTTACTAAAAGGCAGCGCCTTTTGCATACCTATACCTACGTACGTAGGATAGTATATAATATACTAAATAAAATAAACAAACGTAGATATAATAAGGATATAAGCTCTATATAGCTAATGCAGTACTACCCCCTGTTGGCTGTGTGCTGTGCTTAATTCAGATGTCAAGCTAAGGCAGTGAGCAAAGGTTTTGCGTTGTGTGATTGCATTGCGTCAACACCGTACCAGTACCATCATGATGATCTGATTCATCGATCAGCGAAGCAGCAGCAGCTAGCGGGTACGGTAAATTTTCTCATCAATTCCATTATTATATATCTGTGAGACCGTGACTAGTAGCACCTGTGTTCTCTTCGATCAAGTGATCAAGTTTAATTTCTAGCTAGCTAGTACGTATGGTATATTAGTATATATACATGTGCATCTGTTTAATTTCGCCAGCATTTCGGAGTGAATCCAAGAACGAACTAGAACCTTACCCTGGTCAAGACCTACATATATATGCATGGCCGCCTGCCTATAGCTAGCCCTAGCATATGCTATATATTCGATGTCGACCACTACTGAAGTACTAGTAATTTGCAATTACGTACGTGCCGTGCAGCTCGGAGGTACGGTCGTCGGCCGACGACGACGACGATCGCATGTCGTTCTTGGACGTGCCGGCGCAGATCTGGAGCGAATGGGGGCTCCGGATCTCTGTCCTCCTCAGCCTGTCGGCGAACCTCCTCCTGAGCCTTCTTTCTGGGACACGGCAGCGCTCGGCGTCCGGCTGGTGTTCGGTGCTCCTGTGGTTTGGCCTCTGGGCGGCGTACCAGGTCGCCGAGATAGCCGCGGCGAGCGCCATCGGCAGCCTGTCCCTCTGCGGCTCCGACGCGTCGGCGGAGGAGCAGGTGGTGATCGCGTTCTGGGCGCCGTTCCTACTGCTGCACCTGGGCGGCCCGGACACCATGACCGCCTACGCTCTCGAGGACAACACCATGTCCTTGCGCAAACTCGCTGAGATGGTGTTCCACATCTGGGGCGCCTTCTTCTATGTCCAGTACAAGTACATATATCGCCTGCGCAGCCGCAGCTGGACTCTGCTCGCCACGGCGTCAGCCATCATGCTGCTTGTGGGCGCTGTCAGGTATGCCGAGAGGTCGTACGCGCTGTGGAAATCCAACAACATCATGGAGGACGACGACGAGGAGGGATGATGCATGGTCGTCGTCGTCGTCTGATGAGGTCGCCGGCGCCGGCGCGGGATCCACAACAATCAGCAGCAAGAAGCTTGATCTTGACGACGACGAAGCGCTGCGGCTTGCTCAGGATCTGTTCCATGTCTGCCGTCGTGCCTTGGCCGATTCCTCGGTGGTCAAAGGCTCGGCGAAGCAGGATGCCAACGAGAAGATCTTCCAGCTGGGATGGGACAGCATGTGCAAGGTTGTTGAGATGGAGCTCTCCCTCATGTACGAGGCTCTCTACACCAAGGCCATCGTGCTACACGCCTGGCCGACCGTAGGCTACCCTCATCCGTCTGCTGTCGCCCGTCGCCACCGCTGCCGCCGTGTTCCTCTTCAACCAGTACTATATGGGCCGCAGCAGCCGCCCCACGTCGTCGACGTCGACGACCGGTAAATGTTTTAGTAGTACCCGCGGCAGGTACCCACCCTATCTTGGTTCGTTAGATCTTGCCTATTGATTCGTGCTCCAGTATCTGACGTGTACCAGTCGTTGGCAATTAAAGCCTAATTG
>Ga0182004_10000208_pt1 | contig 30352 bp, 21 predicted proteins | sample Sormic07211540_1_FD_120479 | JGI IMG/M metagenome (GOLD analysis project Ga0182004, IMG submission 120479) | Endophyte microbial communities from Sorghum bicolor roots, Mead, Nebraska, USA - 072115-40_1 MetaG | ecosystem: Host-associated > Plants > Roots > Unclassified | place: USA: Nebraska...
GTGGCGGTGCGTGGTCGAGCCGGCACGTTCAATGCGTCGGTGACGATGCCGGCGACGGCGGTGCTGGCGCCACCGGGGTACTACATGGTGTTCGTGGTGAACGGACACATCCCCAGCGAGGGGATCTGGGTCCAAATACAGACACAGCAGTGACAGCGTGCGACGGGGGAAGGGTTATAGATTTCATTCATTTTGTTTCGTTGTGCCATTCGGACTTGATTCTTAGTTACAGTACTTACTCCAAAGGTGTACGTAAAAGGAAAAAAAAATCTGGTAAAAGAGTGTAAAATGCGTGGTAGCGTTGACAGTCACTGACCGGACACTGTGTGTTGCTGTCGTTGACATGAGATGCTGGAAAGAACGAGAGGAGAATGTCTGTAAAGCTGGTATCAGAGAGCTTCACGTGAACCGGGCACACGTGACGCATCTCAACCGCATCTGCTTTTGGCTCTAGCGTACTACTACGCGCCAAGCGCCATGCTTTCAAAGTTGATCTAGTAGGCTGTAGCGGCGTCTGGGCAAGCAAATCAACGACTGTGCTGTGTTGATCCATGACTGGCGAAGGAGATAGCGCACATAGGCTACGCGAGCAGGCGGATGCGTTCGGTTGCAAGCATTCATTCCGAATTCTGAACCGAGTACGTGCGCCGTTCGTGTGGGCGCCGGTCAGCCGGTGGGCGCGGGCGCGCGCGCAACTCGTGTGCTCGCGGCTGACGCCTGACGAGACGTGGGAGTTCTGTGCTGTGACTCCTGTGAGGACGGTGGTCGTCACGGTCACGGAGGATGGCGGTGGCGGATCCGGGTGTGGGTGTGGGCCAACAGAACCACAGATACAACGGTATCTTGCCTTGCCGAGACTGGACCGCGCGCGGCCGGCACCGGTGCAAGATACGCACGGCCCGCACCTACCCATGAAGATATAGATAATTAGATATCACAAGCTCGATCATTTTCGATTTTCTCACGCGGTTCAAAATCAAGCCAACTCATTTTCTGATTTTCTGACGCGGTTCCAATCCAACAAAAATCAAGCCAACTCGCTTTCTCTCCCCGCCAGACTGTCGTTTTTTTTCCCCCCGCATGCATGCATGTCATCTATTTAGATGTTTCCATTTTGATTGGAAAGAATCCGGCATAATGAGAGTTTAACTTTTTTTTAGAGACATAATGAGAGTTTTACTGCAGAACACTAATTTGCGTCGCTGGCTGTTTTCTCAATGCTACCGATCCAACTGGCGCCCCAAGCCCAAAATGTCACGTACGTACACAAAACATTTAAAACGGCCTGGCACTTGGCAGAAAACACTTCCCGTGCACGACCATCCTGTTGCTATTTTCATACGGTTCGTTGTTCTTGCTTGCACATGCTTTTTCTGTGATTGTTTAGCGGAGTAGGCGTCAGGCCTCGGGTTGTTATTAGATTTTTTTCGCAGTGGCGAAGCATCAGTCGAGCTACCATTCTACGCTTCTTTGCCGCTAGCTGTATGCGCTGGTGTTCTTTGTGTGTGTTTGCACAGGAGTAGATGTACCAACCGGTGTTCACTAGAGTCAGAGTGGCACAAGCTTTTCCCCAACAATGACTTATAGCTTGCATCGTCTCTAGGCTCTGATAACGCCCCCCTAGCATACGCAACACAGATTATGCATGACTTCTATCAGCAATTTCGTTTTGAAGCCTTCCGGACCGCCATGTCTTGCTTCATGGCTAGTACTGTACAGTATGCCTGGCCGCAACCAGTTAACATTGGAACATAATAAAAAAGGATCTAGTGGATGCCTTTTTTTGCCTTCTTCAATCTAAAATCGGAAGGTTGCACCTGGTTAATGAGGCTAACATTTTGTGCTACTGAAGAAGGTGAATGCAATGACATTGGGCGATTATTGGCTAATCAATCTGATGGACAGCTTCATGAAAATGATTACGAGAAGCAGGTTCCTTTCAACAGATTGGCGTTGAGGCTTAATATGAGCTGGTCTCATATTCACAAAATTCATTCATAAAAGGAAGATTTATACATCACAATTTTCTTTATGTGAACATGATTTGCGTAGCAAAAAAAAAAGACGAAAATTGTAAGGCCTACACACTATAAGGCCTTTGACTCCATAAATTTGCCCTATCTCCTAGAAGGCCTAGAAGCTTTTAGATTTTGGCAAAAATGGAGAAACTGAATGTCTACACTTTTTTGCACGATCGGGTCATTGCACCAATTTTTCACGAAGAAAGAATTTTTTTTTTCGAGATCGGGATATAGCCCGTTTTTCATTAAGCAGACGAGAATGGTCAATAGCAATCATGGCAACCTCATCTCCCAAAAGTGATTGTAAATGAAAATGTTGCAGAACCATAAAACAAGCCGGTGGTCTAAGACGAGGAGACCCATTGTCACCAATGTTATTCATCTTAGCAATAGATCGACCCTATGTGAAAAATAATTGAGATGGCAGCGCAATTCAACATTCTTGAGCTGGTATTGCCCAAAGCGGCCCATTTGTGGTGCTCCCTTTAGAGCAAGGTCAATAATAGAGCCAATTGCTTGACTATAAACTAAGTGATTGGAACCAAGGTATACAATAAGTTGTCTCATACTTGTTTCTAAAACACTTTCTCTTTCCTATTCTTCTTTGCAACACTTGCTATTTGGGCCCACCACTACCTATGCATCTATGCCTAGCTTAGTGTTTGTATGAGAGCCAAGCTATCTCCTATCTTCTCTTCTCTATATCAGCATTAGCTTTACTATAAATCTATTATTATACCTGCTCTTATGTCAATGAGGTGAGCGTTTTTGCTAACCCAACCACTACGGACTTGCATGCCATGTCTTACAGCATCTAGGAGTTTCATGCAGCTAGAACGGTATTGTGCTATGCGTGTGTGAGTGTGGCTTGTTTGCAAGGGAGTCGGCAGACTGCAGTAGCAATGCATATGTTGACCGTGCTAGCTGCATGGTGGCCGTCGGTCTAGCGTTACAAGTGCACGTGCAGGTTGCATTGGCAGTTTGGCACCTGCTGGCTGGTCTCATAGGCCGAGCAAAGGCATGTTAATTGGGCACTAGTTGGACTTTGGTCAAGGTGCTGGTAGTGGTAGCTGAGTAGGAGAAGGCCCATATCCATATGGCCTGCTGGTTTGGTCACGGGAAATAAAAGCAAAGAATAATGGGTGGTTAGAGTCCATTAGCCTTTATTAGCCTATAATTAGTTTATGTTTAATATATTTTCACAAGGTGGGCTAATTTTTAGCCTTAGGATCCAAACATGAAGAATGTAAGATGTATTTTGTAAACCTGTGCAATAAAGATCAATTATTTGCTAATTGATGGGTTGGTCATCTTGTTCATTTGCTTCTCTATTTGCTCTTTTGATTTGCATGCCTAGCTTTTGGTATCAAACGTAAACTTTTTTTTTATCTATATAAAAATTGTGCTAGGGCATCAAGTTAGTGATCTAAGATAAGAAGTTTCATTGATTAATCTATATCATTTTCCGTTTGCATTTCTGCCTCTCTCCCTCCTAGCCCACATATGCCTAGCCGTATAAAAACTGTGCTACGGCATCAAGTTAGGCCTTGTTTGATTAAATGTTCAAAAAGTAGAGGCCACCTCTACGAATCTATGATCTCCAGGAATAAGAACCTGAGAGAGGAATTCGGCTAGATGGCATTGCCAAGATTGCAATGTCGTGGCTTTGATTCTCTCTTCTTCCTCAATACCTAGGCTATCTAGAAGGAGCGCAACCGCAATGCGAGGACTTCCAATGGAGTCTCGACATCCGCTGAGCGCCTTAGGATTAAGTGAGGCTTGGTGTCGAGCGGGATACCGGCAACTCGGGGGCTCTGTTGGTGCTAGCTTGATTCCTTTTTGATCAGTCGCTTTTCTCTATATCACGTAATTATTTAACCAAAGTAATTGGCGTCCTTCATTCAGGGTTAGGCTCGGTAACTCTCAAATTACCGTCGACCCCACCCTTGTAAGAAGACTCTAAATACATGTCTTGCATCATCGTGAAAAAGAGAGAGGAACTCTGGGCCTTCTACTTTTGGTGGCCTAAGTAGGTGTCATTGTCGATCTGTGTTTTTAATTAAAAAAACTCTTAAATTTTAGTTTAGGAACATGTTGCAAGTCGTTTCGGAGTTGCTCTACCCTGTTTGACCACGGGTTTCCTCTAGCATGTGATACATCAGGGGATAACATTTCCCAAACACAAAAGGGTTCTCTCCATGTTGATTGAGAACACCAGCATTATAAATCCAGGAATCTGGAGCAAGTCCATCTTGTCACAGCTCCACAAGGCCACAAGCTAACCAAGGAATCTAGAGCTATAGGCCGCGCCAAACACATCCTACAGTGTTTGTAGGTGAGAACGAACAAGATTAACCACCACCAAAAAAGTGCCTTGCGAGCCTACCAAAACAGGGCACACACACCCGAAATAGCACAAGACACGACCAGCCTAAAAGCTCATGCAGCGGCCGTCAGGGCGGCGCAGCGGACCTAACCTTATGCTCCTGTTCCTCGCCAGCGCCAAAATCTCTGAACTGAACAGTGATTACCAGCTAGCCACCAGTTCCCTGAAACTTCACTGTACTGTCGTCCTGTAATGCAACATCGTCATGATGACTGCAAAAACTTGATCGATTCCGAATAATCTTTTCAGCTCTTGGTTTTCCTTCGCGCACGACAAGAACAGCAATGTCAAAGGCGGCAAAAGCAGATGTGCGGGGGCAGAAAATGGCAGCAATACGAAGCTACAGGACGGGGACTCACGTTCACGGATCGGCTACCTGTGGCGTCGAGGCAGATCACGGGTTCCTCGTCCTGTTTCGACACAATTATGGAGGTCCTTCTCGAATCTCGACCTTAGCACTGGGCGGAATCCTGATTAGTACGTGCAAACCGTTGTTTACGATGGGAGATTTTGGTGTATGCTCTCCTGTGATCGAAGGTACCCGTTGGTCCAGACGCTTGAGATCTCTTGGCCGTCGAAACGACAATTCTGGTTACATGAGTAGGGACTCCATCCCTTGATCAAGTCTATTCCAACGAATCAATCATAATGCTCTCTGGTGGTAGTCCAATTTGAGAACTTGTCAACTTGGGGATCTGAACAAGTAACACTGATCCACTTGGTGTTATTTATATTTTCAGAAAAACTGAGTGTGTTTTATCGCCTGGACACTTCAATCACGCAAGAGTGATTGGTAAAAAAAGCAAAACTTGAAGCGATTTGAGTCTGAGAAACCAGCTGCGTTAGCGTGTAATTTTTATCCCATTTTTTAACTTTTTTCTCGGGTGGCAAGTGGGCAACAGCTTGACAAAGTTGGGATACTACCTAAAAGGTAGCCAATGAGTGAAGTGGCCCTGATCTATCATTGCATTAGCTACTTTGTTGAAGTAAGCCAGTTTTCGTCAGCTAAAGCAACAAGCAGATTGGCCAAAGAGCCACGTGCATTTCTCACGACATATACAGTCGAAGGACATTTGCTGAAACATGCTTGGTGTACTTCGACACAACGAACTGAATCAATCCTCAAAGCAAACTGAAGAATCTGATATGTAGATACGCAAAGCAGCCTCTGTTATCGTCCTCTGAATTTCTCTTCAGTTCATGGCCGAACACAAGCAGTGCAGCTTGTAGCGACTTGCTAGTTGCTACGATGACAGAGTCATGCTAGCTGAGTTACCTCGAGTCCTCGACAACGATGGCATCTTCCTTGCGAAATGGAAGTATGACAGTTTCTTCGCAACAGCGACTGGAAAACCGAAGCATTTTCATAAGAGTGTGACAAAGACTTGTGTTTGGCCCTTGCCGTGCAGTCTCCCAAAAACCAGTTATCTGTTCGGCAACCACACAAATACTCGTCATTTCGTCAATACAATGCACATGTTCGCCGGTTCCCCATGCAGTTTTTTTTTTGCGCTTGTGGATCACCAATTCACCAGTCTACCAGCTAGATGTGACGCGAAAGATCCAGTATAATTTGAGCAGTACAAAGATTGCCGGGTAATCTGAGGTACCCTAGCAGAAAACCCGTGAAAAGGTTGCTAAAGCCCAAAGGCCAAAGTAAACGATGATAACAGGCTAGGGAATCAGGGGTTTTGACTGTTGCATGTAGCAATGGCTCTTCTTTAGCGAGAGACTTGAGCTTAGGCTCAACTCAGTCCTCAGCTTTTGTGGAAGGACATTCCTTGCGCGCCGTGTAGGCATTCGGATTTGGTACAACCACCATCGCATTTTTGGGATAATAACTGGAGTAACTTTTTTTTTTTTGCTCTCTTGATGGATCCAGGTTCCCGGTTGGCCCCTTTCTCGCCTCTATAAGAAGAACCCCCCACCTTCTCTCCAGCCATCACAGCAGCTCAAACACACAGAGCAGCATCACACTCCTCTGCTCTGCCTCTGCAGCACCACTAAGAAAGCGCCCAAAGAAACAGCTCAGGGCGGCGATCGCTATGGCTCAGGGAAGGGGCAGTGCGACGCGGGGGCTTGCCCTCGGCGGCCTGCTCGCCGTTTGCCTCCTCCTCGGCGTCGCCGACGCGGCCACCCACAGGGTCGACTGGTCCTTCAACGCGGACGGCTGGTCCAAGGGCAAGAGCTTCCGCGCCGGGGACGTCCTCGGTGAGTAGTGGCCAATGTTCGCTCAGCCGAATCAGAAAATTATTCAGCAGTATTTTTATTTCATAATAATTCAATCAATCGTACTTTCTACTGTTATCAGTCAAACGAATAGCTTTGATGGTCTCCAACTCCAAACAAACGCTTATCATAGCCTTTTTTTCTCCCCGCGTGCAGAGTTCAACTACGACCCCTCCGTGCACAACGTGGTGGCCGTGGACGCCGGCGGCTACTACGGCTGCCGGCCCTCCGGCACGTCGTACGGCTCGGGGAGCGACCGCATCACGCTTGGCTCCGGCACCAGCTACTTCATCTGCAGCCTCAACGGGCACTGCGGGATGGGGATGAAGATGATCGTCAACGCTAGCTGAGCATGCATATGCCCGGCCGGCCATGCGCATGAATAAGTGCTGCTGTGTCATCGGTGGGTCCGGCCGATTGATCGTGCAAGTGCAAGAACTCAATCGTGTGGTGTGGCAGCGGGGATATACCGGTTCATGTGTTTTGTATGTATGCGACTGGTAGGTCAGGAATGATGTACGTGTGGGTAATGGGCATGCATGTTAGTAAAGCGTACTGCAGCTTTGTTGTTTGTTTATCGAAGCAGTGGCCTCTTTTGTTTGTTTAGTAGAATCTTTGCATGGAATGGAACAGTGAGATACTGGTTTTGAGCTGTGATCATCTTCGCTGAATGCTGGTTGCTGGAATGCGCAAAACAACATGAAAAGATGAAAAAGGACCCATTTTTACGCTAGATATATGCCCGTGCATTGTATGAGGCAATAAATATATTCTCGCATATACGACAATGCATGTAGCTTGTGGACTAGACGAAAATATTAAGAAATCTATAATTTTAATTACATAAAAAATATAAAGTTCGTTTTGTGATATTTGTCACCTATATCGTGTAGATCTAGTTCCTAGAAACCTAACAAAATTTGTCTATTTTTTCTAATACTTTTGTGATATATTATTATGCATTTTACATTTTAAGCTAATTTGACCATATTAAAATAAATAATTAAAAGCCAATAAACAATTTTGCATTGGAAACCTTAAACTATTTTCAAATTCATTCAAACTTTCTCTCTCTCTCTCTCTCTCTCTCTTTGTCGTCGTTTGTGGCAGGGCCTCAGCTGCGGCATCGTCAAAATGGTCTTACTCAACAGGAGCTTGTAGCATGGTCACTACACTGTGGCTAGAAGATTTATTTCAATGATCACGTCATGTGTTTGAATTCACTTTGGAATCGGACTTTGTACTATGACTAGTCGCATGCCACCTTAACTTGTACTCGCTTCATCCCAAATTGTAAGCCACTTCAAGAATCTTGGAGAGTCAAACTTTTCAAAGTTTGATCAAATTTATATGATAAAATAATAATAATTATGATATCAACTAAATATCATTAGATTCTTCCTTAATTATATAAATAATTATATTTTTATAGTATACTCACTTTACGTTACAAATCTTAGTATTTCACTCTATAATTTTGGTCAAATATGAAAATGTTTTGACTCTCCAAGATTTTTAGAATGACTTACAATTTGGATGGAGGAAGTATGCTAATATGAAAACGCCGACTAGTCAGCATGCTACCTTAACTTGTATGCTACTATGAAAACGCTCGTAGTCCAATTTATTTGGAATGGGACTCTGTACTATGTTTGAACATGTCGCTCTAATTCTTATAGTAACGAGAGATTTGGTCTGTCAGGTCCCTAGAGATGGTCTGCGAGCAATGTCAGACAAGAAACATCCCCCTTCGATATTTAAAAAGTAAATATATTCATACATTACAACAGAATCATTTTTTTACCTCAAATACGCCATCGATTTATTAACAAACTAATAAAAGGCCAAAATAATAAAAGGCGATGCGGTAGGGATTTTTTTTTTATACTCCCTCCATCCCAAATTGTAAGTCGTTTGACTTTTTTACCCTAAGTTTGACCACTTGTCTTATTCAAAAAATTTGTACAAATATAGTCAAATTTAAGTCATTCTTGAAGAACTTTTATTAATAAACCAATACACAACAAAAAAAAGTAATATTTTATACAAAACTTTGAATAAGACGAGTGGTCAAACTTGATATTAAAAAAGTCAAATGACTATGGATTGAATATTAGAGAACTTATTTTTTTGAGAAACGTATATTAACATTAACAAACTAATAAAAGGCCCAAATATACATTGGAAATACGTAACCCATCCCCAAGCAAAACTGTCGAAGTAAACTCATCGGCCGATGGGCCATATCGAAGACACTAGCGCACGGCCCAAGAAAAATCCCTCGAGTCCGGATCCACCCCAGGCCCAAACGTCCAGCCAATCACGTGAGCACGGACACGTCTCCACTGCGTGTCCCATCTCCACGTCCAATCCTAGCTGCTCGCTCGACCGCCCCACCTGTCAGCGACGCGGTTCCCTGCTCCTAATTCCCAAGTCCGAACCCACTGTACGACGGGGGTGGGGAGGGATCTCGTGTTCTCGTAGACACACGCCTTCCCCGATGGCTCGCGTCCTCCACCGCCGTCTCCTCCTCCTCGCCGCCGTCACCTTCGCCGTGGCCGCTTCTCTCCTTCGCCCAGCTGCCGCAGTGCGCCCCTTTGTTTTGGTTCTCTCCGGTGAGGATTTCCTCAAGGATTCGGCAACCGCGCACCCGTCCCTCCCCTCTGCCGACTCCGCCGACGACGACGGGTGGGACGACTTCGCCGACGATTCGCCGGCCGCCGACCCGCTCCTCTCCCCGTCATCCTGGGTCCCCCTCCTCGACCCAACCAGCCCTCCCCCCTCTGGCGATGAGACGGACTCGCCTGCCGACGGGCTCTTCGTGGCGGGCGCCCGCGCGATGCTCTCCGCAGCGTCCGACGGGGACGACGCGGCGTTCGCCACGGCCGCCGCGCAGATCGAGGCCGCGGCAGAGGCGGGGCACCCGGGCGCGCAGTCCGCGCTGGCGTTCCTCACCGGCGCCGGGATGACGCGCCCGGCATCCCGATCGCTCGCGTTCCTGCTGCACAAGTTCGCCGCCGACGCGGGAGATCTCCAGTCAAAGATGGCCCTCGCGTACTCCTATTTCCGCCAGGAGGTGAGGTGGCCAAGACCGTTTGCTTTTATTCACTCGTACAATCTGCGTACACAAACATTACACATTTACACCTTATTTTTACCACATCATTGGGGGTTCTTAATTTTACCACATCATTGTAGGGTTCTTATTTTTACCACAAACGTTACACCTTAGAGAATCAAATTCCCTCTTCATCATTGTAGGGTTATATGTAATGGTAGGTCTACAAATTCTTCTCTAGAACTAATGCTTTCCGTGACACAAAATCATCTTACAAGTTGGAGATAATTTAAGGAGCAATAATCGAGTTGATGAAATTTATCAGTACTAACCATGATGTTTTTTTTTTCTTAAGTACCAGTGAGCAGCCTTAACCATTTTTACTCTTTCTATCTTGCATCCAGACATTGAATGTCTGATGCAGTGTTCTCTTGTAAATTGTTGTGTTTCTTTTGATGAAACAGAATGAGGGATAGTATTTTACCTTAAAAATATTCAGTTTAGCTTCTTGCCCTAGCTTTTAATTCTTTTTGATTGCTTTCATGTATTGCACAATCTGTAGTTATCGCAATAAGGTTTACTTCATATAAAAAAATAGTGCTTGCTCAATCTAATTCAATATAATTTCTTAGCAATCCTCTGGATTTATCATTTTGTGATGGTTTCTACACTTGTTAATTGTCATATATATGCTATACTAGTTATTTCTAACCTAATTATTGTCATGTAGCATGTTCTACTCCAGTCCACTCTATTGGTGTTTAAATTGGGCTCAACTTGTCAAATCCTATCATTTTAATTTTCAGATGTATGAAGAAGCTGTTATACTATACGCTGAACTTGCAGAAGCTGCCCTAACAAGCTCCTTGATATCAAAGGAGCCACCAGTGATTGAACCAATCCGTCTTCACAGTGGGACTGAAGAAAATAAAGAGGCCTTGAGGAAGTCACGGGGTGAGGACGATGAAGATTTCCAAATCACAGAGTACCAGGCACAGCGAGGCAATGCTGCTGCCATGTACAAATTAGGGCTTCTGTATTACTATGGACTACGTGGGCTCCGTCGTGATTATGGAAAAGCATTTCATTGGTTTTCTAAGGCTGTTGAGAAAGGCGAGACACGAGCATCGGAGCTTCTGGGTGAGATCTATGCTAGAGGTGCTGGAGTGGAAAGGAACTATACCGAAGCATACAAGTGGTTGGCATTTGCTGCAAAGCAGCAACATTACTCAGCTTACAATGGATTGGGTTATCTTTATGTTAAAGGCTATGGGGTGGAGAAGAAAAACTTGACAAAAGTAAGTATGTTGGAACTATACCGATACAATTGCATATCTATAGCTGAACATTAGAAAACTTAAAACGCTGTTGGAACTAAATGTTTCCCATTTACACTTTTCTTTAGCCTCTACTGTCCTTTCTTAATTGTCATTAAAATTTGTAGGTGATTATCTGTACTTTGTTTTGGTAGATATACTTCTATGCGTGACTTATCTGTTGAGATGTACTTAAATGAGTGACCTGTTAATAGCAATGGAACCGTTCATTCCACAATAGTACCATTGATCTTGTCAACATGATTTTTCATACTAACATTACAATGCATAATTGTTATGGAGCAAAACTTGAGTGTTATTGTTTATTTTTCATGTTTAATTCATGGTGTCCAGCTTCCATCATTTTATCCTAGTAGTCAAGAATAAAACATGTATTGTTACAGAAATACCATGTCCCTGGATTCTCTTGCTAGTATATTATATTTAGGGGGTCATATTTATAATGTCTTGGAGTTTGGGGTGCCCCCTGTTTTAGGTCTCCATGGAGACACGTTGTTGCGAGAAACCTTTCAGTTATGCACTCTTAGCTGTTGAATACTCCCTCCATTCCAAATTGTAAGTCATTCCAAGAATCTTGGAGAGTCAGAGCATTTTCACGTTTGACCAAAATTATAGAGAAAAATACTAAGATTTATAACGTAAAGTGAGTATACTATAAAAATATAATTAAGAAAAAAATCTAATGATACTTAGTTAGTACCATAATAATAATTATTTTATAATATAAATTTGGTCAAACTTAGAAAAGTTTGACTCTCCAAGATTCTTAGAATGACTTACAATTTGGGATGGAGTGAGTAATTGCTAGTGTTTGTGAATTCGTTCAATACACCTACACAAGTATATTTGAACAGGCGATCATATTAGTGTTACCTTTATCTGTTAGTCCTACAAGCACTAATTGTATGACATTCTGAGATCGACCAAATTTGATGCTAACTCGACAAGAAAACACCAATTACATGGGACATGTGGTCAACCACATACTGAATCTATGGCATGGCATGCCATGCCATGCGAACACGAGTTTTGAAAGTGGAATGGAGAAGTGGGTGAGTCTTATGGATTTTTGAGATAAAGACATAGAACCACTCTTTCAAAAGAAAGTAAGAAAAAAACCATATATTTTTTTTTCTAAAAAATGCAGCAGAGCTGTGTATCTTTTCATTATTAAGAAGATAAAGGAAACAAAGGAGTGTGGGTGGGGGACTGGGGGGCGGTTGTACCTAAACCGTATACTAGTACACTAGGTTTGGCAACTGAGGCACAAAATGCAAGTAAAAAATGATTCACATAATATATCTAGCCCAAATGCTCATGAACTTAGGAACTTACCATCCTTTTTGTTGTTGCAGGCAAGGGAGCTTTTTGAACTTGCAGCTGAGAATAAGGAAGCCGGGGGACATTATAACCTTGGTGTGTTGTATCTTAAGGGTATTGGCGTAAAGAGGGATGTAATTAGAGCATGCAATCTCTTGCTTCATGCAGTTAATGCTGGGCAACCAAAAGCTATTTATCAGGTGGCAAAGCTGTTCCAGAAAGGCATTGGTCTTAAGAGGAATCTCCATATGGTAAATGACTAAGCTTCTTTTGTTGCATTGTTGGTCAAAATTAAATTGTGACTGGTAACTAGGATGCCCCATGAGCTTTGTGTGATCAGATCAGATCATCCTGATCCCTGGTAAAAAGGCTTTAGGTAGAAATTTGGTTCATGAGTTATATATAAACACAAAGATTGTGTGCAACGTTGCCTAATCACGTTTGATATTGATAGGTCTTTTTAGTTTTCTTGATTGATCCCCTGAGGGTAGGAATTGTTTGCTTACATTGATTCTGTGCTTAGTATTTTAGTGTGCAGAGACAAGGTTCTTCCATAAAACATAGGTATATCCGTGTATGTACATACTTTATTGAGTTGAGAATAGAAAATCACATATGTAAGCAATATCATCATTAAAAGCATAAATGGTTCAAGACAAACAGAAGTTCTATTTTCGTCCTTCCTCCCCCGTGAGGATAATCCAAAGTTTGCTGTGCATTCACTCTTAATAACATAAGTTGTTTTGTTCAGAACTGTTTGTATATGCCTCAAGAGTCTTGTATAAGTATTTCAGAATTTACATGGCTCTGAAAACTTGACATCTTGACATATGCTTGCAAGCATCATTGCCTGCTTCCTGCCGGAGTAGCAGCTCACTGCAGCCTAGTGACTTTCTGGTGATGGTATTGTTGCCTGCTGTGACCTATCTCTTATAGTACCACTACAGCCCCCTTTGGTATGGCTCCTCATTCTCAAAGAGCTGCTCTGGCTTTGGATGAAGCTGTACCGAATGAGTGTCAAACGAAGTGCTTTGCAGCTGGAGCCCAACCCGTTTTTGTGTTAGCACGAGGGAGCAAAAAATTCTAGCTTTGCTGAGCTCCCCCCCCCCCCAGGCAAAAGATGGGTGCAGCCCTCACCTCTCTCTCAGCGCACCTCTTTTCTATCTCAGCCCATGGAGGGGGAACAAGTTGCGGCAGCCAGCAAAGTTGGCAGGAGGAACAGACATGTGGAGCTTCAGGCAGAGGGGTCCTGTAAGCTAATCAAACCTCTATAGACCACACCCCAACCCGCAAACACACACACACACAATTATTTCCCCATTGGAAGTGAACTTTGGTGCAGTTTGAAGTATCAGCAGTGACGGTAACTTGAAGTCTGGGTGTCTTGTCATTGGGAGCAGAAGACTTGCTCCTGCACTTATTTGGACATGTGGTGCCAATGGGCTGCTTTATGGGCCAATGGGATTAAGGGAAGGAATTTTAGTAGGTTGGGCCTTTTGTGATTATTTGACCCATCTTACATGCCACCATAACAATCCTAATGACATTCTTTTAATAGCAGTCATTAAGTGTCCAGCCGCCTTTTAAAAGCAGTAATTGAGTGTACAGTGCCAAAAAAAATCATGGGTTATTCTTTATTTTCTTATCATGAACATTTGTTTATTTCGTATGAATATCACTTTGAAAAGTAGGGTCAAATATAGAACTCATGTGTCAAATAGGTAAGGGTACAATGGACATTTGACCCCTTCCATCCATTTCTAAAAAAACAGGAGAAGCTGTTTTGCCAAACGTTTGTCCACATGTTTCTGCTCCACTAAAGAAGCTGCTTCTCTAGAGGAGCCAGAGCTGTTTCAGAAGGAGACAGAGCCATGCCAAACAGGCCTGTAGACATTACGCTAATTGCTGAAATACCATGGTGTGAGGAATTTTTGTCACATGCACATCCATTGGTCATATGAACACTGACTTCCTTCTTCAGATATGGCGTCTTGATTGTTTCATCAGGCAGCAATAAACCCCTGTTCTTGTTCCTATTTTTGTATCTTGATAGTGGTACATGCCTTTACCTTTAAGATCTGCACATGTGTTTTTTCATTTGTATAGTTATAGTTGAATTATAAATTTGTAAAAAAAAGAAGGCGTACATCATACATGCTGAAATGCATATCTCAATAAATAAGACTTGGAGAAATCCTCTAGTATGCCAATTTGATTGATCTTTTTGTTACTAATCTGTTAATAATACAAATAGGGAAACATGAACCAACTAAAGAAATAACTTCTGATGCCTCAATCAATCAAGTATATAGTCATCTTACTATTTTCTTGTTTCAGGCAACAATGCTGTACAAGTCTGTTGCTGAGAGGGGACCCTGGAGTTCACTGTCCAGATGGGCTCTGGAGTCTTACTTGAAAGGTGATGTTGGAAAAGCATTGCTCTTGTATTCCAGAATGGCAGATCTTGGATATGAGGTTGCACAGAGCAATGCTGCCTGGATTCTGGATAGGTATGGTGATCAAAGTATTTGCATGGGAGAATCTAGTTATTGCACAGATATGGAAAGACATCTTCGTGCACATGCTTTGTGGTGGCAAGCATCCGAGCAGGGTAATGAGCATGCTGCTTTGTTGATTGGCGATGCCTACTACTATGGTCGGGTATGTACTACAGTCATCTGACTTTTTAGAATACATAAGTTGGTTAGGGCTGCTTGTGCTAGAATTTTGAATCTTTATACACTCCTTTTGGACCGTAGCTTTTTTGCTTAGTATATCTTCAGCGGGTTCACATATGTTTTTTAAGTATTTGGGGCTCTTTTTTTTTTGATAAACACTATTAGTCTACCTGTTAGCAAGATCATTGTGTATTTGACTGTTTGTACAATCATTTAAAATACGATTAACAATATATTGATTTGAAATTATGAGTATCAGAAATTATTTGAATATATGTTGCAGTTACTGATGACTGATGTCATCAATATGAATACCTTTTTCTGGCAACTTATGCATTTGAACAAACCAAATGTCAATGTTTTCTTAGGCAGATTTCAGAAGCAAATTATTTATATAAGTGAAATATCTCCATGTGGTATTTCTTGGAGAATCTGCATTTGCTGAGAAACTGGCAATATGGCATCACCTACTTGTATTTCTCTGTTACAGGGCGTAGCAAGGGACTACGAACGTGCAGCAGAGGCATATATGCATGCTCGGTCACAGTCTAATGCTCAGGCTATGTTTAACCTTGGGTACATGCATGAGCATGGTCATGGACTTCCCCTTGATTTGCACTTGGCAAAAAGATATTATGATCAAGCTGTTGAGGTGGATTCAGCTGCTAAACTCCCTGTCATGCTTGCACTAACAAGTTTGTGGCTAAGGAAGAACTATGCAGACAGTTTTTTGGTAAGACATTATTTTCTGTGTGCAGTAAGTACAAGTTATATGCTACTGTGTCTTTCACATTGGATACCTTGTTTTGTGCTTTACGGCTTCACTTGAAACATGTATAATTATTAATAGTTTGTGCCAAAACTCTTTCCTGTATTAATTCCCAATGGGTTGCTGCTATTGATACCTTGTAGCTATCGACCAGTTCCCAGTAACTTACTCCCTCTGTCCCTGAAAGCTGCAACTTCTAGAGTTGTCCTAAATCAAACTTTTAAAACTTTGACCAAATTTATAGAAAAAAACGCTAAGATTTATAGTACCAAATTAATACCATTAGATTTATCATTGAATATATTTTCATAAGATACTCATTTTATGTCATAGATATTGATGCTCTTTTCTATAAATTTGGTCAAAGTTAAACAAGTTTGATTGGCACGGATTCTAGGAGTTGAAGCTTTCAGGGACAGAGGGAGTATATCAAATGTATTCAATGAACTTTAGTCCCCAGTCCATTAAATGATATGTTGGGAAAGCCTTATAAGTTATTCCTATATATTTGGAGTTGTCAAGTGTCATGATTATAATGAAGAAGGTTTAAAACTGTTAATCTAAAGTTACTTCGAGTGGGATTAACTTGCTGAACATACTGATGTTAAACACACTGGTATACAAAGTATTCCTTGAATTTCCTGTCCCTGACACATGCATACTTGAATATTGTTGTTTTGTTGCCCCATATTTTGGCACTTTATTCTGATTCTGTGCTCTTTAGCCTTTGTTATCCGGTTTCCAGTACTTCAAAATTCAAAGTTATTCCCTCTTTCCAAATTATAAGTTGCTTTGATTTTTTTGGTACATCGATTTTGCTATGTAGACAGATACATAGCAAAGTCGATGTACCAAAAAAGTCAAAGCGACTTATAGTTTGGACTGGAGGGAGTATTCAAGAATTTGATAACCCTTATGTCCTGGTTTGGATAGTGAATTTTTTAGCACAATCCAAAGGGATTCAACCTTATATTGAGACAAGCAGTAGTGTGATGCCTTGGCATTGATAAGATACCTTTAATAGTCTTCAGTTGATGAACTTTGATTGATTTGTGGAAATAAAAGTGAAACAAATGAAATAACCCCTTGTGTAATGAAGTTGGAGAAGATCTATGGATAGTAAGGTGTCTTGTGCAGACAGGAAGAACTTTGATCCCAGATTTGAAACAGTCAAAATGTGAGTCTATGATTCCAAAGATATGATGCAGCACAACTATATTAATTTGGAATTTTGGTGAAAGTTTTTGCACAAGATTGGAAAGTACTTCTAAAGCAGCCCAAGAAAGTTTTGGGCAAATTTTGAAGCATTGCAAGCCACTTGGACTATTTTTCTGTTCATTATTTTGATTATTTTCCCTCTAATTAACTTTGTGGCTTTAAGGTTTGGGTCAACTCTATTCTTCTATAGTACAATGCAAGAATTTTTCCCCTTCAAAGGTTCTTTGGAAAATAAAATGACCCAACATGCCCCAATTCGTGAGCTGCATTTTGTTTTGAGTATGGTGTCACATGTTGTCTTGCTTAGGCTGCACTACATGAACAAGGCGATGTTGAGCCTGGGTCCTGTTGTATGTTGATGTGCTTTGTAGTTTTAGTTAATTCATGGCACAAGTGCTTGGATGTATTCGTTCTTGTTACCATATCGGCAATTGTTTTGATTAATAAATTCCAAATTTCAGGTTAATTTTATCGATTCACTTCCAGAAATATACCCTGTTGTTAAGGAATGGGTGGAAGATGTTCTCATGGATGAAGGGAACGCAACAATTTTGACTCTCTTTGCTTGCCTTGTAACTGTCCTCTACTTGCGGGAGCGTCAAAGGCGTCAAGTTGCAGCAGCCAACCCCCAACAACCTGATGATGTGGCCATGTAAATGTCAGTTTTCATGACATGGGCAGACCTGTTGCTTGAGGTACATATAACTATTCTTCCAAATCGACTTTTTATGAATTTCTACATAACAAACTGTGCTCATGTTGAAGTTGTGGACCATATTATGGTGTTCTTCCAGGGAATTGGAGACGTAAAATGATAGCTCCTTGACGTGACTCATGTACACTAAATTGAGTAGGGACATGAAAGCCGCTGGAAACTCGGACAATGTTTGCTCCCTGGTGAATATTCAGCTCTCCAAGACTTAGGGAGCTATATGCTTGTAAAGGACAACAATTCTTGGAAACTGACTGCTTAGAAATGTTGTTTAGAAATTTCACAGATGTTCAAAAGTAGACTTTTTCCCCTTGTGTATTTGCATAGCCATCGAATTTCGACTAGCACACGGAGAATATATCTGGAAGAGGCAACTTTTGGGAACGGATAACTTTACATCAGCATTTAAACACAATGTATAGTTTTCGTTGGATGTGTTAATTGAAAAAGGGCGGTGCATATTGGGAGAAGAAGTTTGCAATAGTATCCATCAGCGTTGGAAGTTGCACATTGTTTGCAAGAGTCCGAAAATGAATCTTGAAGGGTTGAATGACGACGGCAGCCGCGCGCGCGGAGCAGCCGTTTGCCGGGCGACAGAAGTGAATGTCTAGCGGTGCTGTCGAGGCAGGCCTAAGCCTTGTTTAGTTGTAAAATGAACATCGTAGCACTTTCGTTTGTATTTGACAAATATTGTGCAATTATAAACTAACTAGCCTTAAAAGATTCGTCTCGCAAATTATAGTCAAACTATGCAATTAGTTATTTTTAATTTATATTTAATGTTTCTGTGCCGCAAGATTCGATGTGACGGGAAATTTAAAAAATTTTGCAAAATTTCTCATGAACTAAACAAGGCCCTAGAGTAACCGTGTAAACCATGACCAACCTAATCCAATTAAGACCTTGTTTGGATGCTGTCAAATTCATCTTAATGGCTCAATCTGTATATGTATTGGGATGGATGGATTAGGGTGGAATTCATTTAGTTCAAATCTAACCTTTTGGAACCCGTGAAAACCTGCCCAAATCACACTGGGATACTTAGGCCCGGTCAGTTCTGCAGAATTTCACCAGAAATTGTTCCATTTGATCAATGCTTATACAAGTTTGCAAAGCAATTCCAATATAATTCATTGTAGGCAATGATTCCATGCCAAATGAACGAACCCTTGTTTGGAAGCAAACCAGAAGCCGCCAAAACCAGCCCATGAACAGGGCTATCTACGGCAACGATGACTGAGAGCAGCTCCAACGTTAGAGTATTTTGCGGAAGAAGTTGGAGTAAGGCCTTGTTTAGTTCAAAAAAATTGGCAAAATAAACATTATAACATTTTTATTTGTATTTGATAAATATTAACTAATTATAGACTAACTATGCTCAATAATTCATCTCGCAAATTACGGACAAATAGTATATTAGTTATTATTTTTTATCTATATTTAATATTTTATGTATGCGCCTGTGACGAAAAATCTGAAATTTTTGGTAAATTTTTTTGGAACTAAACAAGGTCTAAGAACACCGATTTCCGGTTACCTGGCATGCTCTAATTCTGTGCTAGGAAACGTGTTCTTTGGTGTGGCGCCATTGGACGTGAGACGAGACCTACTTTCTCCGTCAGAAGAAAATGTACTTCTCGTTTTTTTTTTCAAAAAAATCAATCAATTTAAACTTTAATAATTCTATGAAATATTAATGTTATTTTTATGTTAATATTCCTCGTAGTCAGGGTGTGTGGAGTTGCATTTCTGTTTGTGAAGTGGTTGACACTGCTGATCGTTGTTGCAAAATTATCTTCATTGAATTCCATACAAAAAAAAGATTAGTGTCGGCCTGTTTCAACGTTGTTGCAAACCGCCTACAGGGGCACAGGGCTACGAGATTTTTGGATTGCCTTTGAGCAATGAGAATTATAACTTGAACAGTTGAGTTGTTGCATCGCACTGGGCACTCGCACAACTAACTTGAGAGCCACGCTGGCAGCTTAGGTTCTCCCCGGTGACTTGGCGGGCGCGCTACCGCTACGCCTAGAGGGTGGGCGTGGCAGTCGGCTACAAAGCACCGCACCCGCGGCGCGCCGCCGGGGTTCCGCTTCCGCTTCATCCATCCATTCCAACCAGAGGGCAAGAGCTCGAGAGGGAAGGGGGAGAAGAAGGAAGAAGGAAGAAGCAGGGACGAAAGCCCGGGTGCGTGAGATCACGGTGGAGGGAGATGATGCAGGTCTTCCTGAAGACGGTGACGGGGAAGACCGTCATCCTCGAGGTCGAGAGCAGCGACACCATCGCCGCCGTCAAGGCGAAGATCCAAGACAAGGAAGGTATTAGCAGTTCAGCACATCGTGATCGGGGCCGTTCTTCATCCCTACCTCGCGTTCTGATCTCCATGTTATTAATTTGTTTTGCTTAATTGCTTTGATTCCTATCGGGGCTCCTTGTTTGAGTTTTGCTCGTTCGATGTTCATGTGTTCGTGTAGGTATCGCCGTGGAGGAGCAGCGGCTCATCTTCGCAGGGACGCAACTGGAGGACGGCCGCACCCTGGTCGACTACGACATCCGTAAGGAGTCCACGCTTCACCTGGAGCTTGGCCTCCTCGGCGGCGCGTACGTCGCCTGGTGGATCTCACCAAATCTCCGAGCCCTCGCGTACAAGTACAACGTCAACAAGATGATATGCCGCAAGTAAGTACTCAGTCACATATTAGCTACACACATGGATAAGATCTCTGTGCGAATTAATCGTGTGAATGCAATAATCGATCTGGACTGCTTTTGGATCCGTTCAGCAGGTAGTTTCGCCTCAGGTTTCTGTGTCTTCATCTTGGCAAGTTGGTTGCATGGGATTGGGGTTCATTGGATGCCAAAAATGACATCGGATTGGTTGGAACTTGAACCTGCAAAATCACCTTATGAACACAACTTTATTTCTGTTTGAGTCTTTGAGATGTCAATTTCCCTGTCAGTACTTTGCTACAACTGCAGAGACTATTATTTTCGTTAGCCAGTTACAGGCACCTTTGTATGGCCTTCGAAACAGTACCATTTCTAAGGGTATTTGTTGACATCACACCTATCTGACAATAGAATTTGTTGTTCAATCAGACATACAAGTTGGCGTTGTGGGACAAACACCCAAACCACATTTCTCTTTTGATCTGCAATTTCAGCCCTGCCTATTCTTTTCTTTATGTCTCTTGGATTCACTTTTGACCTAGACGATAAGTTGGTTACGAATTGGCCATATGAAAAGGTTGGATTAGGATAGTGTGGTTGTAATGCAGATGACAGAGCCTATCTTTATTTGATTTTTGTCTTTCAGGTGCTATGCTCGCCTTCCTCTTGGGGCCAAGAACTGCCGCAAAAAGAAGTGTGGCCACAGCAACCAGGTGAGCCTTATTTCTCCCATCAGGATCTTAGACATTGCTGAAATATGATTTGAGGTTAATCTTTCAAAATTGCTGTTAGTTGGCGTCACTGTGCTATAGCATGTACGTTTTTTTTAGGGGACTGCTCTAGCATATAGGTGCTCAAGCTTACGCCAAGCATGTTATCAGTTTGATGTACGTTGTTTACATACTTTTGTCTCCTTTGTATTTAAGTTCATGGTGTGTGCTGAGTTCAATATCTCAATAGTTTCAGATATGGCTGCATATTGTTGTATGTTGCACGTGTTTCAGATTCATTGTGTCGTGTACTGTGCGCTATTCTCAATTATGAGTTGCCTGTAATGTTTCATATATATGTTAGAATTTCCATCTAGCGCTAGCTGATGATGATAGCATCATTATAATTTCAACGATCAGTGTCCTCCTTTTCTGGTCTGATGTATATTGCTCAATTTGTACTTTTCAGCTAAGGCTAAAGAAATGCAGGGACAGGCACAGGTTTTATCAATCAACTTACTAAGTTCTACCAAGGTGTAAAGTTCCTTCCGGATATTGAAGATGTTCTACGCTTTTGAATTGTGGATACTGAAGATGGGCTAGGCTTTTGAACTGTAGGGTTATGTCGATAGCATGGTTAAGAAATGCTACTAGTTAACATGGTATAGTTCAACACTTGAACTCATCTCTTGGCTGAAATGAACACTTCCCAGCTCTGCATGCTGCTACATGCCTACATTTTCTATCTCTAGAAGATGCTGCTGAATGCTGAACTCTGGTTACTCTGTTGAAAGTTGTGGCTGCCTCCTCAGTTAATTGTTAACATTTGATGCTCGTATGGTTGTTCTCTACAAACTATGATATGCGTGCTGTCACGTGTCATCTTGTATGGTCCATTATGATATATTTCCACATGCAATATATTTCCATATACAATCTTAGATTGTTCAATGAGACAGACGCAAAACAAGAGCTGATAGGGAATAGGACGCACAAGATTAATTGAGATACTGAAATAATTGTTGATGAACAAATACAAGAAACCTTTTATCTTCAATTTGTCAGAGAAGAAAACCAGAAAACTTAAAGGGCGCGATGGCCACCCACTGGCAGTCTGGCCTGATCGCCCAGCTCATTACTGGATGCCGTTCATCCGAGCCCAAAGCAATCAGAGCACGGTTTTGTATGGGAAGCGTTCAGCAAAGAGTAGTTTCAGATAAATTGGATCTTTTGAATATTCCTCGCGTACCCAATTCTTCTATGGACGCAGAAAAGACCATTTCCAGTGTATTTAGGGAGTACTATTATTTCTCTCTTGCAAATCGAAAATCCAATTCCACCATCGTTCACCATTAGCGAATCTAGCGAACCATCAGCTACTCCCGCAACTTTTCTTATTTAGAAATGATAATTTCCACAACTTTCCATTTTTAGAAGGTAACTAAGTTATACATATATGTTATAGAACATAACTTATTTCTATAAATTATACTAACAACTTGGTATAACACTTTGTAAAATGTATCACCATATGACTTATACCATATAACTTACAACTTATGCCAAAACTTTAAAACACAAAAGTTATAAAACATTTTTTAAAATTTTTCTTTTCTTTTTTTCTCTTTTTATTTTTTTATAGAAGTCTATCAATTTTTTCTTTTTATATATGTTGTCAACCCTTATTTTATTTGGACGATCGTTCACTTAGATTTGATGTAACAAAGGTTCAAACTACCTCTCCTTCTAGCACGCTTTTCCATAGCCACTGATGTCATAAAAAAGTAAAACATTTATTTTAAAATGCTAGATGTAAATTTTTACCATATAATTTGTAATTATTAACTTTCTGCACGTAACTTTTATGTCTAACTTTATGTAGACAACTTTTATATCTAACTTTCTACGTGTAACTAGTACATATTAACTTATAATTATTATCTTTTATGTCTAACTTTTTGCACATAAGCTATTTGGTTTATTATATTTTGTTCTTAACTTGCAGTTATTAACTTATATGTTAAAATTGGTTTAATTAAATTATATGCTTAAGTTTAAATTGTAACTTTTTTGAACGTTCGCTAAATAGTCTCGTCATAAATTATGTTGATAAACTTGTTCCATAAAATATTATAGATAAAAGTTATGCGTATAACTTTAGCATGTAGTAAGTTATATGTATAAGTTATGTGTGTAACTTTGTCACAATGAAGGTATATGTTAAAGTCATGTATACGTACAAGTTGTGAGTACAACTTTTCAAAAAAGAAAAGTAGCGAATTTTTGTGCCTAAAATAGAAAACTTTCCAAAAATATAAAATTGTGGGATTTTTTTTTTGCCAAAAAAGGAAAGTCATGGAGGTTGTCTGATGGTTCGCTAGATTCAAATCTGATGAACATTTGCTATTTAGTGAGTCCGCTTGCAAATACAGCTTCAAAAAATTCAATACTATTCGTGCACTTTTCTGCAACATTTGTCATTTTGATTCTATAGCGTATTCACTTGGCCAAAGTAAACATGGTGTAAAATCAAGTCTTGTCAATGTTTTATTATTCGAAATTTCAGTCACATGGTCGATATTCAGCAGCACACCTGTCGTTAGTACAAGAGAAACATGTCGTCTATAGACCAAAATCCGCCCCGTATCTTTCGTCAAAATCTGAAGGAAGCGTGAAAGGAAATCTGTCAGCTGAACTTTACAGACAGTCAGACTTGCACCAACGGACGCCATCCATGCATTGTGGTTGACTAATTTGTTGTGAGAAAAAAACACTAAATAGCTGGCAGATTCGGCTAATAATCTCAAACCAACAAAACTTAAATATTTGGACACGCAGCGTTATCACGCACTGAAATACAGCAGCAAACCCTGTCAATACGGCGTACGTAGAGTGGCAGGGCCTGGTTTACATAAAAAAAACTTTTGGATTTTAATAGTGTAACACTTTCATTTGTATTTAGCAATTATTGTTCAACCATAGACTAACTAGAATCAAAAGATTCGTCTTGCAATTTACAAGCAAACTATGCAATTAATTAATTTTTTATCTATATTTAATGTTCTATGCATGTGACGTAAGATTCGATATGACGAGAAATCTTAAAAAGTTTTTAGATTTTAGAGTAAACTAAACAAGGCTGGGGCCGCTCTGCTAAGACTTCCCATGCCTTACAAATAGGGCTATCATGGAAAACTAATAAAGGGGGAACGAGGGAAAGAGACCGATCTGACAAACGTGGGTTAACCCATCAAGCAGGTATATATATACTCAAGTAAATATGTAACTTTGTATTATGTGTGGGAAAATTAGTCACAATGGTAATGTTACAGAAGGGGGGAAAGAACTGCTACAAACTTGTCTGGGTGACAATGCCGTTGGGCCCCAGGGCCTTTTCTTGACTACCTTGAAGAAGAACAGCTCTTTTAGGATTGGAGAGCAGGAGCTGTTGCATGTCTTTCGGCAGGACATTGAATGCTGCTTGGAGGTCTACCTTCAACTTTTGGCATGCTCCTATTGGATCAGTTCCTTTCCCAGGGTTCTGCAGGACAAACAACAACATTAACATTAGAAACTTCGCTTGATAAATGTCTACAGAATAGATGGCCAAATGGCAGAATAGGGATGTTGAGCACGTTATTAATGGCACAAGATATTCCTTTGCCTACATATTAAACCATTAAGAAAAATCTTGCCCATTTCTGGTCTAACAACCTTGGTTGATGATGTAACAAGTGACAAAACAGATACTAACCACAAATTCCAGATGGTGAAAGGCTGAAAGCTATAAACCATAAAAAAAAAACTCAACCTGCAGGGGTAAGACAGCCCCCAACCATTTTGCTAAGAAGAATAGCTTCTCAAGGTAGTCAAGAAAACCCCCAACCCCTGCCACACCAATACACAACGACACTATAGCCCGTGTGAGAACAACCAGAAAACCTCCGAACCTCTGCCCCACTAATTCAAAATGGCACTATAGCCATGTGAGAACGACCATGGCCGAGGCAGGATCTTAGACCTGTGCTTTGGCGTGAGATATACTTGGGGATTTTTTTTTAACCCCCAGCCTGAAACTCGCTCCCACAGGGAGTCGAACCCGGGACCTAAGGAGTGCTACTAGAGCCACCTCATTAACTCAGTTAAAGGCCCATTCACGAAAGCTATAAACTATCAATGTGAAGTCAGAAAAATAGCAAATTAACTTTTGATCAGAGAACATATATTGGGAATTAGTTAGTCCAGAAATATCTTTGTACAGAATACAAATTTTTAGCCTATCAACCAAGGAACATCATGTTGGTTAGTTAATTGGTGATACCAATGAAGGCAACTGCAAAATTTCAGAAATTACAGTATTCATCTATTTGCATTCAATATAGAATAACAGAAAACAAAACCTATGATCAATATAGTGTTGTACAGTAAATAGGCATTCAAACATTAACCAAACATGGTGTTCTTCAAACAAAGAGGCAGTTAACATTGTTCTTATTAGCTCCCAACTGGTAAAGTAGTAATTCTTCTAAAATATAGTAATAAATATTCAAGCTATATGAACTATTATGCAAAACTAGATTTCTTAAGGCATGGCAATCAGAAAACAATGGATTCCATTAATAGAGTAGCGAAGTCTTCAAAATTTGAAGTACAGATGTGCTGCCAATTTTTTAGTGAGGAAGAGGAGTGTCTATACTCTATATTCAAACTAACAAAAAAGATGGCAGGCTAGCACCAAATATGTTTATGCTCTTCGCTCTTGGAGCAAGATGGTAGTTTGAAATATAGATTTTACCAGCATTAAGCAAACAAGCTATTCTTATGGCAGCTAGCGATAGCAATTACAATATTTACTTTTCTTTATAAGAAGTTAACGCAAACTGCTAGTGACACTGATCTGCTCTTTATAACTTCACTTGTGCTAATTTTGATACACACAACATGGATAAATGATGCTGAATCTTTTCCTAAAAGGGACTCTAAATTTCTGAGTTGGAATATTTGATCCCTAAGCAAGATTATTCTCAATTAATTACGCAAACATATTATTTCAATTGTTTTAATTCCTAGAGTCCACAGATAATGCCAGGATGCCCCTTACCACACCTCTGGAGTTCAAGTCTAATTCCAACTTAAACTTAAGCAGTCCCAACAAAAGAAAGTCTTGAGTCAGACAGTTAAGTCTTATTTATGTTTCATGTTAGGATAAGTTTGCAGTCTTCAGTGACAAATTCATCTATAAAAACATAAGCAATTTTTTCTTCGTTATTTGATATGTTGTATTCTGAGCTATTCTTGGCATTTATTTGTCAGAACATAGAACTTGTCTGGGTGATTGAACTTAAATTTGCACACCTAACTTGCTGAATAAATGCCTTAATAATGTAATGCTGAAAGATGTGACTAAAAAAGTTACCTCCATCTCTCTGAGAAGATAACGCTCAACAGCATTAAAAGAATCAATCCTCTCTAATTCAGACATATTTGACATTAGCTTTTCAATGTCAACATTCATGCGAGCCTGCCTCCAGAGCCTCTGCTGTTCTTGCTCTGCAGCAGCACGTCTTTGCCGGAACCAGGGCATGAAATTGGGGCCTTCAAGGAATCTCCTGTTAAATACGAGAAACACAGGTCATGCTTCATTATTATGCCAGCAATTCAAAGAAGACACATAACAAATTTCTTCACAAATAAAAACAATTGTAGCTTACCTGTATAGGTCCAACCAATTGGACCTCATCCGTTTGGACAAAAATTTCCCTGGACCTCTAGCAGCCAAACCATTGATAAACTCATCTGCGTGAAATGGTGGTAGCAGTGGCGGGTCAACAAAAGGTGAACTCCCTTCTGATGGTGTTGTAGTTCTCAGATACGGCCCAAAAGGCGCAAGGAAGTTGGTCGTCAGCTCCAAGAAGTGCCGCCGCAATATCTCATTGTTGACTACTGACATGGACTCCTCAATCCTTGGTGACACACCAGCGTCGATGAGCCTATTTAGAACAGAAGTATCGGGCTTTGTGGTCGGCGAATATGTGCTCCATAATGCTTCTTTGTGCTCTGTCATGAGAGAAAGAGGGCCTTCTCTTCTCAATTTGATGGAATTCAATAGGCTAGTTGGAGAGAACTTATTGATTGCAAGTTTCTCAAGCTTGAGCTTCCCAGGTGTCCCATTCATTCCATTCCCTGGTGATTGGCCACCCACTGGTAGCACCCTTGTGGAATTTGGATTTGGGCTTCCCACAGATACAACATTGGGAATGCTCTTAAGACTCTTCAAGAAAAACAAGTTGGTCACTCCAAGTACCATCGGCGGGAACACCTCGCCTTCCGCAAGCGCATTCAGGCGAGCAAAATCCGGATCATGGATGGTGAAGTACGGCCTGAAGTCTACGCTATACAAAAGCGGAGCAACAAGGCTAACAAGCCCAGCCACAGCCTCCGAGCACTGAGCTGGAGACGGCGCAACAACCAGCACGGGCTCGCCAACCACCATGAGCTCCCAGAGCGTCCATAGGTGGAGGAGCAAGCCACGGAACGCAGCAAACAGGTCGGCATCATGGAAGAGTCCATAGGGCACCGAGGGGTTGGCGGGCAGCAGCGCAGGCGGCGGACCAGGGTCGTCAGCCGCAGGTGGAAGGTGCACGCGCAGCGCGGCACTGCCAATTGGAAGCTCCATTGGGCGCCCTGGCGCCGGCGCGGGCCACGCGGCGACGTGCGACGCCACCATAGCCAGCGCGGAGGGGCCGACGTCGAAGCAGAGCGGGCCGAGGATCTGCAGCAGCAGGCGGAAGAGCGAGGAGTAGGGGGCGTGGGAGAGGATGAGTACGGACTTCTGCTCGCCGCCGCGGGGGAGGCGCTCGTCCTGGCGCTGGCGGTTGAAGACGAAGCCGTAGAGGAAAGCGCGGCGGGGGGAGGACGGGTCGGGGACGCGAAAGGAGAAGAGCGAGTCGTGGACGGAGGAGCGGTGGCGCGGGAGGTGGTGGGACATGGAGTCCGGGAAGGAGGAGAAGGCGACGAGGCGGTCGAGGCCGCCGCCAGGCGCCGTCAGCGCGTCGGGCGGGTAGCAGGCCTCCACCAGCTGCCCGCGCTCCAGGTCGAACCGGATGATGGAGAAGGCCCGCACCCACCGCGACAGCGCCACGGGATCGGCGGGCGGCGACGCCGCCGCGGCGTCCTCGTCCGCCCCGCCTCGCAGCGAGACGGACGGGATCCGGTTCATCCCCGCGGCCTTTGGGGCAGGGAAAAAAAATTGGGGATTTGGAGAGCCGCTGCCCCGGCAGAATTGGGGTTGGACTCGGGGGGCGGACGCCGCGGCGGGCGTCAGCGCGGAGGCGCAGGCGGAGGCGCGGGAGGGGTAAAAGGGAGGGAGGCTCCGGCCGGATCGGGCGGTCGTGTGATGTCGGCCGGGCGGGCGGGCGGGTGGTGCGGTGTTTTCTCGGTGGTGGGCGGGGCGCTGGCTGGCTGGTGCGTGCCTGCACCCTGCCTGATGGAGTGGTGGGTGTGGGCGTTACAGCCGAGCGGGGCTGGATCAGCGTGTTTGCCAGATGGGTCCACTGGTGCTCATAGTTGATGTTCTCCGTCTGCCTTGGTATAAAAATTGTAGGGATTTTCTAGACTGAATTCGTTTAGAGAAGTTTAGATCTATTTGTATCTAATCCGAATATTTAATATTCGATACCGTATCCGTATCTGAATATTTAAATCGTATAGTTATGATGTCGACATCTAATCTTTTCTTATCCGACATGGTTGATATTATCTGTATTCGAATCACAACCCGACTAAAAATATGAAAACAAATATGATATAGGTGATATCTGTCCATATCTGATCCGTTTTCATCCTGTCTGGCGTCTCGGGCTCTTAGAGGCCTTGTTTATTTCATCCTAAAATTTTAAAACTTTTCAAAAAAAAATCGTCGCATTAAATCTTATGGCACATATATGAAGCACTAAATATAGATAAAAAACAAAAACTAATTACACAGTTTATCTATAATTTACAAGACGAATCTTTTGAGCCTAGTTTTTCTATAGTTGGACAATAATTGTTAACAAACGAAAGTGCTACGGTGTCAAAATCGAAAAACTTTTCACAACTAAACAAGGCCTCAGGGATGGAGTGATCGAAGGATTTGTGATACATTTGTGTTGTTGTAGGCCTTAACCTTCAAACACTAGGTAGTTGCTAGGCTACTCGTAGGCCTGCGAGGCTGCGACAGGTGATGAGGCGAGAGCGAAAGTATATCAAGACGTGAATGGTGAAGTGATTCAATGGATAGCTGGTTTCAATACTCATCATCATCCTTTACAATGACCCTAGGAGCCATATTTATACATGTCCCTAGACTTTACACATGGTCAAACTGCTCTCACATCGACTCCATATTCGAATATATCCTACGAGATCCAGGGTTATTTGGTCCACCGAGCTCCGCCGCCCCCAGATGGCACCACCCTTAGTCAGCACTTGGGCGCCCTATGGCACAAAGAGGGGACCGCATGGGCCAAGCAACCTTTGGCCTCCGCAAACGGCACCCTTGAAGGGGCTTCCTTGTTTCACCTAGGACGCTCCCATCTCATTTCGTCGTTCCATAGCTACAACAAAACCTAGAGATCACCTATATAGTGGAGTAACTGCTTGGGCCTATGTTATCGCCCATCAGTCCAACCTCATAGTGCTCTCACCATTTGGCTCCATCTTGGGGCTTTTGAGGTGCTTTGGTGAGTAATTGAATTGACTGAGTGTATGGATGGTAGAGAACGAAGAGGGGGTGACGAGAAGGCATGTATCCCCGCCCCAACACATTGGTGTTGCTCTAAATTTTGAAAGGCACACTTCTTTTCTATTTCGTTACATGCTTGGCTACCTGCATGTTTTGGTTGGAAAGTTGTCTAGCTATATCACTGCTGCATGATCGGGCATTAGCACCGGTCGGGAAGGGCCTGTTGCTCCGGTTCCCGAACCGGTGCTGCCCTTCCGGGACTAAAGGCCCACCCTTTAGTCCCGGTTCTGGCAACCGGGGCTAAAGCCCCCCCTTTAACACCGGTTGGTACCAACCGGTGTTAAAGGGTCCTGCCAGGGCTGCCACGTTGCAGGACCCTTTAACACCGGTTGGTAATACCAACCGGTGTTAAAGGGTTTCTTTTTCTTTTTTTTTTGGTTTACTTCTTCGGTTCTGTTTATTGTTTATATATAATATATAATAATAGGTTTTTCAATACATGTTTTGCTGATACAATAA
>Ga0182004_10000209_pt1 | contig 30315 bp, 24 predicted proteins | sample Sormic07211540_1_FD_120479 | JGI IMG/M metagenome (GOLD analysis project Ga0182004, IMG submission 120479) | Endophyte microbial communities from Sorghum bicolor roots, Mead, Nebraska, USA - 072115-40_1 MetaG | ecosystem: Host-associated > Plants > Roots > Unclassified | place: USA: Nebraska...
CGCTAACGCTGGGGCGCCTAAAGCTAGTTCATGTCCAGAACATCATCGACAAAGCAAGAACGAAGCTCGCTGGGTGGCAAGGCCGGCTCCTGAACATAGCTGGGCGCCGCGAACTGGTACGCTTGGTCCTCAGTGCAATCCCAACCTACCTTCTGTCCGCGCTTAAGGTGCCGAAACAGCTGCTCAAAGACATCGATAAAGCGCGTCGCCGATTCCTGTGGGTAGGGGACAGTGAGGTCACAGGTGGCAAATGCAAGGTGGCTTGGACCTTGGCTGCCAGGCCTATTGAATTTGGGGGGCTTGGAATCATAGACCTCGAAAAGTTTAGTAGGGTTCTCCGTCTCCGTTGGTTATGGTATTCCTGGGCGGAGCCACAGAGGGCATGGAGGGGGACGACAATGCCAATCGACGACACTGACACTGCCCTGTTTGCAGCTGCTACAACAGTGACTGTCCGCAATGGGTGCAAGGCTTTCTTCTGGCACTCAAATTGGGCGTATGGGCAACCTTTGTCAACCGAGTTCCCGCTGTTGTATAATCGAGAAGAAAGAACAAAACCATCCAAGCAGCCCTGCAGAATGGTACCTAGATCAAGGACATTGCTCATGGCCTGAACAATGACCTACTGGCCGAATTTTTTAGGTTGTGGAATGTACTGCAATCCTTGCACCTCAACTTGGACACCACAGAGGAGGACCAAATCCACTGGAAATTGGAGTCCAGTGGAAAATACACCACCAAGTCTGCTTATAGCATTCAGTTCAGTGGCAGTATACTCTCCAACTCCCCAAAGCTAGTATGGAAGGTGTGGGCACCACCGAAATGTAAATTCTTCCTATGGTTGCTACTCCAGGACCGGTTATGGACAACAGTGAGACTGCAAGTGCGTGGTTGGGAAAACAACTATTTCTGTGGCCTTTGCATTCGGAATCTGGAAACTTCTATGCATCTGTTTGTCGAGTGTCCCTTCTCTTGCTGTGTCTGGGTGCAGGTAGCCGACTGGAGCAACTGTGGGAACCTGCAGCCGGTGCAATGGGGCACAGCAGCGGATGTCGAGGAATGGTTCCTAAAGATGATCGAGCAAGGGAATAAAACAACCCACACCCTGGCGATCCTCACGCTGTGGTGCATCTGGAATCAGCGAAACGCCGCCAGCCATCTTCAGTAACAAGATCAGCACACCGGCGCAGGTTTGCTCACGTATCAAAGAGGAAGCCCTCTCTTGGAAATTGGCTGGTGGGAAGGTCCTCGGACCTCTCTTTGTTGAAAACAACACTATGAGTAATTAGTTTAGCTCTCCTAACCTCCTGCGGCGGTCTGCCACGGTGGGGCCGCACCACTCGTGCGCTAGGTTGTAAAGTCTTTCTACCTTATTAATCCAAGGCCTGCCAACCGGTTCTTTTTTTTTTTTTAAAAAAAAAGAGATTGAGCGGGGCTCTTAGATAGTTGGTATTTCCTGTGATATATATTTTGTAATCAAACTCTATCTGTTAGAGTCCGGTTGTTGTGTCTTGCAGAGTCCGGTTCAGGTCTCCTAGAATTAAGCGTGTTATAGATTGCAGTACGGAGATCCTCGTAAGTCGTAACCGGCTCCGAGACTTCTGTTTCGCTGACAAAGCCCGGTATTGGGCTGTGCAGTTTCAATTTTATTATTTCAAAACAAGGTCTAGGGCAAACACCTTATTACAATATATCGACCGATCACCGTGCCATCCTCTCGCCGCCGGCAATAATGTCGTGGTTTCTTGTGGATTGGCTCTTCGACGTGCTGGCTTCCCTGGGGCTCTGGCAGAAGGAGGCCAAGATCCTCTTCCTCGGCCTCGACAACTCCGGCAAGACCACCCTGCTGCACATGCTCAAGGACGAGGTACGATCTTGCCTCCCTGTTCCCTTGACTGCTACTGCTTGATCTCCCTGCTCGCCGCCGGCCGGAAGGTGCTAACACGGTGGCCGTCGTCGTGGTCGTGCACTACTACTATATATATATGCAGAGACTGAGCCAGCACGCGCCGACGCAGCACCCGACGTCGGAGGAGCTGAGCATAGGGCGGATCAACTTCAAGGCCTTCGACCTCGGCGGCCACCGGATCGCGCGCCGCGTATGGAAGGACTACTACGCCAAGGTCGACGCGGTGGTCTACATGGTGGACGCCGCCGACGGCGACCGCTTCGCCGAGTCCAGGGCGGAGCTGGGCGCGCTCCTGTCCGACGACGCGCTGGCGGGCGTGCCTTTCCTCGTGCTGGGGAATAAGATCGACATCCCGCAGGCGGCGCCCGAGCGCGATCTGGCCTACTACCTCGGCCTGACCGGATGCACCACCGGCAAGGGCGCCGTCGATCTCGCCGGCACCGGCGTGCGGCCCGTCGAGGTCTTCATGTGCAGCGTCGTCCGCAAGATGGGATATGGCGAGGGGTTCAAGTGGATGTCGCAGTACATCAAGTAAGTAGGTCTTCGTCGTGTGTGCTATCTCTGGGATATCATATGGCGAGGGGTTCAACTGGATATCGCAGTGCATTCGAATTTCGAAATTCCAACCGAGTGCTCTTGCTGACGAAATGAAATCATTAAAACAAAACGATACACAAATAGCAAGTGATGAGATCAGATTCACATTATTAGCATATAATATATAAACAGCGTTATGCAGCTGCAGCGTATTTCAAACTCAGAAAACGCAAATGAGAAAGCAGGCAAGAAGGCTTCGGTGTGTGTAACAACATATGGAGATCACGATTCACGGACGACGATTCGGCTCACAGAAATCCGCTAAGATCCTTTTACAGGAAATCGTCGTAAGCCTCCATTCCTCGTTTCGTTTTGTATCAATCCCCATGAGAACTAGTGACGAAGACGCATAGAAAACTCATAGCAAACAAAATCAAATCAGACTAACTGACTAAGGGGGTATTTGGTTGGAGAGACTAAAGTTTAACAGGTAATTAGATTTAAAAAATCGTTTCGCAGATTATTCTCTTGCTATATTTTTAGTTTCATAAATAGTCTATACTTTATGTATGTCAAACATCCTATATGATAGCCACTAAAATTTAACGGCGTAAACCAAACAAGGCCTAACAATGAAGCATTTACTCTGCTATGGTCCTGGCCTCTGCTAGTGCTAGGCCGTCGGCGACGTATGGAAGGGGTGAGGAGGTCATGGACACGAATAGGAGTACACGACAAAGGAGCGTTAAAGTTGTATCCATGGCCGATTGCCTGATCCAGCGATATGAAGGAGCGTTGTTGAGCTATTGACAAAAAAGGTTGAATACGAGTGCCGACCTAGCTACTTTTTTTTTGGCTTGGCTAAGGTCTTGTTTGGATGTTGTCGGACTTACTTTAATCCATATGTGTTGGTGTGGATTGAGGTGGAATTTAATTCAAGCTCCGTTTCAATCCACCTCAACACATGTGGATTGATATGAATCCGACTACATCCAAACAAGGCCTAAACGTTTGAAGTGTGAACCAAAGGCCGGCAACCAGGGGTGGAGCAACCGTGACGGCCCAAGGTTGTAGTGTCCCTCTTTGCAAGAAGGCAAAACTAAATGTGAAAATCGGGTCAATTTCAATTCCAAACGTTCTTGTTCTATGCTATACTGCTAGATACATTGAATTTTACGATTTTGATATAAAATACAATTTTGAATAAATATGTCACATTATTAAGAATCGTGGAGAGACAAGCTGCTTGTCGCATTAGATGCTGCATGCCGAAGCTGAAATGCAGGTGTCATAGGACTAAGGGAAAAAAATAGTTGTATCCCAAGACAAAATTACGTGTATCCTGAGACGGCAGTGGGAGTAATAAAAAAACAAACACTGTCGTGGAGGGTTATGTGAGAGTTGTTTTCTCGGAGATCGTGATACACCGACAATTTAGAAGTTGCTATTTGATCTCTTTTCTTTATAGCTTGCTAAATTAGCTATTTATAAATTTTTGAGAACGCCCTTAGTGTCATTATGGAAGCATTTTTCGGCCACTCATTGACTGTATAGTTGTCGTTGCAATGAGGTCATTGAATCTTTAGTGGCTATTCTAAAGGATGTTGTGGACGATATTGGCTAAGTTTTTACTAGCATTTTCTTTTTTATAAGTAACAAATGGCTACACATTTATAACGTATAAAAAGACATATTTTGTGTTTTCCTAAACGACAGTTGCTACACTAGATCGTATAGAAGACAAACAGTTTATAGATGTGTCATTTGTATGCATCGTTGTTCCAAACACAGTCCAAGATACGAGTCGTGCCACTGACTGATTGACCCATGTTTTAGATTGTACATTAGTTAGGTTCGTTGGTATCATCATCCATGATTCAGCTGTCACTCTGTTCGCTGCAAACTTACAAGAAACAAACACTAACGACGGTGACAGCAGTAGAGCAAGAAACAAACACTAAAATATCGGTGTTCATTAGTCCATAGTACAAGCAGAAGCATGCAGGGAGGTTCTACGCAGAAGCCAGCTCATTGGAGGAGGTGAGCAGCATCTCCGTGGTGGCCATTCTGTCCGATCCAACGAGCCTCAGCCTGTCCGGGTACACCTCGACGTGGCCGAACGCGTCGGTGCCCGGCGGGCACTCGAGCGCGGCCTCCAGCGTGCGGTGGTGCACGCCGCGGTCGTCCACGGCGTACCCGCCCTTGTGGTCGTGCCCGGCGAGGCACGCGACGACGCACCCGCCGTGGCGGCGCACGACGTCCATCACCTCCCCGTAGTTCCACATGAGCCCCGTCGGGGACGCCGCGCCGGGGTGCACGGGGAGGTGGCTGCACACGACGGCCTTCTCCCCGCGCCCCGCCGCGCGGCGGAGGACGCCGTCCAGCCACCGCAGCTGCGCGCCGCCCACGCCGCCGTTGAACATGACGAACCGCCGGTCCGTCCCCGCCAGCCCCGCCGGGCTGTTCTTGTCGTGGTTCGGGTTCCGCTTCTCCAGGAACCGCCGCGCCGCCAAGGACACCGGGTGGTCGCGCGGCCACCCCACGGCGCTGAAGTCGTACGCGTCCAGCACCACGAACCGGTACCCGGGCCACGGCGAGAAGTCGTAGTAGGCGCGCCCCGCCGACGCCGACGACGGCATCCGCAGCACGGACACCAGCTCGCTCCGGGGCAGGTTGTACAGGCAGTGGTTGCCCAGCATGTGGTACGCCGGCCCGCCGCGGAAGCCGTCGAACTCGCGCACCACGGCCTGCACGGCGGCCAGCGACCTGTCCTTGGGGCAGAAGCCGTCGACGATGTCGCCGAAGTTGATGCAGAACCTGACGCTCTTCTCGCCGTTCCACCTCTGGACCGCGCGCCGGAGCACGGCGATGCTGTGGCGGTAGTAGCGCGGCACGCCGAGGAAGGACCGGCCGTCCGGGATGTCGGCGTACTGCACGTCGGCGATGACGCCGAAGGAGAAGAGCGGCTCCTTGGCCGACGGCCGGACCACACCGTTCGGGTGCGCCAGCATGGATCGACCGAGCGATTGCGGATTGAGGAGCAGAGGAGGAGGATGGGATTTGGAGGCGCAAAAAGAACCGCTCCCTTGCACCGGTGCACGGTGCGCCTCTCGTTTCTGGATTAAAAAAAGCGCCATGACAAAGTGGGTGACAGGTAGCACGATCGACGGCTGGGATTAAAGCGCCGATTTTGTTTTCTTGATTAATTAATAATCCATTTATTAGATTTATTTTTTAAACGAGGAACAATTCTGAAGGGCCCACGGATCATTTTTACAAAGGGCCTCGCGGGCTAGAAGCAATCGCTTACAAAGGGCCCACGTGGCCCGTCCGGAAGCCACGCACAAGGCGGCCCCACGTGTCAGTGTGACGCCCCCCAAAGACCGGCACCCCGCCGGGTCCGAGAGGCGCATCGCGGCATCGGCATCGCCACAAAGCCCATCTCACGCTCCCGCACCCTCTCCTCCTCGCCCATTCCTTCCGCCTCCCTCCCCGCGCCGCCGGTCGCCGGAGCCCAGCGACTCCGCCCGCGCCGCGCTGCGCCCTGCAGGTAACTGCTCCGGACTCCTGATCCCTTTGGTTCCCGCTGGTTCGTCCCCTTCCCAGGCGTCTGGGGTCTCCGATCTGGTGATCTGCTCTAGTCTCCGGTAGTTGCGGACGACTCCTGGGTCGGGTATTGGCCTTTTGGGGCCGTGGGAATTGGGCGGCTAGATCTGTGCGACTCATATCGATTGGAGGGGGCGTCGCGTGGGCATCCGGTCGCGTGCTTCTCCGAGGCGTCGTCGTAGTCCCTCTGGATTCCACTGGGCTGGAGATCCGTCCATCCCAACTTGAGTCGATTTCTGTTTGTTTCCTTGTGTTTTGCTTGTTACGACGCGCTAGGTTTGCTAGTTGTGTTCTGCAGAACCATTTCCTCGTTGTCTGTGATCCCTAGAATGCAATAGCCTTTTTAATCTGTTGCGGGTTGAGGTGTTATACTTGCGAAATGAGCAACAAAGCCTCCTGATTCTGTTCTCGTGATAATGTGATTTTGTTTCAAGTTAATTCACTAGATTGGTCGACTATTGCCACTTTGTCAGTGGGATTGAAACGTGCTCCTGCTAATTGTTGTGACAACCATTTCGTTATGTAACTGAGTCCTCATACTGGAATTTGCAGAATCCTCGATGGCTGCCGCCAGGGGCATTAACCAGCTTCTGAAGAGAACTCTCCACAACCAGTCTGCTGTAAGTATTTTGGTGAACTCGTTGTTTGTTTGTCAGTTGCTTTAAATTGCATCCGTATTCAATCTTCTTATCATGTGATTTTTATTTTCCACATGTCCATCTTGGGCACACCATCACAATATGGAATCTGTCTGGAATCTATTGCTCATGCTTAAAAACAAATCATAGTAAACATGCTTAGCCTGTTGGAATCTACACTCTCTCCATCAAGTGATGATAAATCACTGCTGCATGTGTTTCTTGTATGGCTCGTTCTTGCCAGTTTTGTTGTCTACTGTATAGAATTGAACCAAATATCATAGGTTATGGTACATTTTAAAAGTTCTGTTGACTGGACATTGGCTACTTATCCTATTTTTACTGTTATCCTCCATTCTTGATAGAAAATAGTCTTTCTGGAAATCAATTAGTTGTTTTTGTGGGTCTCAGTTGTCTCAAACATCTTTATCATGCTCTTCAGGGTTCATCGCTGCTTTCTTCATTGAGGGGAAAGCATGAAGAGTCCTCTGCTGGACTGAGAGCATTGGCTCTTCTTGGAGTTGGTGCCTCTGGTCTTTTGAGTTTTGCTACAATAGCATCTGCTGATGAAGCTGAGCATGGCTTGGCAGCCCCAGATTATCCCTGGCCCCATGCTGGCATCATGAGCTCTTATGATCACGCGTCGTAAGTCAACCGTATCTTCTCCTTCTCAAGAAACTTTATTTCATATGATATGGCATGATGTTTACAGATTCATGCAAGTCTTGTGAAATATGGATTGTTGCACAGAGATTGACATCCTTTTTGTGTACTGGGGTATATAATTCTTAGATGGCATGACGTAGTAATTTCAGAATAAAACTGATGTCATTTTTTAGCTGTCTTGTTTGTAGAAAAAAATTCTTGTTGAAGTGCTAGTACCTTGTTTTCTTGTGTGCTGCTCTAATTTATCTTAAAAATATTATTGCACAGAATTCGGCGTGGGCATCAAGTTTACACACAAGTTTGTGCTTCTTGTCACTCCATGTCCTTGATTTCGTACCGTGATTTGGTTGGGGTGGCCTATACTGAGGAGGAAACAAAGGCAATGGCTGCTGAGATTGAGGTGGTTGATGGTCCTAACGATGAGGGTGAAATGTTCACCCGCCCTGGTAAGCTGAGTGATCGCTTCCCACAGCCTTATGCGAACGAGCAAGCAGCCCGATTTGCTAATGGTGGTGCATACCCCCCGGACCTTAGTCTTATCACAAAGGTATTTGCAGTTAATGGTATTGCATTGATTTGATGTGATCTTTCACTGTTTATGGCTTACTGTCTGCAATGCATCCATTCAGGCAAGGCACAATGGTCAGAACTATGTTTTTGCTCTTCTTACTGGATATCGTGATCCACCAGCTGGCGTTCAGGTACTTTTCTTGTTTATCTATTGTTGCAATCTGGTGTGCTTTACAGCTCCGTGATGTGTTCTTCAGTATCGTTGTTTATAAGTGGTTAGGAGTAACCTCTTGCATTGTAATCACTGCATCGTACTGACTCCTGATTCATACACTGTGTTTTTTATTTTAATGATGTTGTATGTTGGAAGCACTGAACTGCAGATTTTGATGTTTTCAGTGCTTAATCCATTATATTCTATATGAGCAATGTTAGTCAATAATCTTTGCTCAGCTCAACATCACTTGTTTTATCTGTATGTATACCATGGATAATTCTTTGATTTTGGAATCCAGCCAAACTCTACCCCATCGATATTGCTTTCTCATGATTCTGACAGGGTGTATTATCTTTCATACTCTTTTGCATTCTTGTGTTCGCCTTTTACTATCTTACAAGTAACCATAAAAACATTGGTTGATTTGTATCCTAGATTCGTGAGGGTCTGCACTACAATCCCTACTTCCCTGGTGGTGCCATAGCCATGCCCAAGATGCTTAATGATGGAGCTGTGGAGTATGAGGATGGTACTCCTGCAACTGAAGCCCAGGTAAACTATATTGTCATTATTGATCCCTGTAGTTTTGAATTGTGGGGCTAGGACTAAAGTTTGACCATTCATATTTCCATCACAGATGGGTAAGGATGTCGTATCATTCCTTTCTTGGGCAGCCGAGCCTGAGATGGAAGAGAGAAAGCTGGTAACAACCTCGTGACTTAAATCATTCAGATTGCTCTGTTGCTTTTCAATTTGCTACTCCATATCCTAATTGCTACCCACTCAAAATCCATTGTAGATGGGAGTGAAATGGATCTTCCTACTATCACTAGCGCTTCTCCAAGCTGCCTACTACCGCCGCATGAAGTGGTCAGTCTTGAAGTCCCGTAAGCTGGTCCTGGATGTTGTCAACTGAGGACTACCATTATCTTTTTTTATTTGAAATATGTTGAGCCGTTAAGGAGCATTCAAAATAATGAATTTGTGATGTACAATTTTGCCACTGGGGCTAGGTTCCATGCCTAGAAGTTATTTTGTTTTCTTTACTCTGCTGAGCTGCAAAAGCATTTCACCAAGGGAGTACATTTCACGGGTTTTTTTTTTTGGGTTTGCAATGCCTCAATGTTATCAGCAATATTCTAACTTAACAGCTGTTGGGAGTTGATAAATTCTTATGCTATGAAATACTCCTAATAGACCTTTGTATTGTACGGTTGAGCCTATCTTAACGTCATGTTTGTGTTCGCTTATTCTGGGTTGAATGGTAATGGATAAATCTACTGGAGGTGAAAACACATGCTTGTGAAGGACACGGCATCTGGGCATGTCACTGCAAAACTCGGTTAGACTATCTCCAATGGCGACTACCCAAACACGAGACCTATTCTATCATCTGGGTCATGCACAGTGAATGAGCGGTCTACCCAAAAACTTGCTTCTCTAACAGCGGTGTACAAGGGCAAGAAACGCTTTGGAGTTAGAACACCATTTGGGCAAGGCCTGCCGCTGCAGGGAAGGGGCACGGCAGCCGAAGATGCTAGATGTGGGCGCAAACGCTGGGTGCAGCCGTGGTGCGTGCCACAACAGTCAGATCGCCTGGACCAAATGTCGGAAGCCACACTTCCACCTACACGTGAGCAACCTCGGGGTGAGCTCGGGCCGAGGCAACCGCCATGGCCGCTGGGCGCATGCGTGCGTGGCCACCAGGCTGCCGCGGTTGCAGGGGTGCACGCGAGCGGGGCCGTTACCGGGGGGCGAGCTCGGCCGCGGATGGCGTGAGCGTGGCCCTTGCTGTGGTCGACCTTGGCCACAGGCAGGCTCAAGCACGGCCATTGCTGGGCACGAGCTTGGACCCTACCGAAGGTGGAAGAAAGGTTGAAAGAGAGAGAGAGAGAGCAGAGATTTGCGTCTGCAGGAGAGGGGAGATGCATTGTGGAAGAAAGGTTGAAAGAAAGAGAGGGCAGAGATTTGCGTCTGCAGAAGGGGAGATGCATTTTTGCGTTCTACTTTGGCTACTACGCAGGCGTTTCTTTCATCCAAAAAACACTGTAGATGACACATTATGAGTATGCGTCTTGGTTTGCCTCCTCCGTTGGAGTTAGTCTGGGATGAATGGTCCATAATTTGAGTCTGCACCGTGAAGTCTGACCCTTTCAGTTGGGCTTGTACCAAAATGTTTGTCATGACAAAATTCGGTCGAGAGTTCATAGGGAGTGGTCATTGGATTCAGGCTTGGGCAGGTACCAAAATGTTTGTCTAGCACACGATACGGTCTAGTACACAAGCCGTGGTTTATTGGATTCAAGCTACCGTGGTGCAACGACTATTTGAGGTGGATGTGTTATGTACACTTGGTGCCACCAGCTATTTGGATGTTGTTGGAGTACCCTATAAGACCATGAGAAGCTGGCACGAGTGTTGGAACACTCCATCTACCATATAGGTGAGAGTTTATGCCTTGTAGCTTGAGGTATTGTGAGTTTTGGCAAGTACACTTGTAATCTTGTGGCCTGGAGCACACTTGGAGCCATGGTGGCTCTTCGATGACATTGACCCTTCAAGCTTGGTGTGGGAGCGACGAAGACCCTCTCGTGGTGTCTTGTTCGTTTGGCTGATAAGTCATGGCAGAAAGTATTGCTCGCTGATTTGTTGTGAGAGAAAAACATTGCTGAATGGCTGACAGATTTGATGATGAGCTCAAGTGAACATGTTGGGAAATTAAGGGTTGAAATGATTGTGCCTCCATGTAAGGTTACTCTAAATAAAATCTTACATGATTACGAATGAATCCTTAAGGTTTGGAAAACATTATTTGGACATTTACCAACTTTTGCATTATGTTTTCTGTGAAAATTTGATCATCCATGAACATGCTTGTGGGACTGCATAGGGGCGATTGATGGAACTCGTGTATTTGCTATAGTGCCCATTCATAAAAAACTCTATTCCTTAGGACTTAGGAGGAAGCACACATCTATCCAGAATGTCTTTAGATTTTGACCTAAGGTTCACCTATGTACTTGCTAGGTGGAAGGGATATGCTCATGATGCCACTAGATTTTCATAAAAAAAAATAAATCTTTGTAGATGCCCAACAAAGGAGGATGGCTCACAAATGTGAAGCTTTTTTTGTCAGACCCAGTTATAGACGCAGATGCTCACAAACACGAGCGCACACTCACTCCTATGAACGCACGCACACACACTCTACCCCTATGAGCACCTCCCAAGAACTGAGTTGGACCAGCAAATCTCGAGATTGACGAAGTCACCGTAGACGCCTCGCTCTTGACGGGCACGTCGCCTACCATTGAAAGCATAGCCGCCGTTGAACTCTGAAATAAATCTAAAAAAATGCGATCACCCGTGTCAAAATAGATGCAATCAATGGGTTTGCTGTTGCTATTTCAGAGACGACCAACAATGAAGCGCCTATTTCAGAGGCAACCAACAATGGCGTTGATGAGACTCTGCTTCCTTGACGTTCCTGATGAGCTGTTGCTATTCCGTTTTGGTACACAGTTCATTTCTCCTCTGAATTGCAGGTGTGTCAAGTTGTTGATTTTGCACAACAATTCAGAAGTTTCCTGCTCACAAGACTTGGTATAGATGTTAGATTGAGTTTTGCTGCCTTTGTGAGATGATCAGGAGACGTCTCCCGTAAAACTGTGAAAGCAGGAGTCTATGTCTATTGATTGGCGATCCACACTGAATTGCTCGATAAATTGCGATATGAACATGTAGAAATGAAAATGGATTAGTTCCAATTTTTTGCCCTCACAAATCGGTATATCTCGTTGGTGATTTATGTTGTGTATATATTGCCAACGGCCAGGCATATATAATCTATCAAGGCCAGTTACCCAACATTGGACCAAAGAAAAGAACATTGGACATGTCAATTTCTGCTATGTCACCATTCAAGTTCAACTGATTGAGGAGCCTTTTGTTTTTGCTTTTTCTGCAGTCTGTCTTATATGGAATGATATGCTCAATTTGACCAAGGCCTTGTTTAGTTCACCCCGAAAACCAAAAAGTTTTCAAGATTCATCGTCACATCGAATCTTTCGGTACATGCATGAAGCATTAAATATAGATGAAAATAAAAACTAATTGCACAGTTTATCTGTAAATCGCGAGATGAATTTTTTGATTCTAGTTAGTCCATAATTGGATAATATTTACCACGAACAAACGAAAGTGCTACAGTAGCGAAATTCAAAATTTGTTCGCATCTAAACAAGGCCCAAGTATACATAGCATGTGTTCTTTTATTTTTTCCAGTCTATTGCGGTTGTGGTGCCGCTGGAGAGCGAGAGCGCGAGCGCGAGCCACTCGTTCGCGAGCTTCACTGTTCACTCCCAGCACGAATCCGTCGTCCAATCCACGCCGCAGCTGCTGCGCTGGCCATGCCTGGAGCCGTTGCGCCCGCGCCCACGCTCGCGCCGACGAGGAGCTCCGCCTACACGTCCGCCGCCGCGGCCTCCACGCTGTCTCCGAACCCGACAAGCCGAGGCGACCCGCTTACTCTCAGTTCGTGCCGCAACGCTCCTGCTAGTGCTACTCCACTTGTCCCACTTGCGGCCACCCGTCGTCACGTGCGCGGCTTCCGCGGCGCGCCTCTAGTCGCCAGTCCCAGTCCCCACCACGCTCGAAACCCTCGCCTCCGATTCGCGTCTGCGGCGGCGGCGGAGGGGATGGCTGCGGAGGCCAGCACGGCGGATGCGGCGGCGGCAGCCGAGGCGAAGCCCTTCGCCGTCCTCTTCGTGTGCCTTGGTCAGTCCCTTCAACCCTAGTCTCTGCTCACCTCCGGCTCCGTCTCCGTGCCCGTGCGTGCAGAGCAACTCGGTACCGATCCCCGATTTTTCCTTGCGTCCGTGCGGATTGAACTTACTCGTTGTTTTGTCGTCTGATTCTTGGGATCTGATCGACAATAGCCAGTAGCCATAGCCTTGTATATTACCATCTTAGCAATATAACTACTGTTGGGCAATGGGCGAATCGCAGTTCCTCACAACTTATCAGCCGAAGGGTTTGGAGATTTGGTTTGTTGAAAAATCAGTTTACCCTGCAACACGATTAAGAATTTCGGATTACTTGATCCGAGCAGTATAATGCTAGCAGCTGTGTGTTGCTGATTGTTCAACTATGTAGGCGCTGAATGCGCAGTGCACGGAGTATATGTCTTGTTTCCATGCACTTGCATTTTAGTTCTCGCTTTTTGGTTTTCACAATGTGTATGATCATGCAATCCTTTTTGCTCATGCTTGGGTGCTCGTTCAATAGTGGATAATCTCATCAGTGCAGACCGCCGTGGTATCTGAGTTATTGATGCATATGTATCTGTCTGTTCTTCAGCGCTTGATGTAAATCTTGTGTACAGGGAACATTTGCCGGAGTCCTGCAGCTGAAGCTGTGTTCCGGACCCTTGTAAGCAAGCGTGGGCTTGACTCCAAGTTTCTCATAGACTCTGCTGGTACCATCGGGTATCATGAGGTTGTAACTGTGCTCTTTTGTACATTTATTCAGATCAATGATGGGATCAGTGCTAATGAGGTTTTTCGTGGGTCTAGGGTAATAAGGCAGACTCAAGGATGAGAGCAGCTTCAAAGAAGCGGGGGATTGAGGTCACCTCAATATCCAGGCCTATCAGACCCTCAGACTTTCGTGATTTTGATCTTATCCTTGCAATGGACAGGCAGAACTATGGTTCTCTCTCAGACCCTGTTATCTGTGTTTCAGTACCTCTGTAACTTTATTGTTGTAAGCTGCTTGATGCATTGGAGCATTTCTGTTTTGAACAATACACAGAAGACATATTGAACTCGTTTGAGAGATGGAGACGTAAGGAGCCCCTCCCTGAGAATGCACCCGATAAGGTTAGTGTGTAGATTATTAATCTCAATTTGTCTCATGCAATCTTGGCCAGCTAGAATTTATCCCACATGCATTTGTCATTTCAATTTTCTAGACATGTCCTTTTCTCTTTATAGCAGAAATAAGAGTGAGTCATGTGAACTGATGTGGATACTAAATTGAACATTTATTTTATTTTGTTTGCTTATGTTTTACTGTCTGTAGACTGGTATAGTGTAGCCTTCTTCATGTATTTTGACATTACAATAGGTGAAAACTATGATACCTGCAAAGAGTAAATTGTGCTTGTTCTTTTTATCAGTCGTTCACTTAATTAAAAGAGCATATCTTGTATCTTCTGCTTGATCTTATGTAGCGTTTATTCTTGCCATTAGCCTTTTTATATGTTCTCTTCATTCTTGAAAATTCACACTTACTGAATTGGTACTTGTATGTTTATTAGGTTAAGCTGATGTGCTCCTACTGCAAACGACATACTGAGTCTGAAGTCCCAGATCCTTATTATGGAGGCCCTCAGGGATTTGAAAAGGTCAGTAGCATGATGCACTTGTTAGCACAAAGTTTGCAATCATGTTCTCGATCTTATTAGTTGAGATTTTGTCCCAGTGACCAACAAGTATGAATGTCATGGCCTGTCTACACTAATCACTCGGTTTTTGTTCCTGTCCAGTTCAAATAGCTTGTGCATGAGTGTGGCTTAACTTTAAGGCTTTAACTAAATAAACAGTTATGCAGACTGTAGTGACAGATGACCTGATATATGCTCAGTCCACCAATGCTGAGTATTTGTGCACTAGTGTTAAATGTGAACAGCGCCTGAACTTTACATACTTGTATATTCATTACGTGCCAGCATTCACTTATATAGTTCTCGAATATGATTATACCTCTGAGATTTAAGCAATTTGTCTTCTTCTGATAAAATTGTCAAATCAGGTCTGGGCACAACTACATTATGCCCAGGAGTTTGCATGAACGACTAACATGAGATACAATAAGTCAGTAACAAACTAGTATGACACTAACAAACCTCAGAAAATGAGAATGTCTACAACCCTAGATATACATTTGCTGGTAAGCTGATACTGGATCACCAATCCAAAGCTACGCCGAGATATAACCTTACTAAGCCCCTTGTTGGATCTAACAATCATCTTGCTGTAATATTCACTGTAGTCATGCATTATGTCTACAAAATAGCTGACCATGCTTACACAAGATTTACATGAGATGTGCCGCTGTGTTCGATATCCTTCTTTTAATAAGTGATGTTTTGGGTCTTCCAGGTGTTGGATATATTGGAAGATGCTTGCGAGTCACTGCTCGATAGTATCGTTGCAAGCATTTCTGGGTGACCTTGATGTAATTCTCTACATTCAGACATCTTTTTTCAGACGCACCGAAGGCTGTAGCATCCATGCATAACTTAAGTCATTTGGTTTGGTTGCAACATTGATCGAGTATTCATGTACCTAGTTCTTGGTTTGGTTTGTATATACCACCATCCTTATACCTGGTCATGTGATAAGTGACACACAAAAACATTGCTCATCATCATTGTTTTCCAGCAAGATAATCAGAAACAATCAGAGTGACCAACAAAGCATGCTTATGCCCATTTGAAACGTACTATTTTCGCATAGAACTGTATGAACATTTCTTCCCTTTGTTTGAATTTTGCACTGCTTTTCTTTATATGCACTGTTACACTTAGATCACCAGTCATCAATCAGGAGTAAAAGAGTTTAGCATATAGCAGACCTCTACCAGCAAGACCTCCACAGGTGACGGCGGCCACCATCAATTCAATCGTCACCGGCGGTAGCACTGCACATGCAAGAAGAAGCCACCGGGCGACTGGCCCCTGGCCGCCGTGTCGTCGGCCATCCACAGCCTGCCTTCCTTCTCCGCCCTGGCCTTCACCATGAACTGCGCCCCCGAGCCCGCGCTGCCGCCCCGGCCACCGAACCACCAGTCGTGCACGTCCCACATGACGTCGACCACCTCCCCGTCGGCCAGCACGGCGGCGCGGTTGCCCCGGAATCCCCAGCCGACCCGCCGCACCTCCGCCACCTTCTCGCCGTCGATGGTGACCCGCAGCTCCCCTTTGTCGTCCCCGCCGCCCCGGCACGCGTGCACGGCCACCTCGTGCTCGTCCCCGCCCTCCCGGAACCTGCAGCGCGTGACGTGCGCCGCCGCCGCGCACCGCAGCTGCTCGCGCCGGCTGACGAGGAGCGCGGGCGCGGTCGGGGCGACGGCGAGGCGGCGGGAGAGCTCGCGCGCCGCGCCGCCGGAGCCGAGGAGGAGCGCGAGCTCGGCGTCGGCCACGACGGCGAGGCAGTAGTCGCGCTCGGGCTCCGGGGACGACGGCGACGACCACGAGGCGTACTTGGCCTCCGCGGTGTCCCAGTGCACGCCGACGGCCGTGCCGGCGCCGGTGACCAGCGACCGGCTCCCTCGCTTCTTGTGCAGCAGCAGGACAGGCCTTGTCCTCGCCGGCGCGTCGGAGGAGGCGCCGCCGCCATCGTCGAAGGCGACCGCGACGCCGGCCACTCCCGCCGCGCTCCGGGTCCACGTCACCCGGACCAGCATCTCCTTGCCCGAGGACAGCACGGCTCTGTACACGCTGGTGGTGGCCGCCTGCAGCGCCCGGTCCAGCGCCCCGCGGCCGGAGACGGAGGCGGCCGCCGCGACGCACACGGAGCCGTCGCTGAAGCAGGACAGCTCCCTCATCGCTCGCCGCCGCCGCCGCCTGATTCGGACAACAGGTCAGCAATGGCGACGCAAAACAAAGAACGCTGCGGAGGGCGGGCGCGAATCTGCTGCAAATGCGAATGCGAATGCATTGGAGGGAGGCGAGGAGAGGCGAGGAGAGGAGACGGGCGTTTTAATCGGCAGGTGTACGTGTCGTTAGTTGAGGTTGCAAGGAGATGGCAGTCAGTCAGAGGATTAATTAACGGCAGAACCACCCGCCAGTATCTTCAGGTTTGGTCAATTAAGGAATTTGTTTGTTAAATTGTTCGGCAGTTTGACCGAACTATATTTTATTGTTAGCTGTCGTCGTGTAACCCATCGCGCTACTCGTTTAGTTGAAAAAGTTTTTGTATTTGGCTACGTAGGGTTTTTTTTGTTTTATTTAACAATTAATGTATAATTATAGACCTCGTGATTTACAGTAGTTTTTGTTTTTGTCTATATTTAATGCTCTATGTATATATCTAAAATTTCGATGTGATGAGTAAAAAATTTTTGGGTGTGAAACTAAACAAGGCCTACTTCACCCCAAAAATTCAAAAACTTCTCTCTTATCGAATCTTGAGGCATATGTATGGAGCATTAAATATAAATAAAATTAATACTAATTGCATATTTTATCTGTAATTTAGCAGACGAATCTTTTAAGCATAGTTACTTCATGATTGGATAATAATTACCACATACAAACAAAAATGCTACAATAGCTCGAAAACTTTTACAAGGCCTAAGGGACCCTTTGGAATGCAAGAATTTACAGAAATGGTACGAGACTTTGGCAGAATCAATTCATTTTTGCCGAAAAAACACAGAAGCAGGAAAGTTCCTCCATTGCAAAGGGGGTCTAAGTGAATTTTGCACGACAGATCGACCATATCATATTCCGGCCCGATGTGCTTGACGCCCTAACTCCTAACCTATCATCATGTCTTTTTTTTGACCCCTTGATTTTATTTGATTTCTGGTGTCCCACAATATCTAATATCCTAATACTAATTGTTTTTCATTATTGTGAGGAAAATGTGTGTTTGGGCGTTCGGCTGGCACGGAAGATACTGGTCGACCGAATCGACGCCACAGCGCAATTAGCGATGCACGAACAGAGATATCTTGTCCAGGACACTGGACACATGCACGTTCCATGAGCTAAGCAATGGCTGGAAACATCAGGCATTATCTTTGTTGAGGTGGTTGGAAATAAATAGAGTGTCGTGTTAGCATTTGTTTTAAAGATGTATCAAAGATTTAGTTTTTTTTTTAAAAAGATGTAGCAAAGATTTAATGAAAAAACTCTACACTACGTGACCTGCTTCAGCCATCAATCAACCAAATACTTCGTTGCTTACAGCCTTACAGGGAAATGTTCGCTGGGAATGGCCTCTAGGCACACCAAAATGTTCTGAAAGCTCGTACATGGTTGGGTCAGTGCAGCCCGGTCGCTATCGTTTTGTCTTTTGTGTGGCAAAAAAAAAAAAAAAACTATACGAAAGTGTTTTCACAACATCAATCGCGATTATTCTCCACGACCCAGAATTGCCAAGCTGACTGCCGGGTGGAGAACTCGCCACCGAGAAGCAGTCATCATGTCATGAAGTCGTTCGCCGGTGTTTCTTAAGGTTGACGTTCGGTTTGGGACAAGGACACTGAACAGATTCATCCTTTTTTTCTTCTCGACAAATAAATGCACATTTTGTTTTTCGGAAAAATTATTTTTTTAAATTTTGCTAAAATATATACAAAAATATATTATCTTTATCATATGTACTATATATTATTAGGTTGAACATGAAACATGCTTTCATAATATACTTATTTATATATAAATATTCATATTATTTAATATATTTTTAATTATTATTTTTTGACTTTTTAAAAAACGAGACATGCATTGTGGACGGAGGGACTGTATTTGAGTTCTTCCTCGGCGTATCCGCCACGGTCTCTGGCCCTACAGCATGTTTGCTTGAGCTTATAAGCCGATTTAATAATATTTTTCTCTCAGGCTTATCAATCAAATGCACAAGACGCTAGCCGCCTCGTCTGCTCTCTGCTGTTGTTGTCGTCGGCAGCTTGCAGCCACCCGTCGCAACCGTCCGCCCGCTAGGTCCAAGGTCAAGGCGGGGTGGAGCTCGTCGGATCGCGTCAGGGCAGAGCTCGTGTCCAGGGCTGAGCCCGTCCGCCCCTCCAAAACGCTCACAGCCGAAGCAACCCGAATAGGATTAGATCTATGGTTGAAAACTAATCCTGGTCACTAACCTGGGGCCAGACTGGGCGTTCGGTTAACCGGAACCGATCGGGTTCGGTACTTCGGTTATCTAACAAATTCGGTTCCAACACAAATAGATACCGATCGGTTCTTTAGAAAATACGAAATCGAGAAATTTCGGTTTCGTGTAATTCGGTTCGGTTTCGGTTCGAACCCAAAAAAAAATCAAAATGCAATAAACATCCCATTCAATTGTAAATTTCGGCAGCATTTTTGCCTGATTTTCATGCAGTCAACAGGAGCCGGAGCCGTTGTAGAAGATCGTCGGACAAGGACGACGAGGAGCTATGCACGGCGCCTGGTGGCTGGCGGTCTGGCGGATGTGTGCGGTGTGCCTAGGCCTGGCCGTGCGGCGTGCGCCCGCCGCCCGTGCTGCCGTGCGTGGCTCAAGGCGGTGCGACTGTGCGGGGACCCAGGGGCCGAGGTGGTGGGCGGCGGCCGGCGGCTAGACTACTGGAGCCTAGAGCGGTGGAGCTGGAGCCTGGAGCTGGACTGCTGGAACCTGGAGACTCGAGTCCTTGCCTGGTGGTCTCGGTGGAGTCCTTGCCAGTTGTGACTGGCGAGTGGCGAGTGCTGCTGTGCTGGGCTGGTGCGGCCGTGCGGGTGGGCGGTGGTGGCCTGGTGGGCGGCGGCGGCTGGTGCCTGGTGGAGTCGTGGAGATTGGGAGTGGGAGCCAGCCAGCCAGGTAACTAGGAAATTGATTAGGGTTTCAGGTTTTTGGGTTGGGCTACTTTCTATTTGGGCTGTCAAAGTGTCATGGGTTGAAATTTCGGTTCCCTCGGTTAACCGAGTCTCCTGCTAAATTTGGTTCGTCAGAACCAGGAACCAAACAGGAACCGATTTTTTCGGTTTCGGTTATTTCGGTGCCTAGGGTGAGTTGGATCCGTGTCTTCAACAGGTGCGGATGTGATCACCATGCTCCCCATTCCCTTTTTAACAGATTTCTTGTTAACAAGAACGATTCAGATTCATAGCATTCATTTTTTGTGACCCTGAAGAGGATGGAGTGATTTTAAACATGGAATATGATGCCCAGAAAACTCTTTTTGTAGGGTGGAAATGTAATTCGTGATTAAGGTGTCCTAGTCTATGTGCTTAGCTGACATGTGAGACAACCAACTATGAGACCCAGTTGGAGGATCAGATTGTGTGTCGTCCAAAAATTCAGAAAAGCAAAACACAGGCCATCTCTAATTTCTTCCTGTTGAACTCACCAGCAGCCACGGGTGTGACAAAGTTACTAAAATGAGCAAGCATACTTGGGTAGATGTGACTCAGAGCAGAAAGAGATTGTCTCTTTCCTTTACACTCCATATCAAATTGTAATTTATTTTCGCTAGATGTGACTCAGTGCATAGTAAAAACCTATGCACTAACAGTTTGGAACTTGAGCGGGTACATTTTCTGCCATCGAAGCTGCCAATCCAAAACTGCAAGTGACTAACACAAAAATTGGTACATTGGGAAGGCTGGTACATTGGAAAAGTAGCCTAATTCACATTGGAATTGAGCTTGCAAATTGGTACATAAGCACTCATGAAGTCAGCATGGATCTCATCTCATGTTCCCTTCTCTCAAGACATCAATCATGTCATACAATTTCTTGCTCGCCCCAGATTTTATCTGCGATAGCATGGAAAGTCAACTACTACCTGCCTCCAGTAAAAACCTCGGACCATCGTGAAACAACAAAGAGTTGAAGATCCTCACCTTTGTGTAGAGAAACATAGCAGCATCAACAGTTCCTTCTGCATATATTGAACGGCCACATACATTGTGCTGAAACTCAAACGAAACTCTGCAAAGCAAGGGTAATTAGCTGCTCATCGTCCTATGCAAGGCCTTAAAACACAGAAAATGCCTAGAAAAGGGTCAAGAAACCTACGTCCCATCAGGTGAAGTGAGATGATACATGTGGAAGGCATGACCCCCGAGATGTTCTTCTGGGACACCCACCAAAGCTACCTGCTCCTCAGGATCCCTAACTTGCTTTACCTACAACAGGCAGACCAGTGTGAGAAAAGTACACTTGCAAAACCAACATAAATTTCTTCACTGTAAGCTTGGTATGCTGCATTAGAAAGAATAAATGTACATCTTCACTACAAAGTCAGAGAAGCTCACTCAAACAAAGGCCTGATACAGGTAATTTGGAGATGGGGTGATACTCTACCTTTTTGACCGAAGTCAGCAGGGGAAATCCCAGCCTTTTTTTTATTTTTTTTTCAGAGAAGACCTGTTTAAATTCGCTCCCATGAGGAGTTGAACCCAGGCCTACTAGATGCTACTCAGGTGCTCTAACCACTAGGCTAGAGGCTGTTTCGTGGGTGTACTCAACCTCAACCTACAAGATTAATAAGCTGGATTAAATTTCAATCGTATTAGTCCTGTTTATTTCCGTTTATAATTGACTAGCTTCACTTATAATCGCTGTACCGCAAGGATTTTTTCAAGTCCCAATTCTCGATTTTGCTAGTTCAAAGTTCTGAAGCACCAGTCGGCAAAAGCAGGAATAAACGAGGCGTTTGATTTCTCGCATTTTTTCACCAAGAATCCATTTATAAGCAGAAACAAACAAGGCTCTTCTAGAAATTCATGTGACTTGAAAAGTCTACATAGAAAAGCAAGATTAAGAGGTTGGCACGAGTATTGTTTCCTAGGAGAAGCATCACAAGTATGGTTAGGAAAAAAACAAACATGACAATTTATTGACTGTAAATATTTTTTAAGCAATACCTCATTCATGTCAAATGATACACCCAACTTCTGAAAGCAAGAGATAACAGCCTTGGCAGTCCCAGAAATGTCCAATTTTGTTGCTTGATGAGACTCCATGACCTGTGGAGGTGTGCCAATTCAACATAAAATACTTTTCTGAAGACAGTGATAATATGATGCTTTTGGGACAATAATCATAATTATTCAAGGAGATGTGGAAGGGGTTTGATTCACTTATTATCGTTGTGGCTTGAGAAATTTGGAAGCATCGGAACGATTGTCTTCAATGGCAAAACCAAATGTCACAATGGTGCTGAAAGCAGTCACTAAAGAGTGTATCCTATGGTGTGCTGCTGGAGCAAAAGGTCTGCAGCAGATGTTTGCTAGGTTGTTTCAAGCAGGCTAGAGCCGCTGGCTTGTGGTTGATGGCCGGTTCTGCTGGAATAGGCTTGCTGCTTCGTTTTTTTTCCTTAAATAAATTGTGTTAGGGCCTTAGGGGTGTGTGTCTTAGGTGCGCGTTTTGGGGGGTTTCTACTCCCCTTTGTATTCTCTTCTTTCTTGATGAAACGATATGTAATCCTCTCGCGTGTTAACAAAAACTTACTGTGCCCATAATGAAGAAAAACACATTTAAGGGCATCGAGTGCAAAATAGTCAAGCTTTAGGATTAGAACAAAGGAAAAAATAGCAACATTAATTTTTCTAGGGCAGAGATCAAACTATACCTCCAGTTTGTAACCAGAAAATGCACCAGGAAATTGCTCTGACATAATTTCCATGGCAGCAAGAAAAGCAACAACCTAAAAAATCAAGAAGTTATACCATCAAGAAAGGTTCAAATGTTATCCACATGATGATCATAAGTGCTGACCACGTGATGAGAATAATTGTACCTGCTTTCCCATCTGTGGGGATATCACAGCATAAATATTCGCATCAAGCACAGTTTTGTGCAACAGTTGCCTATTTCCACCAGTTGTGCCCATTACAAATGGCAAACCCAATTTGCAATAGAGTTCAGCATTGGCTGCATACCAAATACTCTAAACCATTAAAAATAACAAAGAATGGTGAATAATAATATGAAAAATAAAGAACACTGAGGCATAAAAAACTTTTGTTTTCATGGTCATAACAAATAAGTATATGTATACTCCTAAATTTGAGCAGCCTGAGATAAGATGAAAGAAAACGAGATTCTGTTTTCTACCAAGGTGCTTATTTTATGTAGTATCACTAAAGGAAAGCAATTCTTTAACTCGACAATCATGTTCTCTATTACATAATGGCAATACAATATAGGCAATAACAACAGAACAATAATAAGATCCCCGGATCCTCATTTATTTTCAAAAATCATTTACAAACTACTTAATTAGTACAAAGTAGACTTCTCATGGATATTCATTCACAAAATCAGAAATGGGCAGGTAATATCAGATTGAGTGAACCAGTTCCTATAAGCATAAGTAATCCAGAATTGACTATGGAAGATTTTTTTTTCTTCAGAGCATGTTAACAAGGAAGAAAAGACACATAAATTTCAATAGGAATTACAAATACACTCACCATTAACAGCATCAGGCACAGTGTAATCGACAACTATGAGATCTGGGTACTCCTTAACAATGGAAGGGAGAATTTTTTCACTTTCAGATGGGTCATGAATACAAATTTCTCTATCACATACTTCAATCTTTCCATCAGGGACCTCCATGGCACTGAATGATACAGGAACTAACTGAAGACCAGCCGAGACAGCTGCTTCAGCAACAGCCTTTCCCATTTTTCCAGTGCAACTATTCACCTGCACAAATAACAGAGCTGTAGTAAGTGAAACATAATTCCGACAACATAGTAACACATATGTATCAACAGGGGCAAAGCAATTTATTAGCATTTAGAGGGTGCAAATCCACCTCTTCAAAAGTGTAAAAACAGTGATTATGATCAAAATTCCACCATGTAGGCACCCTGTATGGCCTAAGTCTATGCACCCACAAGGAAGCAAGATCCCCTTCAATTTGCTTTACCACTGTGCATCAATGCACTAGCAATTCAACTGTGCTTTACTCAATGTACTAGTTCTATGTAAAACTAAACTGACTGCAGTGAACAAGTACAACTAGCGCAAGAAACAATAAGCACATTAAAGTAGACTGGGCAAATCAATAGCCGGTGGCAGATTAGTATACTTGCGAGTTGCGATCCAATCAGCATGTGCGGCTGCTAGCAAATGCAGGATAACGAGGTTGGATGAGTGGCTGCTACTGCTAGCTAAGCTATTATTATTGTGTGCCGTGTAGCCTTGTCTGTGAGGGAGACAAGCAAACAACTCCAACATGAGATGATGTGTGGCATGTGTGAGCCATAAAGAATTCATAGGCTATATGGGACAGCAAGGAGTTGATTTCAGCATGCATGCAGGCATGCAGCGCCATACAGACTTTCAGCAGGCCGATTTTGAGCCGATAATCAGAGTGTTTGTTTGGAAGGAGGTAAATTCAGGCAAAGGGGAGCAAGAGCCCAGGATGGCCCTAACATAACGATGCCAGTAGCAACATTTTGGAATGGAGAAAGTATCATCCAAGTATGACCCTTTTTCCTTCTTGAAGGACACGAGAGGTGCATGTTATTTCATTAAGGGAGAAAAGGGGTACAAACAGGGTGAGGCTAAAACAGCCCCACTCAAACACAGACCACACACATATTTATGTTTCAATGATGCAGGCACGACAGAAAGATGACCAGACTAGCGCCCAATGCTAAGCATCTGGGGCAAGCCACCTAAGTAGGAGTTCATGGAACTTAGAAGCACCAGCCACGATACACAAACAAAGGACAAACCTTTTTGCTCAATTTTTTCTTAGTATTTCAGAAATTGACTGACTCACCGCCAATGGCCAGGCTGAAAAGATTATGGAAGATACTTACCAATGGGTAAACAATTGAGGCTAAGCAAATAATCAAATTTCTTATATAAATAGTAATCCATTTGTCTCAATAAGTCATTTTAGGTTTGTCCTATACTCCTAAGTCAAACCTGCCTAACTTTGGCCAAGTTTATAGGAAAAGATATTAACATCTGCATATCAGATAAATGCACTATCAAAATATATTTCATTGTGTACCTAACGAATCTATGTTGTAGATGTTTGTGTATTTTCTATAAACTTGATCAAAACTAGAGAAGTTTGACTTAGGACAAAACTGAAAACGACCTACAATTTGGAACAGAGGAAGTAGCAATCATCTAAAGAGTTCAACATGCAACTAATTTCCATGAAGCAAAGTACACATGATTCATTAGAACTGTATAGTATATTTCCCTAATTGCTCTAAACAGAATTCAACCACCTATGTACAGTTAATATTGCTTATCAGTTCATTGACAACATTGCCCCACAGTGTATGGTGCTGAAATCCTGAAAGCCCAATAGACACCTAAAGTTTGATTTATATCATCAACTACACATACAAAAAAAAAACTACCATTGCCTTGCCTTTCCCCTACTCCATCACTATGCTGAAATAGAAACGTCAGTCCACAGCCAAAGTAGAGCAAAGCCAAACTTCCTCACCAGTATCGGGAACGAGAGCTTGGGAGGCGCCGCGGGGGCACTCTCAACGGATAGGTTAGCAAGCGCGTTGGTGACCGAGAGCCTCGTCGTCGCCATCCACTGCCTCGTCGCCGCCGTGCCAATTGGGGCGCAGAGTGGCTGGCGAGGGCGAAGCCGGTACCTTCGCCGCAGCGGTGTGGCGGCGGCCGGGTGCGCGGGGATGGTGGCGGAGAGCATTTGGTTGCGCTTTAGGTGATGTGCAGATTGGGAGGCAGGGAGAGAGGTCGCCGCAGTGCGGGGAGCTCCTAGTCCTAGGCGTGGCACACCGGGGAGCGGGGATGGCGACGCCGATGGGTTTGTGCCTACGCGCTAGGGTTTTAACTCGTTCGTCTTTGGGCTTGGGCCGCGATAAACTGGGCCTGATGGGCTTTTCTCTAACAAAAGGCCACAGAGATCGATGCTGGAGCCTGGAGGCGGTGGGCGGCCGCGCGCAGCCTTTTTGCCAAAAGGCCCCGCAAATTCTACGGCCATCACAAATCACTCGTGAAGCTCGCGCAGTCCCCCGTTCCGTCCCCCGAATCCCCAGAACCCTAGCAGAGCTCTCGAGCACGAGGCCGCGATGGCGTCGGCCAGCGAGACGACAGAGCAGTCCACCATAACGAGCACGACCATGGACGACGGTGGTGCGCACGAGAGCAAGCGGGAGCACCTCAATGGCGCGGCGGCCACCCCCACGGTGGGGCAGGAGGAGGATGAGATGATCGGGCCGGGCCCTGCGCCGGCGAAGCAGCGGCAGAAGCGCCCGCTCCAGTTCGAGCAGGCGTTCCTCGACGCCCTCCCCTCCGCCGCTATGTGCGCCCTCTCCACCCTCCTTGCCATTTGGGGTCAGGATTTGGTGGCGCCTCCCGCTGAGAGCTGGTTTAACTAAAGTGTTTTTGATTCGCAGGTACGAGAAGAGCTATATGCATCGGGATGTCGTCACCCACGTCGCCGTATCACCTGCTGACTTCTTCATCACTGGGAGTGCAGATGGTGATCTCTTTGATACCCGTCTCAGTATCTGAGTATCATGTTTTATTTGGTGTGTTAAAATATTGATTGAGTTAACTAGTTGCCAGTCTGTATGTTGATTTTTCTGGAAGATGTGTTCAAACTGCAAATAGCAAAATATTCTATCCTGTGATTGCTGAATTCAAATTGAGGGCTTAGAGTCTGGAGTGTCATGCCTTAGTCTTGGTGAACAGCACTCCTTGAGAGCTTAGATCTATGCAGGAATTCATTTTATTGAGCTTATTAAGGGGGAATACTATTTGTTGCAGTCTCAGAGATGAGAGCTTAATTGACTTTCTTTTCTTCTGTTTTAGGGCATCTGAAGTTTTGGAAGAAGAAACCTGTTGGGATTGAATTTGCTAAACATTTTCGGTCTCATCTCAGTCCCATCGAAGGTCTAGCTGTGAGTGCACACATACTTAAGTTCATTTTATTGATTCAGCGCTGTTACACTCGTGTTACTTATCCTATGATGATGCATAGAGTATTCTTTGGCTTGCTTGCTTTTACCATTGCTCATGCCTGTGTTATTGGTAGTTTGAACGACTCAAATTATAGCATGATTCAGTAATGCAGGTGAGTGTTGATGGATTGCTTTGCTGCACAATATCCAACGATCGGTCTGTGAAGATATATGATGTTGTAAACTATGACATGATGTTCATGATGCGTCTCTCATTTGTTCCTGGGGCTATTGAGTGGGTTCATCGAGAAGGAGATGTTAAACCAAAACTTGCTGTTAGTGACCGGAATACACCTTTAGTTCACATATTTGATACTCATTCTGGTTCAAATGACCCAATCATGTCCAAAGAGGTATTCTTCTGTTCCTTTCGATGCTTGTTTGTATAGTTTCTGTTAAATGCAATAGATGCTTACTCCATAAGCTGCTTCTTTAATTGCAGATTCATGGTGGCCCTGTCAAAGTTATGAAATATAACCACATTCATGATGTTGTTATATCTGCTGATGCCAAAGGACTGTTGGAATACTGGTCTCCATCTACCCTCAAGTTTCCAGAAAATGAGTATGTTATTGCTCGTTTCCAGCTATTTCTTGTCGTATGTAGCTTAGATTTAACTTCATGAAAACACTCTCCAATGGTGTTGAGTGCTGAAAAATGCTGCAAACCTTAGCATATGTTTGCATCATTCACTACTTCTACTGAAAACTTCATAACTGGAACAACATACCGGTTGTATTGTATATGTTCATCTCAGTGAAATCTGATTAGGTGTTATTATATTTAGTGACATGCAACTGTTCAAGGAATAACATAATTAATACCTCAGTTTTAGTCCTGTTTCTTATGAATTCCTTGCTTGATAATAACCTACCTAGTTGTTTCTGGATTAGATTTTTGTTCAATCATATCATTCTGTCTGCATATTCCTGTGATTTCCCTTTGTGCCATCCACAATTATTCCACTTGACTAATTCATGAACTCAATAAACATTGCTGCTTGTTTTGTGCAGGGTGAGGTTTCGCCTGAAATCGGATACAAATCTATTTGAAATTGCGAAATGCAAGACAAGTGTGTCTGCTATTGAGGTACTTTCTTAGTCCTAGATTGATTTCCATATCTTGTTTCTTTGTTAGTAATACATTAAGTAGGCATACTATTGAATGGGAATGGGATTGAATGCTTTGCAGAACCATACTGGTATACTCAATGACATTGTACTGCTATGCAACATGCCTTTTCCTTCTCTTTTTTATTGGCACGTCAGTTAGATGAAGCTATCTGAATTTTTGGATTTGGGTTCTTCATTCTGAAATATGTATATGCTTATCTGAGAAATGACATTAAAGTAAATAATTGGACACAATAAACCATGCCTAATGTGTTGTCAATCTGACACTTCAAAATTATGGGCTGTGGCCAGTATTATCCTTCATATTATGCATTGAATAACTCTGCTAAATGATCTGGTGCTATTCAGGTAAGCAATGATGGCACTCAATTTGCTGTCACATCCCCTGATCGCAGGATACGGGTATTTTGGTTCAAAACTGGGAAATTAAGACGTGTATATGACGAGTCCCTAGAGGTAAGAAACTTTCCCCTGGCAAATATTTGGAGAGCACAGGTTATCATATTGCATTCTTATATTTAGTTGATGAATATTGTCATTTCTAGGTGGCACAAGATCTTCAAAGAAGTGATGTTCCATTGTATCACCTTGATGCTATTGATTTTGGACGACGAATGGCTGTAGAGAAGGAAATAGAGAAAACAGAAAATGTCCCACAACCTAATGCTGTCTTTGATGAGAGCAGCAATTTTCTTATTTACGCTACCCTTTTGGGTGTAAAGGTATGCTGCACTTTCTTTCTTTCCCATATTTTCCTTTATATTAGTTTGTTCTTTATATACTTCAATTTTTTCTGATGTATATATTGTATTCCTTTTATTTTCTTAAATATGTGGTGACCAAATGTTTCTATTGGAGATTCTTTAATGCTGTAAGATCTTTACATCTTATACGGGTCGATTGGTGCTTGAACTTTATGGTTTTACTAGAAGATTACGGCATTGAGGGCTTAGTAGTTAGTCCAGAAGTCCAAAGTCCAAAGTCCAAACAAATACAAAATGATTCATGATTTGTCTAATTGTCTTAGTTCCTTGTGTGTCAAGATGGGGCTCTTTCATGTTTCTCCTCTTGATTTGTTGATTGTGTAAATGGATGATAGACCATTCCCTGCTTTTTGCTGATTGCCTGATTGTGTATATCAGTATATGGGTCATATTGTTATTAAATCTTTTCTGTAAAACTTATTAGCTTTGTCATACATGTGCAGATTGTAAATTTGCACACAAATAAGGTTTCCCGCATCCTGGGGAAGGTAGAGAACAATGAGAGGTTTCTGAGAATTGCATTATACCAAGGAGACAAAGGCAACAAGAAGGTTAGAAAAATACCTTCAGTAGCTGCCAATGTCAATGATAGCAAGGAACCCTTATCAGATCCAACACTGCTCTGTTGTGCTTTCAAGAAGCATCGGATATATCTCTTTAGGTATGCCATTCAACTATATCTGGAGAGTTCCTTCATTGGCTGGTTTATGGTTTTGCACGTTGGTTTATGATTTTGCTTGGTGAATTCCTCTTCAAAAAGTTATCCTATATCTTGTTTCTTGTGTAACATGGTTTTACCAGTCGTAGGGAACCGGAAGAGCCTGAAGACGCAACTAAGGGTAGAGATGTTTTCAATGAAAAACCACCTCCAGAAGAGCTTTTGTCTGTATCAGACCTAGGAAAAACTGCTACAACATCATTGCCTGATAATTTGGTATGTTGCTCCTTGAATGTAACTTTGATAACTGAGCTGTTTCTTTCTGGTGTTGTAACTTGTGAGGGCTGAAATTTCTTAACAAATCCATCATTGTATTTCAGGTGCTACATACTTCTATGGGTGACATTCACTTGAGACTATACCCAGAAGAGTGTCCAAAAACTGTGGAAAACTTCACTACCCATTGCCGGAATGGTTATTATGACAATCTTATATTTCACCGTGTGATTAAAGGATTCATGATTCAGACTGGAGATCCTTTGGGGGATGGCACTGGTGGGCAATCAATCTGGGGCACTGAATTTGAAGATGAATTTCACAAGAGGTATGTTTATTTTTTCCCATATAAGGTACAAATGGGAGTTCTATAAATTCTTTACTCAGATTTTTTTTCTTCCCTTTAATCAGAACACATGAATCCATTTTTGCTTGACTGTCTCCAAGATACAACTTTGACAACAAGTTTAATTCGATCTGGTATTTTGTTTTAGAAAAGGAGATAGTGCAATATCATGCAGATATACTTAACCCTGTTCTGTTCGTGCCATTTTGAAGTGGCAGACCTATATATGGTTGATATATTAGGTCTTGTTTACTTCCAAAATTTTTTGCAAAATAGGAATAGTAGCACTTTCGTTTGTATTTGACAAATATTGTCCAATTATAGACTAACTAGGCTTAAAAGATTTATCTCGTCAATTCCGACCAAA
>Ga0182004_10000210_pt1 | contig 30272 bp, 23 predicted proteins | sample Sormic07211540_1_FD_120479 | JGI IMG/M metagenome (GOLD analysis project Ga0182004, IMG submission 120479) | Endophyte microbial communities from Sorghum bicolor roots, Mead, Nebraska, USA - 072115-40_1 MetaG | ecosystem: Host-associated > Plants > Roots > Unclassified | place: USA: Nebraska...
GCACTCACAATGCAGACTCTATCATAGAGTCTAAAGTTATTTATTACCTCGAACAATGTGGACTTGGAGTCTAAATAAGACTTGGAGTCTTATTTTTTTCTACCTCTTTCTTCAATAAATATGATGCCACATCAGCAAAAATACCATAAATAATATATAATTAAATGTTTTGGACTCTGTGATAGAGTCTTGCATTGTGAGTGCCCTTAGTAACGTGAGGAAGAAGTTTATTCCAGGCCACTAATTTAGATGCAATCAAATCACGGGTCCATGAAATGTTTAGGGGTGAAAACCTTAGCTACAGTATTCCGCTTGTGTCTAGCAATGTTAAGGCTTGTTTAGTTCCCCATGGAATACAAATGTAAAATGTCAACTACTTTAGAACGACGAAATGCAAAATACAAAAATTTTCAGGGTTATGTTTAGTTCCATCGAAAATACAGAATTTATTGCTCTTATTATGGCCTTTTGAGACTCTTTTAGGTTTTTTTGACCTCTTAAGGCCAAAATCCAAAATGGAGAATAGTCATATTTTTGTCAAAAATTTTGCATGGTATTTAGTTCTATTATGCAAAATTAAAGACCAAAACCCAAAAATTTTAAAATAAAAAGGGAACTAAACATCCCCTTATATAAGGAAGGATATTGTTGCTTTGGAGGTGAGTTTCCTAATCACTTATCCTCCCAAAATCTCACTTGGGAACCGTCTTTGATTGTGAAGGATCCAAACGGAGAAAGTACTTTTCACCTTCATAAGACTGATCCAAAAATACGAGTCACCACTTTTCCAATACGCCTGGGAGGGCTTGCGAATATTTTTTTGAAGGAAGGTTGCGAACATTATTCATATGTTCCATCCATTAAAATATGAGGTATTTATTTAATTTGGTATATATATAGACTTCCTCCATCGTGAATATAACTACTATATGGTAGAAAGAAAACCCACAATGATCTGCAGACGTTAATAAATATTAGTCAGAGTTCAACGATCTTTGAAAGTTAGTATCTGCTAGGACATTGACATTGTTAAATTTCAAATCTTCGGCAGCAAGTTTCTTCAGATATTATCGTTTGATTTGATTCCGGATCACTTGGATTGATTGTACAGTTGTAGTACACCTGGACTTGGCAACTAGATCAAAGTAGTGATAAGGTAGTAGCTTTGGAAAAACAAAGCTCCAAGTACTGCATCGTCCTCGCCTAGTGTAGATATACATAAAAGACTAAAAAGAGACGAAATAAAAAAAAAGGTAAGGGTCGTAACTCGTACTTATGCTCTGGCAGAAACGAAGACCGTCAATTTCGTAGGCCTTGTTTAGTTCCCCAAAAATTTTGCAAAATTTTTCAGATTTCCCGTCACATCGAATCTTTAGACGTATGCATGGAGTATTAAATATAGATAAAAATAAAAACTAATTGCATAGTTTGGTCGAAATTGACGAGACGAATTTTTTGAGCCTAGTTAGTCCATAATTGGACAATATTTGTCAAATACAAACGAAAGTGCTACTATTCTTATTTTGTAAAATTTTTTGGAAGTAAACAAGGCCTATAGTCTGAAGAAAATGACTGACATCAATGGCAGCCTTGTTTAGTTCTAAAAAATTTTACAAAACAGGCACTGTAGCACTTTCGTTTGTATTTGACAAATATTGTGCAAACATGGACTAACTAGGCTCAAAAGATTCGTCTCGTCAATTTCGACCAAACTATGCAATTAGTTTTTATTTTCGTCTATATTTAGTACTTCGTACATGCGTCTAAAGATTCAGTGTGACAGAGAATCTGAAAAATTTTGCAAAATTTTTTGGACTAAACAAGGCCCTAGTCTGAAAATATATAATTAGTTGACCAGCTGCAGTACACATGGCCAATTTGACTCCTACTTCTGTATGGCCAATTTGTATAAAAATCTTTCCCGGCAAGCTGTTCTGTTATTTTCGTTAATTTGACTCCCGATCACTTGGAGCGATTTCAAAGCACCATCAGGCATCAGCTCCTGGACTTGAGGACTCGATCAAGTCAATGGTGAGGTAGTGCCTTAGAAAAAACGAAATGCAGTACCGTGCTAGTACATTGCTCGTCGTCCATGCCTGTAACATATTAGATGTGAAAATTAAAAACCAGTTGTAATTTGTATTCCATCCATCCGAAAAGAATATACGTCTCATTTCTCAAGAGTTCAAATAAAATTTGACTAACTTTATAGAAAAATAATATTAACATTTACATCTAATAAATCTACTATATAAATATATTCTATGATTAGTATAGTGATATTTTATTACATATCATAAATATCAGTACCTATTTCAATATGTGTAGTCAAGTTAAAATGTTATTTTTTTTTGTAAAACAAGAGGTACATTTTTTCAAAGGGAAGTATTAAACGGTATACGACATATCCAGGGTGGAGAAAGAAAAAAAAGCAACCAGTGTCAATTTTCTTGTCCGAAGAAGAAGAAGAGGACGAGGAGGAAGAAAGGCTGTGAATTACGCAATCTGCAGAGACCAAAGGGAGCCGTGTGAAGATCACCGTGGTAGTGGAGTACAATGGCAAGACCACCACTTGGAGGGAGCCCTCGGGCTTGAGGAATATCTTGGGCTGGCAGTGGCAGTTGGCACTCGGCACCGGCAGGCACAGGCAAGGGTGCCCATGAACCCCGCAGCAGGCAGCACGTTAGCAGATGAGGATGCCGTCACGTTTCTGCCCCCATCCCACGACCCACGCACACGCAGAAGCTTGCATTGGGCAACCAGCCCGGTAAGGTAACGCACGTATGTTTCACCCACCGAGCCCAGTGGCTCATCAGTGTAGTGCAGTCCAGTCCATGGAGACGTGCAAGGATCGTCGCTGAACGCACTGCACTGGTCGTCACTGGGCGGCGAGCGGCGTTGTGGCCGATGCTAATTCCCGCCGCCTGCCGATCCCATCCCACGACACGACACGACGAGCCGACGTGAAGTGAAACTGATCGGAACCTCCGCACTGCACACCACTGCCGGCGAACGCGACATCGGTTGGCCAACCTGAGCAAACGCGGACGCAAACACGCGGGGCGCGGCGCATGCACGGCGGGCATCCCAAACCCAAACCCCCAGGGGCGGGGCTGGGCAGGGCAGGGCAGGGCAGGCCGGCAGGCGGGACCAGCTGCCGTTACTGACCGTGACCGGTGGTGCGCCCAAGCAGGAGCCCGCGCGGGCGGGTGCTGCCGCTGCCGCTGCCGTGCCGGGCCGGGGAGGCAGAGCCAGATGACAGCCAGAGCGCGCAACGACAAGGAAACCGGAAAGCCAGCCCGACGCGACGCCAAAAACGGCACGAGGGACGCTGGGACAGGGACTTGGTCACTCGCGAGTCAGGAGGCGGCGAGGCGGTAGCCAAGCCAGCCGGCCCCGGCCTCCCATAAAGGAGCGAGGCCGAGGCCGTCGACTGCCCTCGAGCCGAGGGGGAGGGGCAGCCGAGCGCCCGAGCCAAGCAGACAGAACACGCGACGCTTGCTGCTGCCACGGCAAGCCGGGACACGCGACCTGACCTCCCAAGCTATAGCTAGTGTACTAGCTACCAGCCGCCTGCGAGGCACAGGCAGCGCGGCACGCGCTCCAGCAGTGAGGGAGGGAGGGAGGCCCTGCCTGCCACCCGTGCCGTCCCGCCGCGCCCCCGCGGCGGCCGAGAGAGAGAGAGAGAGAGCGCCGAGCCCGCCCGCCTGCCCGCCGGCGCCGAGCGATTCGCCGATGCCCAGCCATGAGGCCTGCTGCGGCACCATGTTCTGGGTGTACCTCATGTCCTGCTTCGGGCTCGTCATGTTCGCCGGCCTCATGTCGGGCCTCACCCTCGGACTCATGTCCCTCAGCCTCGTCGACCTCGAGGTGCTGTCCAAGGCCGGCACGCCCAAGGACAAGCGCAACGCCGGTACTCCTCCTCATCCTCCTCCTCCTCTTCGTTTCGTCTCACTCAACCGCGGCGGCATGGCCGGAGCAGAGCAGTTGCTGCAGCTTCTGATTACCAGCTAGCCCGCACCCTTGTTTCTACTCTGATTCTAAGCTGTGTGTGTCATGTGTTGCCCGCAGCCAGGATCCTACCCGTCGTGAAGAACCAGCACCTGCTCCTCTGCACGCTCCTCATCGGCAACTCGCTCGCCATGGAAGCGCTGCCCATATTCCTCGACACGCTTGTGCCGCCCTACGTCGCCATCCTCATCTCCGTCACGCTCATCCTCGCGTTCGGCGAGGTGCTCTACTTGCTTTGATTCATCCACTTGCTGATTCGGTTCCTGCTGCTACGTCTCCCTTTCGTCCTGAAAAATAGTTTCCCCTCTTTGCTTCCTGATGAATGAATTGAGCCACCATCTGATTCGGTTCCTCCTCCTCCTCCTCCTCCTCCTCCCGCAGATCATCCCGCAAGCCATCTGCACGCGCTACGGGCTCAGCGTGGGGGCCAAGGCGGCGCCCGTGGTCCGCGTACTGCTCATCCTTTTCTTCCCTGTCGCCTACCCGATCAGTAAGGTACGTACCGCTGCTGAACCAGAGCCGATTTGTTCCTCGTGTTTGAAAGAGGCAGTGCGGGATTGGAGCCTTGTGCTTGGCGGATTGTCCGCCTGAATTTGGGATGGGACGGCACAGGTGGGCGGCCGCGAGTACGAGACAGATCGATCGCTAGCTGGTTCATTATTTAATTTCATTTGACAACGAAAAGGGATTTTCGCTCCATGCTCGTCTAGTCGTCCAAGTTACACGGTGTCGTTGGTCCTTCGTCCTTTATAAAATTGGATTGGATTGGATTGGATTGAGCACGCTGACTATGAACTCACTTATTTAACTTGGTATCTGTCCAATGACACAAGAAGAAGTAACTGGAACCGTGAAGCAAGAACCGTTGTCTTCATCTTATAATGTCGCCGGACTAAATAAATGGAGATGTCTATATATATGCACAATTCTAAATGTGGCTGACTCTTTTTGGGCAAAGCAGTTCCAGTTAAAGAACAGTTTAATCACTTCCACGCTAACCTGACTGTTACCAATTAGCAATTCTATGGAATTAATTATTCATCTGATTGTGAAGTGAATGTCACTAGTCAATTCTATAGAACGTGAACATCAGAAAAATATTTTTCACCATATAAAAAGAAGGCTACCAGTTTGGTTGAGGGCACCAAACTTCTTATTGCTGTACCATATGTATGTGTTACTTACCCTTTGCAGTACCTTATTTGATTCTTATAATTGTCTCCGTTTAGTTGTTGGACTCGCTACTGGGAAAGGGACATTTTGCACTAATGAGAAGAGCTGAGCTAAAGACATTAGTTGATATGCATGGCAATGAGGTTAGTATACACTTCTCTTGGAAAGTTTCATATCCAGTTTAAATATTGTCATATGTACCTATCAGTTTCTTGCATTCATGTTGTGCTATTTCATTTGTTACATGTTTATGCCGCTTGAATTATTGTGCCTATTTTACTCATGCAACTCGAAAGTTATCTTAAAGTTCCTCATTTTCTCGTTCAGTGGATTCCAGATAACCTTTTTCATTATGTTTTAGCACTTAATATGAGTGAACAAGTACGAACGCCAAACAATTGTGATTGCACGTTCCTATATGACATCAATATTAACTTTTTGACTTTTATTTAGTTTTTCCTCTCAACAACTAAACAACAATATTGGCTACCATCTAACCCATGGTGTTTTGTTACTTTGTTGTTAGGCTGGAAAAGGTGGAGAGCTGACTCATGATGAAACCACTATCATTACAGGAGCTCTGGAGCTGACTCAAAAGATTGCAAAAGATGCCATGACTCCTATATCTGAGACATTCTCACTTGACATAAATGCTAAGCTGGACTTGTATGAATCTTTCAACTTAGAGTATTTGCATTCCCTGATTGTTATATTATACTCATAGAACTATTTGATCTTTCTGTAGACACACGATGGGTATGATAATGACTAGAGGGCATAGTCGTGTTCCTATATACTCTGGGATTCCAAGCAATATTATCGGCCTTATATTGGTGAGTGACCTAATTGATTGCATTTTTGGATAACATCAATTGCTACCCTAATCTATTTTTTCCAGGGTAACGATTATGTAAAAAAAATGAACAATTTATAAATTTCCTATTTGTTTGTTGACCAATAGTAAAAAAAAAAACTCCTTTCAGGTAAAAAACTTGATTACTTGCCGAGCTGAGGATGAAGTGCCCATTCGTAATGTTACTATCAGAAAAATTCCAAGGTATCATCATCATCACACCAGCCCTAGACCCTAGGGGCAACCACAAATTATTTCTTATTTGTGCAATCTTATTTTGAGGTTCATAACTGTATAAGAATTCATTGCATTCAATATATTATTCATAAATGTTTTGGATAATATGGGTGCATATCTTTATCCTTAGTAATCTGCATTGATTGTCTTCTAATTTCCACAACATGTTGCCACTGTTCTGTATATCAGGGTGGCTGATGATCTTCCTCTCTATGACATTCTAAATGAGTTCCAGAAAGGTCACAGCCACATGGCTGTGGTAGTTAAACGAACAAAGGAATCAGGAGCATCCACTGAAAAGCAAAAGAGCACAACTGCAGATTATAAAATAAACCCCAAAGATGCTCTTGCTGATGGTACATGCCTTTTATTTTTTTTCTAGTAATTTTTCTGCAGTGATTAAGCTTCACTCTAAAAATTGTGTGTTTCTGTGTATGCAGTACTATTCCATTAGCCTTTTGCTGATCACACGCATTTCCAGGAAATGACTGATTTGTCTTTGGCTTTCAGGCTCATCCCCCTCTTCTGCTAGTGCTGCCGGAAGTCGTAGAATTAACATAGAGAAGCATGGAGACGGGCGCTCATATAATAAGAAATCAGAAAGGAAGCGGGAAAACATTCTTGATTTTAACACCGATCCACTTCCATGCTATTCAATGGATGAGGAGGCAGTCGGAATAATCACAATGGAAGATGTCATGGAAGAACTGCTACAGGTTGCGCATGTTTCTTAATTAAAGTTCCCATGGTGTTGAGACGGATGCTATATGAGTGTTCTACATATCCTTTGGAAACATCGTTTGGTTGCAAACAACATTTTAGCCATCTTAGGTTCTATTCAATTAGGACATAAACTAGTATAGAAAAAAATAGATCGTAGTTGAACTTAAATCGTGGTGTTTTATTTGTTTTCTCTTTTTTTTTTCTCAAACGAAGTTTGGCTTCCCTCAGATATTGTAAACTGACATGACTCTCTCCGCAGGAAGAAATCTATGATGAAACAGACGAGTATGTTGATGTACATAACAAGTAAGTATTTCACTAATTCCCACTTATTCTGAATAGCTAGCTAATCTAAATATATGCCACAGCTCATGATTTTCTTGTTTTATTACAGGATCAGGATAAACATGTTACCTCCAGGCAAATCACTGTCACCTACTATATCTCCTGGTGGTGGACCCTTATCTCAGGGGCTTCGAAGGACTCCTATGGCATCTCCGTTCTCACCATACCACCATGGTAGTTCTGTCTTACGTTCCCCAGCTTCGAACCATGGTCAGTCACCTGGGATTTTACCGACAATACTTTCTCCTGGAAGATCACCTACTGCACAAACACCTGGGCAAAGTTCACCAAGTGGAAGTCAGGTGAGCATTCATTTTTGCGTTAATAGACTGTTGTGTGAACTGTGTACTTGATTTTTTCAATAACTATTAAAAAGAAGTCTCAAAGGTCTCAATGTTGTCCTCTTTTTTGGTAGGTTTCAATAAATTCCAACGGTCAACATAAAAAGGACGGTGAGAGCTAACATCCCAGAAGATTGTTTTTCAGACGAAGGCCTCGTCTCAAGAGTCAAGATGGCATGCATGATCAAATTATGACATTGCTAGCGTAGGATTAAGCTGCGAATATAAGTAGCACAGCTCTCTTGTATGGTTATTAGCCCATATTTATTGATTGCTTGCCTGTATATATATGCTTCAGCATCCGGACCTCAGTATGGCCTAATCCTCAGTATGTATTGTAGAGGTCTTCCTAAGGACTCTCTCCTTTTGTTGTCGTCTTGTAGTTATCCGGAGAGGGGACAAAAGGTAAGCGTTGGACTGAATATATTTAAGCAAATATCAAGCCGATTTTGCGACTTGCCCTGGCCCCCTCGTCTCAGCTGACTTTGCATTGTTTTCATGGACTCGGGAGGAGACGACAACAATTCAGATGTAATTGTGCAGAACAGCTCTCGATCTTCATCGTTAACAATAAGCTGGCTTTGTGTATACCAATAGGCTCAGGCCTAGTCAATGGTTGGTGTGTCAGCAGCATCCTTAGAATGATCAAAGTGTTGCCGTCAGCTCCTGGTCCTCCGCTAGATGCCTGCTAGCTGTGTTCAGGTGATAGGAGCAATGCGATCTCACTAAGTAGCCTTGGTAGGTATGATCCCGAATCCCGATCCGTTGAGAGTCTCTTAAATGATTGGTTATGAGTGATTTGTTTTGCTGGGTTTCAGTGGTATTAATGTCAATGATGTGAGACACCGCGACTAACCATAGAAAAAAACGTGCCCAGATGAGCTATACTCCTCTTCTTGCTCTTGGCAAACTTGAAGATGGATGCAATCGGTTAGTGCTGGTGCCGTGGTGCGTGCGACTATTATATCTTGCAAAGAGAAAGGACATCGATCGATCTGGTGCAGAGAGAAATTCAGGGACAGACGACTGCCGCTGGAAAGAGTGTAACGACCACCAACAGCCATGCGTCGGCGGCCGCTCTCACAAGTCTTTCCACTCAACGGGAACGAGAACGACTGCAACTGCGGCGGATCCCGCGTTGCCTGGCCGAGCCCGAGACCGGACCCGGACAAGCCGCCGTTCGTTGAACTGGCCTATCAGCCCGTCACTGACCCCCATCTTCTAGACTCGTAAAGTTTAACTACTGGAGTAGACTGGTATGCTTGCGACCGAAGGCAGGCACGGGCAGAGATGCGCGCACCGCCCGCCGCACGCTCGCCTCGCCTGCCTCTGCCTGTGCCTTGCCCTTGCTTCTAGATTCCAGCGTGCCCGTGCCCCACAACAGCGCCACCACCACCCCGTTCCAAGTCGACGGGTCGTCGCACTCGCACCCGATCCATCGGTCGAGTCTGATCACCGCCACCACCGCCCCTTTCTTTTATATCGTAGCGGGCTGGGCTGGCGGCCACGAACAGCGAGCGCCCACACACACGGCTCCACGCGGCTACCTGCGACCATCCGCTCCCGCTCGCTCGCTCCATCGCCGGCTCGATCGATCGAGCTGGTAGGGCCGTGGGACAGACGGAGGAGTAGGCATGCTGCAGGCGAGTTCAGAGCGGCCGGCGGCCGCGGGGGGCATGCTGTGGGTGCCCGGGATGAGCCCGTGGCCGACGATGGACGCGGGGTTGTCGGCGAGGGGGCAGGAGATCGCGCGGCGGCGGGAGGAGATGCTGGGGATGCTGCACGACCTCCCCGAGTCCGAGTACGAGCTCTCGCTCACCGACCTCGTCGAGAAGGCCGGCGGCGGCGAAGCCGAAGCTGCGGCCGCGGCGCCCGCGCCCGCGCCCGCGCCCGCAGCGAAGATAGAGGGGAAGGACCCGGGCGCCGCGCAGCAGCAGGCGCCAGCGCCGGCGGCGGGGAGGCCCGAGCGGAGGGCGTCGGCGCGGCGGCGGGACAGCGGGAGCGTCGGCGGGGGCAGCTTCCGCAGCAGCAGCGATGGCGTCCTGCTCAACTTCTACATGCCGCGGTCGCTCACCCGGAGCTTCACCACGCCGCGCCACACCCGGACGCCGTCCGCCTCCGGCTGCCGGAGCCCCAGCATCGCATCCGACTGCAACAAGAGGTAATAAATATAATCGACCATCTCCAAGCTCCAAAACAAACAGAAACAAACAAACAAACAAACCCAATCATCTCCAAACACTGCGTAGGCGTTTGCCATATGACTTGATCGATCAGTTTAATTTGATCCCAAAACACGTAGCATAATATGAATGGCGAATTCATGTCCCTTTTTATTTAAAAAAAATGACCGACCCACAAGTATTATTGCTCCAGTTTTATTTTTCGTTGAATTAAAGATATTCTTGGTTTTTGGTATGGTAATCATAGTATAGTAATGGGCCAGTATGGTAGTACACAGGGCCCCATCAAATCAAATCCATACGTTGAAAGATGGCACAAATCCCAGCTAAATAATCCAAAGCCGGCACGACATTTCCAAGGGAAGCACGCCTAGTCGTCGTCTTCTGGATACAAATGGTCGTAGCTGAGGTGCTGGGTGCTGCCAACGCCAAGCTGTGTTTGAGGCTTCAAGCTGAGATGTCAGATGTGTAGACTCTTCCTTCCTTAGTCCACTGCCGATGGTTTATTCCATCCCTGTCCGTCCACGTATCATCTTACATTGAATTAGTAGTGGCTAGCTAGTACTTAGCTGCATGATCATGCATCATCATGCACCTATCAATAGGCAGGCACTGAAGTCTGAAGGCTGATAGCCAAGGCCTGTGAAAGCGACTCCTTTTAAGCAATAGATATGTTGGTTACCACACAACCACACCTTGGAAAACGTCTTCGTACCAGTCAGTCCGTAGCTGCCGTGCGCTCTTGTTCGGTAACCACGTAAACTGTCAAGTGGAGCAGCAGTCCATACTCCATAGTGCCGTGCACTCAGCACGTTTGTTTATTTGGTGTGGTGACCACGTACAGTTCAAGTTCGTGCACGGCCCTGGTTCGATTATTATCTAATAAGGATTGTTGTTTGTGATGACTGATATAATAACCGATCGATGTGTCGTGCGGTTGGTGGTGGTGCAGGGAGAGGGACCTGGACGCCGAGACCGTCAAGTGCTGGTCGTTGCTGTGGGATCGGCGGTGGCGCAAGTCCAGCCGGCGGGACCCGGGCGCGCCGTCCAGCGAGAGCGAGTCCGCCATCCGCGCCGCGTCGGCCGCCATCCTTAAAGCGGCCAAGCACTCCACTCCGCCGGCCAATATCTGAGCCGTTTCATTTCGTCTGCTGCCGGATGCGTTGCTGGCTTCCAGTTGCAGCTTTGTGTTCTACGTCTGTCTGTACATATGCTCTGCGTGTGATGTGATATACTGAATTACTGATGCGTTTTGTTTTAGCCTGCTCGCTCAGTTGTCTCTAGTATAGTAATATTCACTTGGATTGGACTATTACGTACGTACAACATAGGGCTTTTGTACTTCTTCACATGGCTTGTGTTTCCCATTGAAAAGAAATGGAAAATACAGCTGGTCAGACAAAAGCAGTGTGGTTGATATACTGAAGCATTGGGGGGTATGAACTTTCAGTTACAGAATTTGAACTGACTGCAGAGTTTTCTTCTAATTTCAGGACATGCGTTACCAATGGGGATAACACTTCCCATGCCATTGCAAAAATGTTTAAGCCCTTATTTTCCTCATTACAAATGGGTATTTCTTCCCATGCCATTGCAGAATGTACGATCCATTGCAAACGTAATGCAGCATCACAAGTTCACAACATCTAACCTATGTTCATCTACCCCGTCAAGCAGAATGAAGCACACGCCGCCCTTTCTAACAAAAAAGCTTAGAATCTACACAACAGCACCGCTAATAAATAAAGCAAAACACAATGTTACTCAATCATCCACGGATTACAGATGGACTTAGCAGAGCCCTTATTTGCCACCATTCCTCATGTCTTATTGCAGAAATCCATCTATTGCTACTCAATGTTACTCAGTCTCTGGAACTCTGTATCAACAGGGTATGGGAAAGGGTGTCATGTCCAATGTTTAGCTAATGAAGAAGACCCATTAGAAGCTATTATGTGCTTACATTTGAAACCTTTATCCAAGACTCAAGTGTATTAATGGCTTTCCCGGACCTCTGTGTTTCCTGTGCTAGTGCAACACCATCATGTAAATTCTTCACTTTACCACTGACAAGTAGGGATGCAGCAGCATTTAGAACCTGTGCAGCAAAATTGGAATTAGTCTAAGCTTATAAGACACCAATTGATCATTACAAGTGCAGTCCAATTCTACAATTTTTAATCATTTTATTTTAAGCAGGTACTACATGAAAACGGTTTTGTACAAAATAGTGGTAATCAAGGCACCAAATTTTAGTCAGCAAACTGCTTAAAAAGATCTTGGGTATAGAACATTGTGAATCCATTAAGATATATGCAGCCATTTCTTCAGTAAGTATAAAATGCACAAAAACTGGAAAGAGGTAGCTAAGGCTAACTTACAAGGGCATCTGCAATGGACCCCCTTTGACCAGCAAGAACATCCTGAAGAACTTTTGCATTAAATGCTGGATCACCTCCTTTCAGATCTTCCAATGTGCATCGAGGAATTCCAAAATCCACTAGATTGTAATACATATAGAAGATGTTAGATCAAAGAATTATATTGTTTCCCTTCATCCCCTAGTTCATTGATTTGGTTATCATATAATCCTACTTCAGCAGTAACCAAACATATATAACATAGAAAAGGAAAGCAGACAATATGAGTTGGAAGTGCAAATTGATGTGACCAAAATAAAATGATATCGCATAAAACGATGCCCATTGCAGTCTACTTTTGCAGATTTCAAGAGAAAAGTAAGAAATACTCTTACATGGATCGAAGAGCATTTTTTCAATCTTCCCTGGAGTAACATCAAGGATATATCCAGGACCTGCAGCAATTAAAAAGAAACTACCATCACATACATACTTGACCAAGAAGATACGAGGTAACTTCTTGCGTAAGCACAGCCATTTGTAGCAAAACAGTGGCACCAACAGAGTGAAACCATTTGAAAGTGTGCATACCAAGTGGGCTTATTTCATCCAAACCCTTTGAATGGACGACCAGTGCTCTCTTCATTCCAAATTTCTGAGCAGCCTTAGCCATCTTGGTAACCTATTGCCAAAAGATTGCGATACTTTGGTCAATGAGTATTGCATTGGGTCAACAGTAATCATATGGAGCTTGTTAGATTATTTCTATTTTCAATAAAGCGTTGTTATATTTGTAGAAAACTATCTTTTTTTTCTCGAACATGCAGGAGAGCTGTGTATCATTGTATTAAAAGAATATTTGTAGAAACTATCAATAATATTTTCTCCAACAGAGTTCAAAAAAACTGAAAAAGAGCATTCATCTGAAAGACAGACTTTGCTTAATGGATTGACTGAATCTTCCAGCAGCTTTTATCTGATCTCCATTTTATGATGATAACCATGGGACATACTATGCTTGTTGTATAGTTGAATCATACTGCTACAAGAAAGGACTAGGTGAATGTATACTTACTATGTTTTCATGGTAAACACCAATAACAGCATGAGGCACCCTTGCTGGATTCAATAGAGGACCAAGGATATTGAAAACTGTCTTTATTTTTAGCTTCTTCCTCACAGGTCTGACAATTTTCATTGCAGGATGATAATTTGCAGACATCATGAATCCAACACCCACCTCATTGACACATCGTTTAATACCCTTGCAATAGGAAAGGGTAGCAGTGTTTAGCCATTAGTCCCACTTGCCAGCTAATGCTAAGATTCAAATACAGTACATAAAGGTTAGTCAAGGATAGTGGACAAAGCCTTTTTGGTAGGGGACAAAAAAACATAATATTATATAATAATAGTAGATTCATGCACTCAAGAGCACAACAAGGTTGGAGGGATTGCCTATGCGATCGGACCATATAGTACACAAATTACAAAATCTGAGCATAGCCTATTTAAACCAACCAAGCGTAGTGTCCTGTATGCTGTAGTTAACCATGTAAGAGTATAGTTCAAAAGTTGACAAACAGAAATGTTATTAGAGGCAGAGAACCTTATTTTCACTTAACAGCACATTCTGGAAATAGATCATATTAGATAAAATCATAAGTGGGGAGCATTAACTAGACATGAGCCTATACGTGTCAAGTATATTGTCAAACTCTCAGACAAAAGTAAACAAATGAGCAGCTAGTTTGAAAAACTGAAAAAATCAATAAAGCTCTCCTGACAATTGAACATATAGACATCTAAGCAACATTAGGAACATCTCTGGATAAATATTCTCCTGATCTACGAATTGCATTTGAATATAGGAATGGGTGAAATATGGCCTGAAATGTTTAATATGTGGAAATCAATTCATAAGTATTATGAAGCACCTTTCAGCCTCAAGATGTGGCTGCTTAAATCACAATTTTACCGGTACACGTAACCATTGGTTTGACTATATAATCTTGCATTGTAATCCACACACAATAATTGGATACTAATGTTTCACGTGGCACCTTTTGTACTAATAAGCATGTTAGAAATAAAATGAATTTGAGAGGTCTCAATCTTCATATCAACCATCCTATAGCCATCACACGGCGTAAGGGGCAGCTCCTGGCTCCCTTCACTAGGATAATCAGATCTGAAGTTTAATTTTCCATACCCGTCAGTGGTACCCTATGCCCTGGTAATTCAAAGGTACTAGGAGCAGGACGCTAACAAATGGAAAAGTCAGAGGACACTAGAAAACAGTGCACTTGTGTTCCATCCCATGAAGTCACCGTCCCATGTTTGGGCGCGCTAGCTGAGCTGCCATCGTGGTACTGAATACCTGTAGCAGAATCTGACAATTGATGAAGAAATATGTGCTGGTACCTCGGGTCCAAGCTCGATGTTGACTCCTAGCGCCTCCAGCACATCGGCGCTGCCGCACGCCGACGAACTGGCCCTGCTTCCTTGCTGCACAACGAGCAATCAACGCATCAGAAGGACCGCCAGCGTCCAAACCCAGGTTCGTTAAACCCAAAAGCGCAAAACACGATACCTTAGCGACCTTGGCGCCGGCCGCGGCAGCGAGGATGGTGGACCCGGTGGAGATGTTGACGGTGTCTGCGCCGTCGCCGCCGGTCCCGACAATGTCAACGGCGTCTTCCAGCCCGTCGACCCGGACGCAGCAGCTCAGCATCGCCTTCGCTAGCCCCACGATCTGAAACAAAGTCGACGACAAAAAAAACCAATCATCGTCCGCACAAATCCAAGCCGTCCCGGGCTGCCGGTAACGAAATCAGTCGCGTCCTCGCAATCACAAACCACACCTCTTCGTAGGTCTCGCCCTTGGCCCTGAGGAGGACGAGGAAGGCGGAGATGCGCGCCTCGTCCTTCTCATCCAACAGCAGCCGCAGCGTCGTCTCCGCGTCCTCCTCCGAGAAGTCGGTCCCGCGGATCAGCGCCTCCAGCACCTGCCGTCACCACCACCACCACGACAGCAACAAACGAAATGAAGCGAGCACCACCACGACACCCAACGAAGAAGTACAGCCGCTCAAGGGGGACGGGAGGGCACCTTGTCGAAGGAGCCGATGCGCGGCGCGGCGGTGGGCTGCACGGCGACGCGGGCGGGCGGAGCGAGGCGGCGCGCCGGGAGGGGTCGCGCCTGGTCGCGGCGCCCGCCGAGGAGCGCGGACGGCGCGGAGGCGAGAGGTTTGGGGGAGGCGAGCTTGAGTGACGCGGCCGCCATTGGTGCTCGCTCGCGCGCGCGTCCGTGCGCGCAGTGGGGGATTCCTTCCGGATTCTGGCGTGGGATGAGACGGGGCAGGAGGCGGCACCGCACGAGGAGAGGGCCGTCCACGCGAGCAGCTTTATGCACAAAAACGGAGCACACTTGGACTTGACACGGCGGCTGATGGTGAATTTGATTTGATCTCCACCAAACCACCTATCTACTACGGTACCTCCGTGCGACCGTGGGTCCGTGCCGCTGGAAAAACACTGTTTCTCTTTTCAGCGTAGTCTTGTCCGTCGCATCGAATTTTTGCATGAGGTTATAATTTATAAGACAAATCTTTTAAACCTAGTTATCTATGTTTAGACAAAAATTATCAAATACAAATAAAAATATTATATTAGCCAAAAGTAAAAAATTTTACAAACTAAACAAGACCGATCTATGCTGCCAAAGGCCTATGAAGTTTTCATATGTACCGTAATCCATTTTTAAAACACAATGTACACCTCATACCCAAAAAAATCAATTTAAATTATCTTTTACAGTTATTGCAAGTCATGCCTTTTAAAATTAATTAATTAATTAATAACAATATATAAAAAACACCAAGATTTATGATATCAAATTAATATCATTAGATACCATGAAATATATATTTTGTGTACTTACTTGGTATTATATTATAAAAATTGAGCTTTTAATAAATCGGTTAAACTTAAAATATTTTGACTTAAAACAACACTAAAAGTTAATTTATTTGGAGACAAAATAAGTATTATCCTTGATCATCTCCAAGATAATATGTCTTGAGATTGGCAAAGTCAGCTCTTATGATGGCTCATCAACCTTAAGATTTGTCGGCTTAATCTTTCAGATGTGCTTATAGAGTAATAAGGTGTGTATGTATATTCACGTGCATGTATTATGTTTTGAAAGAAAAGTTTTAGTAAGCAATCCATTCTAAGGGTATGTTTGGTCAGTTAGGGCAAGTTATTAGATGAGATTAAAAATTAACCCAAAATAATTAGTGTTGGCTTAGTAAAAAATTATCCTACTTTAGCCCGAATTTAGATAGATAGGATTTATGGGACTAAAAATTAATCAACTAACAATTAATCCCATGCATACAAACACGCCCTAAGTAAGAGTCAAACCTAAACTGACTTAACTAACCGGGCATAATATTGGTTTTCTTTTTGTGTCGTCTTATTCCATTTTGGCCTTGTAACTTCTTTACTTCCAAAAAAATTTACAAAATAGGAACAGTAGTACTTTTGTTTGTATTTGACAAATATTTTCCAATCATAGACTAATTAGGCTCAAAAGATTCATCTCGCAAATTACAAGTAAACTGTGTAATTAGTTATTTCTTTTATGTATATTTAGCGCTCCATGCATGCGCCACAAGGGAATATGAAAAATTTTGCAAAATATTTTAGGAACTTAACAAAAGACCTTCAGCCCAAAAAACCAAAAACTTTTTAAGATTCTCCATCACATCGAATATTACAGCACATGCATGAAACATTAACTATAGATGAAAACAAAAATTAATTGCACAGTTTGCCTGTAAATCGCGAGGTGAATCTTTTAAGCCTAGTTACTCTATGATTGTACAATATTTATTAAATAAAAATAAAAGTGCTACAGTGTCAAAATCTAAAAACTTTTTGAATCTAAACAAGGCCTTTGCCTTGTTCCAATTATATACTAGGCCCTTGTTTAGTTCATCCTAAAACCAAAAACTTTTCTAAAATTTCCGTCACATCGAATTTTATGGCACATGCATGAAGCATTAAATATAAATGAAGACAAAAACTAATTACGCAGTTTGCCTGTAAATCGAGAGACAAATCTTTTAAGCTTAATTACTTCATAATTGAATAATATTTATCGCCAGAAAAAAATAATGTTTATCAAATAAAAACAAAAGTACGTATCAAATTTCAAAAACACCTAGCTCTAAACATTTGCAGTATCTGTACGACTGTACGCCTCGACGTACCAGCAAGGAGATGACGATTGACGAGAAACGAGATATTGATCATTCGCGTGTCTCACGTGGATTCTTTTTGTACTATGTTCATGACTGATAAGTTGAGTTGATAAATTCAAGCGCATTTTATCAAGCTCAAAATTTATTTTGAAAAAAAGAGATAAAACGACTTCTTAGAACACGGAACACCATGTGCTTCCATAGCGACAACCTGCCTAGCATAGTACTGTATGTCGATGTTTCGGACACCCGCGTTTGGCACATCTGTCCAGTCCATTTGTCATAAAAAGAGTATGCATTTCGATTTTCAAGAGAATGATCATTCAATTTTCACCAAATTTATATTTAAAAAAGTATCAACACTTACATCTCTATCGCTAAATAGGTTTATTTATTATTAATATATTCATGATTCATGATTAATCTAATAATAGTTACTTCCTCTTCTAATTTTAGATGTTTTGGCTTTTTTAAAATTTTATTAGATATTCTGATTTCTTTTAGATATAGTTTTTTTACTATGCATTTAGACATATTGTATATCTAAGTGCGTAGCCAAAATAATATATTAAAAAAGCCAAAATATCTTACAATTTAGAATGGAGTTAGTATTTGACATCATAAATGTTAATTTTTTTATATAAATTGAACCAAACTTAAAACTATTTTTTTAATAAATTTAATTCAAACTTAAAACTGTTTGTGCCCTCTTTTTTTAGATGAATTGTTTTTTTAGATGGTTTGTGCCCTTTTTGTGGTGAGGGAGTACAGATGAAGAAAAGTGGAAGTAACATATGTGTCCGGGGGTTTGGTGGGTCGCAGTAATCCATCGCTGCAAAAAATTAAAAAAAATAAAAAAATCAAGGACCCGTGGAGAAGATTATACGTTGCCGTCGCCGGTAACTGCCCGGCGCCCCGCGGTCTGGTGCCGGAATTTGCACGGAGCTAGCGTTAGGCCACCTGTGGAGCATCAGCATACCTTGGAAGATCATCAGTCGCAGGTCAAGATTTCCTTGTTAAAAAACACCAGCGGTGTCCGCTGCTGTCAACTGTTTACTTGTATATTGTACTAATAATGCATAAAAGCATAAGCCACTGCATCAATCACGTCTCTGCATGTGTCCCAGGTAAGATAAATATGCAAAGCTATACATGGAAGCTGAAAAACATGTTACACAAGGATATATCTGTCGATCAGGCCGTTTCGCTGATAAGCCATGACAGAAAATACGGTTAACTGATTTGTTGTGAGAGAAAATACTATTGAATAGCTGGTATAGCGAAAACTCACAAGCCATATCTGACACATACCACACTATTAAACGTGATGGGCATACATGATGCATATATGTCTACATATAGCTCTACATGGTCCCTACATCAGAAAGGACAAAATTGGGAACTTAAGGAGAGGGATAGAAAAACTGGAAGCTATTTAAAAAAAAGGAAGAAGAGAGCAAACCGAACCAAACAACAATGATGGGTCAGATCATTTTTACAGTCACCAGCGTGGCTAATCTAGCCACCTAGTGACTCCATCTTCTTCACTTGGTGCCGCGAGGATCTCAATGCAGACATCCAATACAGCCTACAGTAGGGGGGGGGGGGAATCCAATCAATTGGGAGTCGAGAATAAACTTGCAAAATTTGTTACAGGAAAAGACAGCAACAATTTAACTGTTCCAAATTACTACCTCCCAGGTATCAAGGGTACTTCATAGTCTATTAAGAAATTATACTGCTAAATCTTAGTTTCCTTTTGTTCAGATTCAGAATAACAATTATACCTCCGGGAGAGTTGCGTATCTTTGTATTAAAGAGAGAAAAAGTAACAGACCCTTACAAGCACTACCACCTCATTCCGAGCTGGTCCATGGGGGTTGTTTCACAAATGTTGATTAAAAAAAGCTATGAACTAGCTATGACCTAAGAAGAATAACAATTAGAAAGGTACATACCGAAGGATTTCTGCAATTGATAAGCTTGCTACCCTCCAGCAAGGAACCGTCCAGCATCCAGCTCTCCCAAACATCAAAAGAATGGCTTGCAAACACAAACTCCATCTTCCTATTAATCTGTCAATGTATTGCAACAAATCTTTATAAGAACATCAGCGAACATGGGTACCGAGCAAAAGGATGCCTCTATTTCTCAAACTTTTTTACTCGTTCCAAAAAGTATACATTTCTTTGCAGTTTTCACATTACAACAATCACCCTTCAACTTGAAAGATGATAAGTGATAACATAAAACTTATTGTATTACAGTAGAGGGTCCTGAATTTCCAAGGTACAAACTAGTAGGCCCAAGTGTTAACAAGGCATTATTGACAGAAAAAAACAAACAAACAGGTGAACATCAAATTAAAAATGTGGACACATAGGTGAGTCAATAAATTAGGTGTTGAGGCCTATACACTCGTTATATCAGGTGTTTCATACATGAGTGGATGTTGTCTTTTGTAGGTTATTTTTTTCCAGCTAGCATAACAGAGCAGCTTGTGTAATATCAACTTGGCTACTAGTTTCATTTATTAATTCTCAAATCAATACAACACCACTCACCTCATTGTCATGCACAGCCCATAAGGGCCCACATGGAGGAAGGATCGGCACTGAACTTCACTAGGGCCAGCTCATTGTGCATTAGCGCTACTCTCTCTTGGCACTCACTTTTTTTCTACTGTTAAAATAAAATAGCTCATTTGCCATAGGATCAAAGCAGGGTGGATGAAGTGACGCCAAGCATCTGACATTCTCTGTGAGAAGAGGGCACCACAAAAGCTTAAAGGCAAGTTTTATAGAACAGCAATTAGATCCGCTACGTTGTGTGGAGCAGAATGTTGGCCTTCAAAAAGACAACCAATAACTGAGTGTCGCAGAAATATGTATGTTGCGTTGGATTTGTGGTCACACAAGGATGGACCGAGTTCGGAACGATGATATACGCGACCGATGATATACGCGACCGGCTAGGGGTAGTAGGATTGTGGAGTCCTAAGTCGAGATATCAATGTGAGGAGAGGTAGAGGAAGACCGAAGCTGACATGGGGGGAGGCAATAAAAAGAGATTTAAAGGGTTGGGATCTACCTAGATATCTTTGCTTAGATAGGAGTGCTTGGAAAGCAGCTATTGACGTGCCTGAACCGTGACTAAGGGGCTCATGTTGGGTTTTAACTCTAACCTACCCCAACTTGCTTGGGACTAAAAGGCTTTGTTGTTGTTAAAATAAAATAATACTACTAGTCAAGTAACAATAGAATCAGAGAAGGCTTATACCTGTAGTAGCTTACCACCAGCAACAAAGGATCGGAGCCCCATAGTATCCTGAAAAGTACATGTCTTGTCAGTGCCTACATGTGCATAAAACCGTAGCAGGCATGAAAACTGAAGGAAGGAACGATGGCTATAAGCCTATAACCGTACCTTGTTTTTGAAAGTAACGAGGAACTGGGCAGCGGGATCCCTGTTTGTGGTGGTTGAGACAACATCAAGAATCCAGCCACCACCACCAACTACTCTTTGTCTTGCAACATGGTACCCTGAATTATCTCTTGCTCTCAAAGCTACAACAAAACCATCTTTTAGTTTGTCAGGGTACTTTCTACCAAGTAGTACAGGCACCTTCTTCTCAGATGCTATTTCCATTGGGGATTCAGCAAGAGATTTATGCTTGTATTTTGAGTCCTCAGGAGAGGCAAATCGTGAACTGGAACTTACAACCTGGTCCCTGCTACTCATTGCAGTGTCATCATCTCTCCGGGAGGAATAGTTACTGTCACTCTCCACAGCAGACAAGTTATCTGGTTTCTGTTGAGGTCTGCGATGAGCAGGCCTCTTTTTCCCTTTCTTTCCAGAACGACTACGCCTTCCTTCAGACCGGGAGCCAATGTTTACAGACTTTCCAGACGCCTGAGGCTCTTTATGGTGGGATATGGCTCTTTTCTTTTCATACTCCAGCGTTAAGTGGCTTTCATCTATTTCAGCATCAAAAATCTGTGACTGGCTATCCTTTGTCTGTGGGTCTAGATAGTCATCTTCATTTTTAGCTTCACTTATTTCCTCATCTTCATCAGAAATTGCGCTACTTGGAAGAACACCATCAAAGAAAAAGGACTGTAACATAGTGATTGCTTTCTCTCTTATTTCCATCCACACTTCTTCACTGTAGTCTGCACTCCGTGGAAGAATTAAAACATTTGGCATCTCCCGCACCTGTACACAACAGTGATTAGTCACCACTTCGTTGAACAAAATGTAATGAAACAATAACAGTGGAGAAAGAACAGCAACAATTTGTCCTTATCTGCGAGGACATAACTATCAGCCGGTTAAACAGAAAAGTCCAGAGGCTGGTCATGTAAGCCAATTACAATACATAAAGCAAGCTCCTGATTAAAACACGACTTATGCCAACTGATATTTTTTATGTGAAACAATAAGCAGATACTACAATGTGTAAATAGTAAAGTTCAATACATAAATATAGGACACTTATGGAACGTTTCTCTAGCCTTTTGTTCAGAGAGGAGAGGACCTTAATTATAACATCACAAATGATGAACAGTTTGATTTTAGATAAATTTATTCGTCCTAAATGACCATTTACAAACATTGTTTATAATCTGCTTCTAATATGCATACCCATGCTTCCATCCACTGTGGACCTTCAGCACCATCCAATGCGCAACCAGCTATGGTACCATCAATCAAGAGCTGTTTGAGTGCACAGTCATCTATAAGCTGGCAACTACCAGTATTGACTATGAAAGCTCCTGCAGGATTCAAAACATTCGACGCCAGGATGTTATAAAACTAAAATAAAGGAAGGATGCACACTATTTCATACTACAAGAAGCAACATAACACAATTACAGAAGAAAAGCATACCAGGCTTTATATGCTGCAGGCAGTCAGCGTTAAGTATATGCATTGTTTCATTTGTTAATCCACAATGCAGTGAAACAAGGTCACTTGCTGCTAATAAATCATTGAGTGTGTCCATTCTCCTTGCTGCAGAAGGGAAAACAATAGAAGGCCGCTTTGTTTTCCCACTTACCTACAACGGATGTGCAAGAAGTCAGAATATTGAAAGCAGTATTCTTAACTTGCATCTTATTCAAAATGAGTACATAAGGAAGATAAATGTGAGTTGGAGAACTCAAATAACATGATCTTGTAGCATAAGGAGGCTTTAGGAGTATTAAATTACGAATTTGGTGATCATAATAGTTATTACTAATGTAAGACAGCAATGTTGCACTTGAAAAATGATATTTAGGTTCAATTCTCTTACCACCACCCCCTATTTTTTGCATCATAGAAGTAATAACAAGTAAGATGATTCTTAGGTTGCCATTTATCTTAAGCATTTTTTATTATCATATGTTACTAATGTTCAATTAACCTTGCTGTGCATAGAAAAAAGAACAGTTAGTAGTAATCATAGTACTAAAATTACATAGCCTATATAACAATCCCCTCCAATTAACTAAGGGGTGAGATCATTTAAATTCCACGTTCCAAATGCTTGGGGTCCTGTAAACTTCAATTCTACAAAATTTGTAAAATCCAAGATCTGAACAGAAAACAACTTAGTAGTTTAAGTAAAACCTTACACAGTATCGACTAGCAAGATACTCGACAGCAAAAAAGATAAAGGAGAAATTAAGTCAAAAATATCATAACCAGCAATGCAAGCATGAGGATCCATAGTTGTTGAACTGTGCAAGTACTAATACGAACTAGTAAGCAGATGAAACAATAAACGTGTAGAAGGAAGTTGCAGATCCAGTACCACGTAGCGCGGATCGAAGTAGAGCACGCTCATCCGAAACGCGAGACTACGAGTGGCGAGGCAGCGGGCGGCCGCGGACCGGCCAATGATGCCGAGCACGAGGCCACGGCAGCGCCGCATGCCACGGCACATGGGCTGGACGGAGCCAAGCCAGCCGGCGGCGACGGCGGCCGGGGCCGACGAGGCGTGGCGCGAGAGCAGGTGGGTCCGGCGGAGCAGGCCGAGGATGAGCGCCATGACGGTGTCGGCGACCTCCTCGGCGCGGTTGGCATCGACGTGGACGAGGCGGAGTCCCAGGTCGGCGGCCACCGCCGCGTCGGCCGCGCGGTCCGCGGAGCCGAGGCAGAGCAGCAGCTGCCAGGGCCGCAGCCGGCGCTGCGCGGCGCGCGGGAGGAAGGCGAGGGAGGGGAGCAGCACCGCGGAGGCGGCCTCGACGCGGCCCGAGGCGACGGCGGAGAGCGGCACGTGCTCCACCGCGGCCACGCCCGCCAGCACCTCCTGCTCCAGCGATGGGTCGTCGAGGCAGTTGAGCGACACCACCAGCGGCTGCTGCCCCCCGCCGCCGCTGGGCGCCGGCGAATGGGCCATCCTGGATGGCTCCGCTTCCGCTTGGGGCGCTCGGATCGGGAACGGGAAGCGGGGGCGCGGGCGGGGCTGTGGGCTGTGGCGTGGGTTTTGGTCCCGGACACCCGGCGCCGGACGGGGGTCGGGGCTTTGCCTTTGCTTTGGGGAGAGGGGAGAGGGGAGAGGGACTGCCGGTGCCCACACCACCGGTTCACGAGGAGAGAATTGCAGCCGTTGGATCTTGTAGCGTTTCGCGGCGGCTGCGCTCGTGCTCGTGTCTCTCCTCTCGTGATGCGGTGCACAGCAGTTAACGCTCAACTGTCCAGTGACAGTGACATTCCTTACGGAATATGCGGAGACAAATCACTTGGCTGCCGCCGAGCGCCGGCGAGAAGACGTCGAGCGCGGTGGCGGAAACAGAGGGAGATGCAGGCCAGCAAGACCGAGATGATGGTGGAGCTTAGAGCACTCACAATGCAAGACTTTATCACAGAGTCCAAGACAATTAATTATATATTATTTATGGTATTTTACTGATGTGGCAGCATATTTATTGAAGAAAGAGATAGAAAAAATAAGACTCACATTATTCGAGGTAATAAATAATTTTAGACTCTGATAGAGTCTGCATTGTGAGTGACCTTACAGCAGTCTTGGGTTAGAAGCACCGTGGCGGATGTAGTGACACTATCTTACATTTTTTCTTTAGTTATATATACGGAGTACTATATATGCAGGTAGGAGTAGGACGATAGCAACATGACATCAGAAAGATGTTAACCCTGCAACTGTAAACTTACCAGATGATTCAATACATTTATGTATGGCATCCGAACCACACCGAGCATGCATCCTAGAGCTTAGATTCAGTTAAATCCGGAGCAACAGCAGAAGACTACTACAACATGTAGCCATCAGTGTTGGGTGCTAAACGAACAGTCATTGTCAGTGAATGCTACTGGACAGCTGTTCACATAAATGAATTTGTCACTTTGCGGCACCCCAAAGGCATGCATGTGTGCAAGCAGCAGAATATGACCAAAAAAAGTGTTTTGCAGTATGGGCGCCAATCTTCTTGCTGCAAAATTCTGTCTTTTACAAGCACTTTCCTCTCTCCAACTAAAAGAATTAGGGTTGTTTTAAGCTACTATCAAGATTCAGATTCTGTCATCAACTAGGGAGACTGTTTGCCCTTGGTTACCTCTGTTGTACTTGCACTCAAGGGTTCAGTAACAAAACTCAATGTTCCGATGCAGATGCCACAAACAAACCTTGAAGTAAAGTAAAAAGAGACGAGAGCGACAAGATTTTCAGTGTGCCGGATTGCTGCATAGCCCGCCAGTAGATCCAGAAATGAAGCACTGTGGATGGCACCCACCGACGGTGAACTTACTCACCAGAAATTGAAGGGGCATGAAGATTGGAGAAGGCCACAGAGGTCATGGACAAGTTGCTGAGGCAAATTTGGTGCAACTAGAAGAAAAGAAAATGCCCTTCCATCACGCAAGCTCGCATGGCACCCATTGTTTCACTTTTGTGCTTAGCTCACTAGGAACCGAAGCAGACCACTCGTCCAGGTCTGGAATAGGTCCTGTCAGGGCAACATAGTTTACACTCTCTTTCTCTGATAGTCTCTTCCAGCTTAGCTGCAATTCAACACCATTTCATTTTTAGCAAAACAGTCTAGAGCCAACTAATGGCGCAATAGTGCTCAATTGCTCATAAGATAACTGGTTTAAACAGATCGCAAGAAACTGGCATCCAATATATTAAAAAAAACTTATTCTACAAGAGTTTAGAATGCTGCTTCTATATCTTTACAGTTTATCAAAGTTCATGGTAGCCTACCACATGAACTTCAGGTTTTTTGGATTTTTACACAAAAAAAAACGGATTCCTAAAAATCACATGGTTACTCATAAAATTTAATAATGCATCACTGACGATAATAAAGGTGCATTATATTTAATGCAGAGGAAAAATGATAACAGACTGTACAAATGTGTAGAGTTGGTGATAAGCGCACAAAATTAATTCATACTCTGCATTTAGCAATTGAAGTAGCAATCGTGGGCCAACTAGTAGTTTAGAAATTACTGCTTAAAGATTATTTTATCACCAACTAGTAGCAAACTAGCAGTTGAAAATAAGTGGTTTTAGCAAGTGTGAATATGTGTATGGCTGATGAATGGTATCATACCTGTCCAGGAAAAGCGGAACATAGTGCTTTAATTGTAGGATTTTGAACCCAATATGATGAAAGAGATTCTTCAGTGTCTCCTCCACAATTTACCATGATTCGACCATCTGGCATTAGCTTTTTTGCAATTTGCAACCAAGTTTCGGCCTGTATCAGTATTGAAATAAAAGTCTCACACAGTAAAACAATGGTAGAATAAATGAAGCTCCATAAAACAATCATCCAGGCATCTAGTTCAGAACAAAGCTATATATTCTTATAAGTGATTCATAAATCCATTATATAACTTAACTTGGTTTACATGTTATAGGATTGAAAATAATTCTCGAAGGTACGATATGCTAACCATCACTGTGATACAGAACAAAAATGAAAGAAGTAACCGAGATGGAAAAGGATATTTACTTCTTGTAGCTGAGGTATGATCTTTCCATCACAAAACAAATCTACAACAATTCCTGCAGACCGAATAGCAGACTTCAATTTAACCACAGATAAATCAAATTATGTACTCAAAGAGTAAGGCGGTACAAGTACAAAACATGTATTCCATTCACATCAGGTTAGTTATTCACCAGCAAATCCTCCTCCAACTGTAGCTGATGGAGAAAGTGCGTCACCAATGTGAACCGAAAGTGAACCACCTGATTCTGTGGCCTTCTCTAAATCAGACATACCAAAATAATCCCTTGACAATTCAATTATCTGTCATGACACGCAATCAGCCTTTTCCAATATCAAAATTGGGTGCATGAAAAGCATGTGCATGAAGCACAATAGATAAGGCAGAAAGATAAGTTGAGCATTGCATAACCAAGACTAGATTACTAATGTTCTTGCAACAATTGACAAGTCGATAACATAATCTTTCACGTGGTTGAAATTGGTAAAATTATCAAAAACTTTAAGCAGTGTAATTAATAAGAAAACAGAACAAAAATGACCGATGAGAAGAGTTGTCACCATAGGATCGATCTCCCAGCCAATAAGTTGTAACCAAGGCCAAAACTTTAGCATCAGATGTGCTGCAGTCCCAGCACCCTGAAAGAAACAGGGAAATGAAAAAGTCATTACGCACAGACTGTTCACAGGAGTGAAGAGCAGAGTATGAAAATAACTAGGTATGGTTTTTCCCTAAAGAAATTCCTTATTCAGCTTAGAGAATGTAGTTTACTCATGTAAAGTATGGTTATAAATAGTAAACCATACACCCTAAAAAAATGGTAAATCATCCTCAGAAGACAGAAAGCATCCCTTCCCCCATTCTCCCTGAGCATGATAGGATTTTTGCCTAATGCACAGTATCTTTGCTAGGAAAATATGAACTATGACTGACAGGAAAGAAAAATTGCAATTATCCTCATTAGGTGATTTACCAACCCTAGAAGTGCAACAGGACCCCGTGGAACAATAGCTGGCAGGCTCACAAACTCATCCTGCATGCAGCAAAGGCAAAAGCAGGTTATAGATAATTAAGGAAAAAGTCTATGTAACCCCCTCAACTATATAGGGCAGACTACTTTACCCTTCTAACTATAAAACCGGATTTTCTACCCATGAACTTTCCAAAACCGGTCAAATAACCTCCTCAAGCGGTTTTGGACGGTGGTTTCGCTACAGTGACGGTGGTTTTGTCTTTTTCTTTTTTATTTATTTCCGCTGAATCTTTGAAAAACCATAATAAATCACAGAAAAATCATAAAATGAAAAATTCCAATTTTTTTAGACTCCTCATGAGTAGATCTACAGCATGAACATATAATATGGTATTTCTTTAGTACAAAATTTTTGTTGTAGCTTTATATCTATACTTTTCTGCAATCAATTAGAATAATTCATAGATATAAAGCTATAACAAAAAAATTGTACTAATGCATATCATATTATATGTTCACCGTGTAGATCTACTCATGTGTAGTCCAACAAAATTAGATTTTTTATTTTATGATTTTTCTGTGATTTACTATGATTTTTCAAAGATTCAGTGAGAATAAATAAAAAAAGAAAAAGACAAAACCACAGTCACTGTAGCAAAACCACTATCCAAAACCGCTTGAATGGGTTATTTGATCGGTTTAGAAAGTTCAGGGGTAGAAAATCCGGTTTTATAGTTCGAGGGGTGAAGTAGTCCACCCTGTATAGTTGAGGGGGTTACATAGACATTTTCATATAATTAAGCATCAGCATTCAACAACGGTTCCAAGAAAGATATGGACGCAAGCCAAGGAGTTACAAAAACATATAAAAGTTCGTTCATTGAGAAACCCGTCACTAGTTTTTACATGAACCAAGAAATTCCTCGCTAGTCTTAACTTATATATGATTGTGTGATGATACTACAAGGCAGGAGAATCAACATAATAGTATTGTTCTGAACTTCTGATCAAAGTGCTCAATGCCGAATGGCTAAAGATAAACACATTATCGAGTATCAAAGTACTATGCCAAGGGGCTTGAAAAGATTGGTGAGTGCTGTAAAGGAACAGTATCAAAGTCTCGAGGCTTAAAATTTCCGGTCGGGTTAGATAAGTAATTAAGCAAGTGTGCATACCCAGTACGAGTTGGTCCAAACAGTTGCCTTGGGGAGAATGCTGTGGATATTCCCTGCACGACACAACCAAACACGAAGCTCCGACTGATCAACAAACCAAATCGACTCTCAAACTGAATAGCTGTAGGCAACTAATAACCACCCATACGTACTGTGGTGGTCGAGGACGAGGTACCGGGCGACGGGCGAGTCGATGACCATGATGATCTCGTTGAAGTCGCTGCGGTTGGCAGCCAGGAGAATGAAGTCCTCCGGCCGCTCTTGCGGCGCTTCCTCCTCGACGGGTGGGGAAGCCGGAGGGGCCGAAACCTCGGCGCCGCCACCGTCCGGCGCACAGTGTAGCCGCGCGGTGCGTGTTAGGCGGCGCGGGGGACGCGGGTGCTGCTTGGCGTGGAGGCGGCCGCGGCGGCGGTGAAGGAGGTGGCCGCGGACGCGGAGCGGGAAGGCGGTTAGGGGCGTCACGTTGGCCATTGCTGAGGGGATAGAGATTAGAGTTCACTGGGGATGGGGGATGAGGGGTCAGAGGATCATTTTCTCAAGAAAAACGATCAGCCTAATTAGACCAGGAGTTTCACCATGATGTCATGCAAATTTATTAGAGTGTCATGTCAGCAAAATTACACTTTTTGCATGAAACGAAGAGAAGAGAAAAGAAAGTAGTTTCACCATGGTGAAACTCCGCGGGCGTTGTTTCCCACGTGGTGAAACGGGATGAAATCCCTACCGAGGGCTGAATCGTTTCACCATCTTGCATGTGATCCAATCATTTTGTAGTAATTAAATGTTTTGTCTAGCCTAAGAAACGTCAAGGTGAAAGTACCTTGTCAGTGGATTTGTTTTGGAAACAGTGCATTGAAACGGGCCATTGAGACTGGTCTTAGGTCCACCACTTGAGAATAGAATTATGAGCTAGACCTGCATTTTTCTATATTTCTATAAAATTTAATAAAGTGATTTTCTGTAGAAAAATTGATTTCGTTGAAATTCTTGTGCTCTAAAGGATACTTACTATATATGCTTTTTTGGTTTAAAAAATGGCATTCTTTCTTTCCGAGGCGTTAATCCTAAGTTTAACCAGATATAAAAAAAAATATTTGTGATATATAATAAGTATCGTTATATCAACCATGAAATACATTGTCACAATGAACCTATTTGGATATAAAATGTTGATAAAACTTTCTATAAATCTATTGAAATCTAATAAAGTTTGATTTTGTTTAAATTTAGAATGATGCTCTTCTCGGACTTAGATATTACGTCATTATTATTGATATAGTTTAAGTTATGAGACACTACTAACTACCATTACAGTTTTTTTGTCTACGTGGACGTGCCACTTCACAAGCATATGACGATATTAGAGCACACAAGCCTCTGTATTAAAGAGTGTTTGTCATTCCCCCATGTCTGTCTCTATCTCCTCAGCCATTTTGTGGCCAGTATAGTTTTCCAAACGGGCCGCCCGGCACGGCACGAGTGTTGGGTATTCTTAACATCATTACCAAAAGTAGACTAAGTTCTAAATCTAGCAACGGTGTCAAAAATGTCAAACCTATCCCTCACACCACTTAAGCCAAGTTGTCATCCCCAGCATGACATGAGAGACGCGGTATTGAAATATGCAATTGCTCTTCTAAATAAATAATGAATGGGATCTGCAA
>Ga0182004_10000211_pt1 | contig 30257 bp, 23 predicted proteins | sample Sormic07211540_1_FD_120479 | JGI IMG/M metagenome (GOLD analysis project Ga0182004, IMG submission 120479) | Endophyte microbial communities from Sorghum bicolor roots, Mead, Nebraska, USA - 072115-40_1 MetaG | ecosystem: Host-associated > Plants > Roots > Unclassified | place: USA: Nebraska...
ATGTTCGGTAAGTGCGACTTAGTTTGGCATAAAATTACTAATTTTTTCAGTACTTATACTTGACACATCTCCATTTGCAAATTGAAACAAAGTTTCCCAAGCAAAGGCCAGAGAGTCTGCATTCCACTGTAAGAGCGTTTGCATAAGGGAGCTTATTTAGCCGCTCCTGCAGCACCTATAGCAGTGGATGGAGGAGGAGCTGCCTGCCAGCAGCCATGCGATCGAGCAAGGCAGTCCTCTCCGTGGCAGTGCGCGAAGTGCGAACTCCACCTGACATCTGTGCCAGTCCGTGGTGGCCGCGCGAACTCCCCCACATGAGTTCCGGCCGGCATTTGGAGGCGGGCGTCGAGGGGCCACGACTGGACCTCCACAGCGTCGAGCGCCCGCGCAGGGGAAGACGTACAGGCATCCAGCACCCACAGCAGGAGTTCCATGGCGTCGAGGCCGCGATCGATCGGACCTCCATGGCTTTGAGCGGCCGCGCATGGTAGCAATGGGAGATGGCGCACAGGAGATCTGGGATGCTCGATGGAAACTATATATCGCCGTCTAACCCCAACGCAGACGGGCGTGGTTTCTTTCCGCACGTCAATAATCTGGTTGGCTGTGCTTCTGGACTTCAGGTTGGCACTTGGCAGTAGCAGTGCTCCCCTGCTTCAGCGCGATTAATTAGAAAATCAGTCAAAACTAGCTCAAATAATCGGTCAAATAATATTAATAGTACAGAATCTAGCTAGCCTGATTAATCAAACTAGTGTTTTCATAACCAAATGCCCGTCAGAATCGCAGATGGTGCAGACCGGAGTATATGGCATTCTCAAGGCCAATACAGATTGGCCCGTTTGATTGCAGGACCAGTGCGTGCGGATGGGTGATTTTTTTTTTGAACAAAGATGGGGGATTCATAATACGAGACGGCCAAACCCAAGCCAGAGCAGGCAGATATCGTTTCTGCAGAGCGTGATTCATGCAGAGTTGCTCGGATGTGTTGCAGGGGTGAGAGCAATGGCCAGAACTTGGGCATATCGTCATCCCGAGTCGTTCTGGAGAAGGATGCGGCACTAGTGAAAGCTACGGTAGAAGGAGAGGAGTATCGCCTATCTGCTCTAGGAGGTCTCATTTCCGAGCTTCATATCCTTTTATTTGCTTTCAGAGTTTACAATTTGTCAAAGTATCTGTATGCCCTCGATCTTCTTGTAATAAGGCCTTGTTTAGTTCGCGGAAATTTTTTTACTTTGGATGTTGTAGTACTTTCGTTTATATTTGATAATTGTTGTTTAACTATAGAATAACTAGACTCAAAAGATTCGTCTTTTAAATTATAGACAAAGTATGCAGTTAGTTATTTTTTAATCTATATTTAATGTTTCATATATGTACCGCCTCAATGTGATCTAGAAACTAAACAGGCCCATCACACCAACGTTGGATCCACTTGCCCCGCCAATTAATCGATCTTGTCCAACACAAAACTAGACTTGCCCTGCAGGGTTAGCCGCCAGCGCCAATCCAAAAACATGACCAAGCCAGATACGTCCTTCTAGACCAGGCATTTTGATGACTTTTTAAAGGCATTTTTTAATGCCTCCTACGAACAGCCATGCTGTAGTGGCAGCTCTCAATAGCCTTTTCGCTTCGTCAAAGATGGCAACAATTCAAGTGAGGCTTCCTACGGTCAATGACCAGTTGCTCTGCAGGACCGCATATGTGCCTTGCCGTGCATGTCACCTTAGCAAAGCCTTCTACTGCCTACCTCCTTCTGTGCCGTATTATTTAGCGGAAATTAGCTTTATTAGAGTAATATAGGTATGGATATAGAAATATGGAATGTAGGTGTGTAGCTACACCCGGTACCATACCAATATTCCTGATATGTAGAATATATATACGACTTATTATGCGTATATGCACCGTGAAGTATATACACATCACAAACTGAAAAGGGTTAATGTTACGTTGGGACATTGCCTCCTCGCATGGAGGAGGACGCGGCTCGAGGGCTAGAGGTATCGAGGCTTGGGTTTGGCTGGAGGCTACTGAAGGGGGATGGCCCGAAGGCTTCGCACCGCGTTCTTGCTGGTTCGGTGGCCCAAGGGGAGCTCGCGCCTGTGGCAAGGGCGACCTTCGGAGGTATATCGGTGAAGGTCCTAAACATAGTAGAAAAGCTAACGCACTTAGGTTTTGCGGTTTTATTGTAGCAGGAAGCCACTATGGCGGGATCACAGTCCTGGAACCTTCAGACGGCCGGAGGCCAGATGTTCCATGGAGCCTGGCGACTGCCAAGAGGCAGGCATAGGACCTCATGGGCCGGCAGATGCTAAGAAGCTCCGGCTTGGGTGTTGGGGAGTCAACCACGCCTTCCCCTCCTAGCTGTGTCGAAAGTAAGAGAACGCAACGCATCCGCGATAATAGAACCTTCGTACCTTCAACCTTCGGTTAGTGAGGAGCGAATGTTCGGAAAAATGTAACACTGATGCAGATTGGCTCTATGAGACATGTGTGCAGGAACCAACCTAGAGCGGAGGATCACAAGGCGTAGGGACCCATCCTTTAGCCCTTGCATGGCGAAGGATGTGACGCCCCTGACCAAGGACGAGGCAAAGGTAGAGCGGCGGCCGCATGTCCCTCGGTGGCACCCGACGGAGGATCCGTGGGCCCCAGCGGAGGATAGGCGAAGGATCGAACCGCGACGGAACCAAGTCTCCAACGCGACAGCCTGTAAAGAGCTAAGCAGTTCTAAATTACTTAAGTAGCCCTGTGAGTTGTAGACAGCGGTGGCGGAATATGCTAGAATATCCCGCCACCGTCACAGGGCTTTTCTGTAATTGGTTCTGGTCGGAATCCGCGCACTATATAAAAGGGTTGTAAATGCGCTTTCGAGAGTTAGTTGGAACCAATTTACTGAAGCATTGTCTGTTTTAGGGTTATGAGCTCTCTCTCCCTTGATTATTATCGCGCTCAGGCCTCCCGCCGCAACGAGCGAGCGGGCTCAACCAACCCCCATTAACGGAGGTACACTAACCGCTTCCAACATTGGGCCGTGCGTGGGCCTGCATTCCAGCCCACTAAGTTGAAGGCGTATGGAAGGGAGAGTTACATGAGTGCACTTGGCTAGAAGGGTTTGAGAAGAGAATATGCGGGAATATCCTGCCACTGTCACGAGACATTTGTGTAAAAATCTATTAGTGGGATGTGTGCCCTATAAAAAGGGGCTACAAATGTTTGACGGTTGGTTGGTGAATGATGAATTTATAACACTAGAGTTTGTTTGTGTCCTTTCGTGTTAGAATGCCTAAAGATCTCTGCCGTAGCGAGCGGAGGCCCTTCTCCACTAAACCCTAGGACTCTCCGCCGCCCTCAGCGGAGGCCCACATTCCCATCATCGACAACCTCATCACCAACCATTAATATATATACTTTTCATGCAGAAGTCGAACTGGAAGCTATGAGCACAAACTCATAAATAACCAAATGAAATAGGAGCAGAAGTGAAGCTATCGTGGCCCATTCTCGGGCTTTGCCTAGAAGTAGTATAATGGAGATTTTTTACTTTCTTTGATTAAACTGGTAGTTTCTAGACCTTGAGATTTAATATGGAATCTTATTTTGTTGGCCCAATACTAATATGGCAGTTTTCTAAAATTTATTTTTTGTTTGATTTATATTGTGAGATTTAGCATGGAGCCTTCAAAACATTCTTTAATTAATAATAGACCAGTGTTAAAGGAAACACTTGTGGACAGCAGCAGCTCGGATTCTACATCTACAAACTAGTAGTACTCCCTTCCTCCAAAAATGTTAATATTTTAGAATTGGATTAATACTAACCAGAAATTACCCAAATATCGCTATTTATTGAAAGTGAACCACGCTAATTAAGAAAAAACATTCATTAAAAAAATATATGGAAACATGCAGAACACGATCTCAAGTTGATATATGAACCTAATCTATTATCCAAAAACTAAAACATGAAGTTTTCTGAGACATTTTCTGTATTCTAGAATTTCCAGGTTTTTTGGATGGCGGCAGTACATTGGATTTCCTAACTTTGCACACTCTGAGCCCCTCACAAGGCAGCAAAAAAAAAGGATAGTACCGTGTACTCAATTGCCGTCTACTCTACAGTAGGACCAGATCAGGCAGGTAACGAGGAACAGAGAAGCCTTTGCTACTTATTACTAGCATGCCTTTATTAATCTTTTGAAAAATCTGCAGCGGCCGGTTAGCTGGTTCCAAGCAAAGAATCGTCTTTTGTTTTCTTTTGCTCTCACCAATAAGCAAAGAATCATCCCTGGTGAGCATATAGACACACAAAAGAAAAGTTTCTGTGGACTACCACCAGCAGCTACTTTGCTTCTCTGTAGACTCTCCCTATCACACACGCACACAAGCATACTCCTCAATCGTCGGTTCCATCTGTTTGCCTTCTGTCTCCTGCTACTGCATGCCAATTCAAGTTAACCGAGGTATGTAATTTAATTATTCAATCTCTTCCATTGCAAATTCATGTCCATCGGCAATGTATGTAACATGATTATAATCATGGAAAAATCAACAAATTTGAAAACACAGGCAAATACTAGATGCAATTGTTTGTTTGATCCGTTTGGCTTTCTACATATCTCCAGCTACGGATTCGACAAAATAATTATTTGTATATGTCCTACTGCTGCATGCCAATTCAACATAACCGAGGTATGCAATTTACTAGCTACTAGTAGACCCCTTCTATCACAAGTTCAAGTGCATCCTCATCGTCTGTGCTGCTGTGCTGCATGTGTAGCAGTGCTGCCCATCAAGGAAACCGCCTAATTCGGCATCGGTGTGCATGGACCATTCCCTTCCAAAATGAAGTGGAGGTTGCAGCATTATTATTAATTCAACTGCTGAAGATATATATAGTTCTGTTCTGGTACACCGTACAAACAATCCACCAAGCTTAGCCAAACGGAGTGGCGCGTCCGGTTACTTCAATCCAATCCACCATGCGTACTGAGGTAAACCGGCCCAGTTAACAAGCAAGATCTCCCTTTTTTTGTTGTTGTTGTTGTTTCTGTTCCATCTTAATTTCAAGTGATGAGCACCTTGTAACCCGATGGCCTGACGCACATGTGCATATGTATGCAGGAATTTCATGCCGACACGATAGACGACGCTGCTGAATATATTCTGCTAGAACTGCTGAAGGAAAAGACTAATACTACCAGAACCATCGGTAGCAGAGACAATGTCTTCTACTTCGATGGCTGGGACGGACTGGGGGCGTCCGCCGTCCTCCGAGCCGTCGCCCAATGCCCCCTGGCCGGGCAGGAGTTTGATCAGGTCATCCACATCGACTGCTCGATGTGGGAGAGCAGGAGGGCGCTTCAGAAGGCGGTCGCAGAGCAGCTGGGGCTCCCCAGCCAAGTGATGGAGTTGTTCGACAGGCAAGACGAGGAGGATGATTTTCGCGGGGTGGCCAAGGGCTCCCGCGCTGAGCTACAACAAGTCCTCATGGTGATGCAACAACACATACAGAAGCTGAACCGCAGATTCTTGGTGATTTTCCACAATGGGAGCGATGAGGAGATCGATCTAGCAAGTTTGTGTGGATTCCCTCTGTCCGGGTTTTCAACCAACAAGGTGCTGTGGACATTCCAAGGGAGACTCCGGCTCATGCCCCGGTGGGGAGTCGAGAAGACCATGAAGAGTGAAAGAACGACGACTCATGCTTTTATCAACACGGTCTCTGATGATGAGGAGAAACTTCCACCAGAGCTCTGGAACCACCTTGTACAGAAAGAGGCTTCAGAAGTAGCTGAAGTGTGCAAGATTAACACTGGCCTTGACAGCACCATTATCGGTCGGCCCACACAAGTGGCAGAGTGCTTCATGTACATGCTGGGGCTATGTTGTAGAGGCCGCCATTCAGTTGACTACGACTGGGCCACCCATGGCGCCAACTACTGGATATGTGATGGCATCATAAAACAGCAAGGACAGGGAGACAGAGAAGCTGGTGCCACTGATGGTGACGATGATCGATCGTGGAGAGCGGCTGATGCCCTGCAGTCTGAGATGACATTGGATGTGGACTACCATCAATACTTACCCTCCTCTCACTTGGCAAGGTTCGTCGAGAGCAAGCCAAGTTGGATTTCACCAAATTATGGGTTCAATCAGCTCCCAGACAGAACTATTCCCAAGGCAGATATTTTCCAACACTATGCCGAAAAGCTTAGTGTTCTCAAGCTCTCACGCTGCACCTTCGACTTCCAATCACCTCCATTCCTCTGCTGCTACGGCCTCAGGTTTCTATGGCTTGACCATTGTGAAGGCACCAACAACACCAGCCCAGATGGAACAGGGAAGGAGGAGGACATCCGCCGGTGCTTTCAGAGGCTGTGGGTGCTCGACCTGCGCTACACAAACTGTGATCAGATCTTGTCTGCGCACATGCTGGATCTCATGACCCAGCTTAGGGAGCTAAATGTGATCGGAGCCGACGGATGGGACATGGGCCAGCTACATGGACGATTGCCTAACATCCACAAGCTCCGAGTGAAAACCTCTCGTGTCAGCTGCAGCTGCCCAGAAAATGATCTGTTCTCGGAGATGAAAAGGATGGAGCATCTTGACTTTTCAGGAAACTATCCAAGTGATTTCAGTTCCAAGACGAGCTTATTTGGGCCAGGGGTAAGCAGCAATGTTAGCTGCCTTGAGACTGTCGTCATTGTTGATGGATGTTTCGGGGTTGAACAAATCTCCTTCCGCGGATGTACTGAGCTAAAGAATCTACTCCTGGGTGGACGGATGACTGCTGTCCGCACAATAGACATCTCAGGCACGGCAGTGAAAACACTAGATCTCGGTAAAACAACAATTTATAACCTTGATGAGCTCTATCTACTTGACTGCCAGAAGCTTTGTGCAATCCTGTGGCCACCATATGACGAAATGAAACAAGAAGGCTTGGGTAAGCTGTGGATTGACACCACGCAGTCAGCACCCATCGCCCAATCTAGAGAAGACAAGGCCAAGCGGGGTACTACAGAAACATCAGTAGCACCTGCAGCCACACCACATGGCAGTCAACCGAGCAGTGAATTTGATTGGTACATTTCTGTACAGGATGCAAGGCTCCTTGGGTCCCTGATGCCTGTCTATTCTCATTCCCGCAAGACATATGTTGAGATCTCCTCTCCTCCTCATCCTGCCATTGCTGTTGGTGGTAGCAAAGATAAAGGAATATTCAGGAGGGCAAGCCGTGGTGAGCAGCAATTGCTGGTAAACATGGAGCAGCAGCCTGCACGTGCAGTATACAGAGATATCTCCATGGACCGCCTACAACAAGCTAGTGAAGGTGGTGCTGAAGCTCTAGGAATCATGTGGATGTGGCCTTGCCCGGATGTTCCTGATCTTCCAGAAAGCAGGTGCTACATGCACATACAAGACCAGATAAAGACAAAATTACCTCGAGGTGATGAACAGACTAGTACTACTATTACTGTCCCATGGTTTGTAATTCACAGTGTAAAGATCCTGCATGTGCACGATAGCATGTTCATCACTAGTATCACTTCAGATATTTGTGGTTCAGAATGGCCTTACCTAGAGTGGTGCAGAATCGAGAGGTGCCCCAAATTGGATTCTGTCTTCAATAATGATATTGAAGGCCCTATCTTTATTTATCAGCTGAGATTATTCTGGGCATCCCAACTCCTACAGTCAAGATATATCTCCATAACAAATGGACGGCGTGCATTCACCCACCTGACGTTGCTGCACCTGGACTTCTGCCCCAGGCTTATACACGTACTCCCTTTCTCCGTGGGGTGGTTTGCCGGTGAAGAGGACAGCTTGCGCCTCCTGGAGACCCTTGAGATTGCATGGTGCGGTAATCTCAGGAAGATATTTCCTTTCCAAATGGGTCCTCACCACATAGGCCATGTCCCAGATTACAAAGACTTCCCCAGGCTAAAGCGTATCCACCTGCATGAGCTCCCTTCACTACAGAACATATGTGGGATTAAAATGTCTGCACCTAACCTTGAGACCATCAAGATCAGGGGCTGTTGGAGCCTCACGCGCCTTCCTGACATTGGCCGCAGCAACAAGGTAGTGGAGTGCGACTGCGAGAAGGAATGGTGGGACAGGCTGGAGTGGGATGACCGTTCGCAAGCGGACAGCTACAGACCCATCCACCCACGGTATTACAAGAAGACCATGCTCAGGGGCAGTGTGCTCAGGTAGTCCCTCCCTCTTTCCCATCATGCTGCTAGAGAACTTATATATTAGAATTCTACCTTGCAGGTCTATTTAGCAACCAACTGAACTCCATTCCCTCCATCTCTGCCATCTAGTTCCAAAATTTATACATATGCTTATCAAGACAACTGCAGTAGTATTTATAATCGTGACCAATGGCTTAGCCGTTAATGATGAATTATACATTCCTTTTATATGTGTGCACCGAGGGCGACTGCCATGCATGCCGCACTTCATGTTGCTGATTTGCTCACCTGAATTGAAATTGATAGACGATATTATTGTTTCTCTCTGATGCTCTCCTCTCCAACTCCTGCAGGTGAGGTAACCTGGCCGTCCCTTCGTTGGATTACAGTCGCTGTGCCTGGCCTGCTAGCTGGTGTCTCGCCTTTGATCTCCTGCTCACAATTCTGCTTCTGCTTCTGCTTCTGCTTCAGCATCCGCTTGATTGGTTCGTGTGTGTGTGTGCGCGCGCGCAAACGACAACATGGATGCATATGCTTTTGCTTGCGTCCTTGTGGTTGTGGTTTGTCTCATTTGCATCAGTTTGCTTTGGTTTGGTTTGCTTGGTCAGCCTTCTCGATGGATCCAGACATCCATCCTTCACTTCTGCCTATGTGCTCCTGTTCGGAAGATGGTGTGATACAGACGGACAGGCCTGTGTGCTGTCTGGAGCAGTAGTGAAATAAAACAAGAGCCAGTGAGCATTGGATCCGACAGCTGAATTCCCTTCAGCTTGTGCAACAGCAGCATGAGACATGCTCCCATACGTGCTACTGCCAATTGCTGTGCTCTTGTATGGTGTGTTTGTGGACTTTGGTTTTGTATGGTGTGTTTGTGGACTTTGGTTTGGTATACACTGCTGTGTGGCGCTGCCGTGTTTGAGCTGTCGGTTGTGTGTGGAGTAGAGTGTTCAATGTTATTGTTGCTCTACTTATGTTCGTGAACAAATAAATAAATGCCGATGGCTGTATGTGTGTGATTTCAACATCCAGTCCTTACCTGGGAGACATGTGATGCCTCTTGCATGTAGTCCAATACTACCGTCACATATGCTCTTTGTGTTCTACGGTGACACAGATTTTATGCTCGTAATTCGTAAAATATGTGTGGCCATGTGTAGATTGATACCTCAGCTAGCCATAAGCCAATCTTCCTCTGATGTCTATTTGTTCCTTCTCATATGTGAATGTCAATTAGTCAAGGAATTTCTAGACCACCGAAGGAAAAGTGGCAATTAGCTGTTAGGAAGTGCCGCTGTCTCGCTAAATAAATTGGGACAAAAATAACCACAGCTTCTACTGTTTTCCACCCATCTCAACCAATGAATCAGCAACCAACATTGCATACGTGGTTTCGCCTGCACTGCTTGACATTGAGGAATGAGAGACAAATGCAATAGCTTGCCCTTGAAAGTCTACACCATTATAGCACAGCTATGAAAACCATGGTGATTGTATATAGTTGTACGAGTGCAAGGCAACCACAATACACTAGATTTTCTCAAAAAGTTTTTAGTATAACCACTACCCTGAATCAGGGTACCAATCAGCAATCAACACTTCGCTAGCATATACACTCAGGGGGTCCATAAGACTGAAACCATGATTAACTAAGTTACTGCAGTTTAGACATGACATCACAGGCTACTCTGCCCTTCGCTGTTTCTAAAGACGACCTCAGCGTTTGGCTTCATGAGCCATGGAAGGGAAGCTTCTCATGGTGCAGGGACGCCCACGCCAGCTTCCTGACGCTTGTTGTCAACAGCTTCCTTCAGCTTCCTCCCGAGCGCATAGGCAAGAGGCGGGGGCACAGCATTGCCAATCTGCCGGTGCTTGTTCTGGATGTTGCCCGCAAACTCATAGCTGTCAGGAAAGCCCTGCACGGCAAAGATTGGATCATATTTGACAGGTAATCCCGAGGGTCATTATCATTTCTTTGAAGATGGAAATGAATGTAGAGCAGCTTACCTGAGACCGAGCGCATTCTCGGACCGTAATGATCCTGTCCTGGTCAGGATGGAAGCACATGCCAACCTTGCCCATTGGCTGGGGGTCTGTGACAGATGTGGGGAAGTTGCCTTCCCAGTCCAGCCTCCCGTACAGCCCTTTCCACTGATTATGTCTCTTGGCTGTGTTGGGCAGGCACCAAGGTATCAGGTCAGCCATCTGCCCATTAGACAGCTTCACCTGTAAAGCATAGCATGGGTCAGTGCTCCATGGACAGAATGAAGATGACAACAGATTTTAGAACATTACCTTCTCGTCTGGTAGGTCATGCCAGTCACAACCTGGTCGTTTCGGAATGTGTTGGCACCTTATGAGGTTCAGCTCATTCATCTCCTTGGATATGTGATCATTCAGTACCATCATATTCCCTCTTATCTTCTTCTGGAACCAGGACACGGGCTCACCTCCGTACTGCACAAGACAACCAGTAGCTCATTTAGCATGCTAATAGAGAAAAATGAAAATAGATGGTTCAGAGCAGCAGTTACCTCAAGTGTGAGTTTGCTGGCACCATTTTCCACTTTAGGCAGATCCCCAATTGTATCTCTAACAGTAATCGCCCGGAAAGGCGCTCCACCAGCAGTGCTTCTGGCAGCTGCATAGTATTGGCCATCAGGCAGTGTTATCTTCAGCTCAGGGCTAGCAAACACATGCATCGGCTCTGGCCAATCAGGAAGCATCTCTCCAGGTGCAGCAGCCCAAATGAATGCCCTTTTCCTGGACTGAGCAACACCAAAAGCCCCTGCTTCTAGAATTCCAAACCGGACCTAACCAAATGGCAAACAATTTCTGAGTATACAGATTTAAACCACTACAAAACAAAAGGTGTAAGCTATAGGTCTTAGCAGATAATGAATGAACAGAAGAAATACCTGGTATCCCATCTCCAGAAGAGATGCAACTGCTAATCGGAAGGTCTGCCCTTTGTTGAATGAAACAAAGTTCCGAACATTTTCTAAAAGAAAGAATCTGGGACGGAAATACTCTGCGAATGAGAGGAATGCTAGAATCATCTCACACTGAACTTTACTCCAAGGGCTTTGGTTGAATCTATTCATCCCAGAGAATCCCTGATAAGAAAACAATGAATGAACAATTCAAGCATTTGATTTACGAAACTGAACAGGTGACTGATGATTTTCTGGCCTACTGTAGATAATAACAAACCTGACACGGAGGACCACCATTTATGAATTCTACTTCACCAGGGACTGGAAGGTTATTAATGTTCAGTTCAGGAAGTTTTGCTGCTTGTTCAGCAGCTTCAGAAGTTGAAATGCAGTCATCAGTATCCCCACATTTATCCATAATTGCCCTGCATTATCAAAAATATTGGTTCTGTTCTGCAACAAAAGCATAATAATGGCATCAAACAATTTGCACTTACTTTAGAATAACATTGCAGTTATCTACAAAGACCACAGCCTCTGGATGATTTTTGCTAAATGCTTCACCAGCAGGCTCTTCATATTCAATTGCCCATTTTGTAAAAGATACACCTGCAGCATTGGACAATGAGGAAAATATTTTCTGATGGTCATCATGTTCATGGTAAACAGCATTAGTGTTAACAGTACATACCAGCTTGCTGCAGACCTTCTGATAAACCTCCACAGCCAGCAAAAATGTCAAGCGTAGCTAGACGGTTCTCTTTTGGCACATCCAACCATTTACCTGAATCTATTTGATCAGTCTCACAGATCTGCTTTCCTTTGTTCTTTTTCGAAGCAATTGTTGCCTTTTGCACCATGGACATAAACCTAACATTTGGAGGCAACTGCTCCAGACACAGAACACACATTCAGGGAACTATCAAAAGTATCAGTCAATGAATCAGAACAGCAACTTCAGTACAGCTAACCTGCTTGAGAGCTCCACTGGCACGGTCATATATAAGTTCACAGAAAAATACATGTTCAAACATCACTGGAAGGTCTGAACTTGCAAGATCATTCTTCTTTCTAACCTCACATTTTCCCTCTATCATATCCACAGGCACATCAATTACATCTTCACTATAGTAGACCTGAATGAAACAAACAAAGTTAACAAGAATACAAGAATGACCATTCTCAGGACTCCAGGATTTGCTCACACATGTTTGAGAAAATAAAGTAACAATGACATTTTGGATAAGATAAATCAAACATATAAGATAGAAAAAAGAAGACCTCTCTGATATCAGATGCATAGGCTTTGGCTGTCGAAATGTCATCTGGTCTATAAAATCTTCTAGCACTTATATTTGCTGATGCTGGATTGAGTTTTTTAGATCCAGCTCCTTCAGGGATGGCCAGTATTTGACAAACTGCATAGGGCTTTAGACCCACATTTCGGCCAGCCTTGAAGGTTGCACGATCCTCATCTTCAGAGAAAAAATCAGGCCTTATGTATAAAAAGTCATTGACATTATATGTAACCTTTCTGTAGACAAAGCTGGTCTTCGAAAGTACTTTCAATTCATCAGAATCTGGCTCTATATGTTCACAAGAACTACATACACCACTACCAAGACCCATTTTATCACGGGGGAGGGCAAAGAAGGCACCCTTCTCAGGCCAGTATAAGCTTTTGCAGAAATATACCATGGGCAGGCCCTTTTTCTTTCTCTCTTCTGCTTTCGCCTGCTCAACTTTATCAGTTTCAGAATTCTCTTTTCTATACTTGTGACCCCAAGGTCTCGATTGGATATCAACACTTACCAATTCCTTGATGTCATCTAATTTGAATTCTAAACAATCATTAGTTAAGAAAACCTCCCTCTCATTTGCAGCATTGTCAAGAATGGTATGTGAACCTTTTTGCAGAATCCTCCCGTGAACCATTTTTGCACCACCACTTTTCTGAAACATGTACTCAACAAAACACATGACTGTGTCTCCTGAATCATCTTCTAGCACCACTGTTCCACCAACAGGTATTCTGAGTTCTCTAACATAAGCACATTTGTAAAGAGTTTCTCCAGACGATGTTTTCCCAGATGTTTCACCTTCCCATCTTATTTCCTTACAAGTTTGTGATAGCAACTTTCGGGACCGTGTTGATGGTGGAGTCTTTGAGATCTTATCCTCTTCAATCTGCCCTTCATCTTCAGCATCCTCATCTTCATTTTCTTCTTGTTCATCATCAACTTCTTTTGCTTCATTTCCATCTCCCTCCTTGGAATCTTCAGGGAAATGATGTGCATAGTAATCACTCCAGATTCTGTTGATCAACCTGGTTGTTGTTGCACGCATCGCTTTTCTCCTCGATGCCGGACCCATTGCTGCACTTGGATTCAGATTCTCTCCCCTCATTACTTGAGTTTTCTTCTTCATAACTAGCTTTGTATGCCTCCTCTGTTCCATCTTCAATAAAAGACCACTAACAAATGCACTCCGGCGGATAGTCTCATCTGGAAAATCTGCAAACTGCTGCAATATTATCTGTCCATGCACCACAATATACCTCTCAACAAGTGCGATGTTAGAAGATATAAATGCAGGATTCCCTTTGTCAAATTCAGCTACTTTTTTGATGACATCAGCAAAAGAAAGTTTTGAGGCACGACTCTGCTCTTTTAACAGGGTGATGATGCTAACAGCAAGCCTTGCTGTTTTCAGTACAGGCTCACACCATGGAGCATATTGTTTTGTTGGTTGGCGTAGCTTGTACCTGAAATCACACTCTAAACGTAAGGTGTAATGGAGTAAAGATGAAAAAAAAACTTAAAGTTATGTTCAAACGGTATAAAGGATTCAGTGCTACAACTGCTAAGAACACAGTTAATGACTGCATAATGAAGCAGTGTGCTGAAAGAAAGTAGATGAGGGTACTTACCAGGCCACATCAGTCCGAATGGTTATACAAATCATTGATCCACCAAACTCTATAAGCCATTCTTTGATTGGGCTCAAATAAATAGGGACTCCAGCATCCTGTTGGTCAGCTTTGCTGGAGGAAGACGACGATTTCACAGACTCAGCTGTAGAACAGCAACTGCCATCATCATCTCTCATGAAACCAGATCCAAAGACAACCACATCATTTTCTGCTCCTGATTTCATAGGGATCAATTCCAAAGATATAAGCCTGGAATCTGCATTGTACAGAGTCCAGTTATTGAGTATCCTCACTGGCACATCATCAGAAAATATACTGTCATCGCTATCAAATATGTATTCATCCATTTCTTGGCTAAATGGCTTATAGTATGCAGGAAGGGGATAGTCATTGGCAATCTCAGCTTCACTTATTTTTATATAGACATTTTTCTGGGATGGTGTTCCACGCCTACCCCTCTGTTTCTTCATCATTTTCCATTCTTCTTCTTGTTGAAGTAATCTAGCTAATTTTGCATCATCATCTTCTTCTTCCGCTGTCCCTTCACACACTGTGTCCTTAATTTTCAGACTCGTGTTCGAGATGTTAGAGGGCAGCTTGGTCAGTTCCACCCTAGATCTGCACTGGTCTCTTAGAGAAAGAAGAACTGGCAGGGTAGCAAACTTTTCATCATCATTGCTTGATGTCTCATCCAAACCAACAAGTTGATTGTATACAAATTCTCCAATGGAGATCACCAAATCTTTGCTCATGTTTCCACTATATCCTTTCATGGCATTAATTGACCGAACAACACTAGCAAGCAATTCATCCAGACCCTGGTTAGGATTCCCACCAACTGATTTTGCAAGCTTTTTGAAAACTTCAACACAGACCTGAGCCTTCTCATAGAAGTGGTCAAAATAAGATTTGTAATTGGTTGCTGGTTTCACACATTCATAGTCAGCAACATCAGTTGACACCCAGACTACAGGAGTACCTTCATCATAACCAGAAATATTCCAGTCCTCAATTCGCCCAAATCCTTCACATCGTACTCCTCTTTCACGCTCTTTTTCAAGATCATCATCCATGGGCATGATAAGAGCTGTTATGAAGAAGTCATCAATTTCTGACATTTCAAAGGGCTGTGGGTTCCCTTCTGCATCATGCAAGATGAAATCAATCAACTTCCGGCAAGGTGGTGGATCTTCTGGTCCAAGTTTTGTCAGACTCACAGCATCTATTTCTTCTTCCTCCATCCGATTCTTCTTGACCATGACAACAGATTTTTTTTCGGATAAGCGTATGGATTTCTCTTTGAAATCAGAACACGCTGCTGCTCTCCTTGGTCTCTTGCGGGTAACATGTCCATCACCTTTTTCGACTCCATGATGCACCTCTTCTGTTGCATCCTGAGATCCATTCTCCAGTTTGCTGTTTTCTGTGGATTCCTTTTCCTTCTTTTGTGGCTTTGCTCTGCATCTTCTTGTTCCTGAAAATTCATTGGTCAGCATATCAATCAGCTATGGGGGAACAAAAGTTAAAATAACAGTACTGAACAGTGAACACGAAGAAAAGAAACACTCAGGCAGCCAAAACACAAATTCAACAAAAAAAGGGAAGGCTTGGATGAATGACTAGATTTAAGGAACAGAATAAATATTGACCAAACGTCAAACCGTTATTAATGCTTGCTATCAGTAACTAGAAAAATATAGGCCTGTGAAGTGCAGCAACAAAGACAATATTTTAAGACAAAAGATCATTTAGAAACGCCTTTATTTCTTCCAAAATATAATCCGTGGTAAAAAATGGAGCTGTAGCCTGTAAATAGTGCTCCTTTAGTAACTCTAAAACTACATGAGCCACAACATTACATCAGGAGACCATGTCCTAAAAGGTAGACAATTAATATTCAGCCCAATCCAAGAATAGAAAGAAAAGGTAATATTAGCCACTGGAATGCCATAGAGCCTATGTAATTAATCTACCCATCTACCCTTAGAGAAAAGAAATAGGTTCCGAACCATGCTTGAATCTTACTGAACGCTCGACATACCTCTGTTATCATAGTTGCAATATCAACCCCAATAGTTCATGTGAAATTTGTAAAGGAAAATATGGTATTATCGATTCATATGCTTTGCCTATAAAGGAAGATTCTGCCTCAACTGACACTACCGTTACATGTGGATAAACAAGCACACAAATGCCAAGTACTTTAGCAGCAAGTTGTCACCAGTGTCACATGGGACACAAATGCTAGTGCGGGTATTGGCATCCAACGGCATCCGACACGGGTGTGGGCGTCTAATTTGACATTTTTAAAAAAGAAAAGGTACACAGATGTCTTGGCAACACTGGTTGTCACAACTCAGGAAAAATATTTGGGTCAGACTGTAGGAGACTGGGATGACTCCATTTCCATCTAACTTGATCAAGGAGAGAGACGTCCCATTGACTTAGTCTTAAGGTAGGGACCAACCGAACCTTAGAAAGCCAGCAAGAACCTCATGTAAACTTGCTTCATTGGTGGCCACAGAACCATCTACACCGTTGCTCGAACCCGGGAGGGGAACGCCACACCTAGGTGCTCTAACATGAAGACTACATTGTGGGAAGAAGCATCAACTCCATGCAGTTATCTTTTAACTAGCATGGAATTGGCATTGATACAATGGGGGTTTATACGAATTTTGATGAACATATACAAATGACAGGTGTGCAGCAAGGTTGGAGAACAGGACAGTGGAGGCATGGTTCAATAAGGTTGTGCCATGCATCACCCAGTCTGATAGGGAAGAAGATGCTCATAGAGCTTGTTTTCAAGTGTCCGTGTGTGGAGCTCAAAAATGCACAGGTACGCTTTTGTTTTAAGAAATTTGGTTGGATTCAGGGAAGATTTGAGAAAGCAATGATGAACGGAGAGGAAGGAAAATGGGATGAAGAATATAGAAACCATTGGGAAGAAGAAATGCCATGGTTCCAGGTGGAGATCAGTGAGTGCCTGACTCAAAGTTTAATGCTATCAATGATGCCAAAGATCCATAAACACAGCAGGGGATTGAACTCAAGTGCAAAAAGAAAGTGTATGTGCTGCTAGGCTGCATGGTTAAAGACAGGAGCAATCAAGGGAGCTTATAATTCTATTGGCATAAAAGAATAAAAACAGTTCTAACAGACAGACATCGCAAACTAGATAAAAGACAACTTTGATGGTATTAAAAAGTAATGTATTGTTCTACTGGTATATAACTTAATTATTTTTCATAACACAAAACCAAATTTTCCATGCTAAAAATATACTATATCATATAAATAGGAAGCATTTTGACCCAAAAAAAAGTGAGTGGTGCTCAGAGTAAATGACAAACATTTATATTGCCATCATACCACATTCAGTTTATAAACATTAGATAGACCTATCATACTAGAATCTAAATAGAACATAATAATCCAACTAATTTTGGAACCAAATAAAAAATGAATGCTTCGTAATATCAAAGCTTGATTCTAGTGAGAAGAATTTGTTAAACTGGAGCTAAATTCTCTTTTAAGAGTTAAATTACTCAGCAATTAAACTTGAATAGTCTAATTTCCACCAATGTATAAAATTCCAGTAAAAATAAAAATTGTATTTGATTAATCCAAATGATTTTTATAGGTGAGTAGTATGATACTTGAATATGGTTGGACACATATTGAGTATTTTATTAATAAGTAAAATAAAACACTATGTATGGTGTAGCGACTGTCATTTCCTCTATTCACTTGGTGTTTTGAATTACGACTATTTCCATATTAGAGTTTGTAGGTGCAGTGGCAGGATTTGGCACAAAAGCTAACGCTCGGATCTCAAAAATCTATGTGACCCATAATTTATACCATTGCAACAGTTTTTCCCCTTCCATAATAGACACCACCCCACAGTATATGTTGTACATTGTTGTCAATTCTTTCTTGCGATATAAGACATCACATAAAAGATGGGTTTTGAGAAAGATTTCTTAGAGAAGCTCATTACGCCTAAAAATGGTGGTTTTACCTTGTGGTTGTTGCAAGAAGAATACATGTATTTGCATCACAATACTCTGCAGATGCAATAATAGACTTCCACTTAAGTGTTACATTGGTTCATTCATCAGTGTATTATCTGGTTAATGATTAAGTCAAATGATCATGCTAGTGACCACATGAGTTTTCTACAAAGTGGCTAGTACTTGTTGCTCCATCACCACCAATGATGGTCAACCTCGCCATTGCCACCATCACAATCACAGTATCACACTTTGAAGCTTGGCATTGCCTCCTGCTGCACCTAGAATGGCCATAACTGCTAGATCTAATCGAGTAAGATAAGGCAAGCAGCATAGGGAAATTCATGTGAGACGACCACATCACCAACCTGTGCCATTTCCACTGCCACAACTATGCACAAGCAAAAGATAAAGAAAGTCAACAAAGCACTTAACACAACATGTGCAAACCCAATAGCACCTCCAACAAGGATGAAGATTGTGATAATTTACAAACTTTGGCACAAAAGGTATAGCATATACTTGCTTTTGCAATGAAGGGAAGATTTTGAACTTTTATGGAAGTAGAGGTGAAATCAACTGGGAATAAAATAGTACAGATTACACTGTATTCCTCAAAATATTAAGAGAACTAAAGCTACCAAAACTTGAGGTAATCCAAGAACAAATAAACTAGGTAATTAAGAACAAGACCTGTGGTAACAGGAGATCTCGGAGTTTTCACCATGTCCCCCTGTAAAATTAATGTTAGTCAGCCATGTCAAGAACTATCAAATAAATGCAGGAAATCCACCTGCAGCTCAGATAATAAGAAATATGTAAAATGACGAAATAAGCAATACAAAATTATGAAAAGCAAAAAGATAAGGGGGGCATACTTCTATGCTACTCACTCAAAAATAAAGTATAGTCAAATGGTTCAGCCAGGCATAGTCTAAGTTAAAGTTCTATTTTCAGCATATCATCAAAAAAGTGTCCATTTGTGTTGGCATGCAACAGATATCTGATGCAATGCAAGCAGCATATTGTACGAATAAAGTCCATAAAAAGTTTAAGCTACAAGGTCACAGCAATAAATAACAGAATATTTCCTTGTATGAAAGAACACACAGAAATCAAGCACAGAAGGTTGCTATAACATATGTTCTGAATAGAACTAAGTACACCTACTGCTTCAGGTGGAATTATAACAGGCCATAGAACAGATTGAGTCATTATCAAGACAAACCAGAGGTTTTTTTTTTTGTGAAATAAGACAAACCAGAGGTATGCACTCAATATTAACAGAAAAACTTGCTCAAGAAACAGATAAAGGGTCATCCTCAACTGTTCTGCACTCTAAATTGTGTAGAAGCACAAGAATAATTACTTACTAACAGTCATTATCTACAAAAACAGAAGAATAGAGAGCAACATTATAGCATTAACAACATAAATGATAGGTTTAGGTCAAAGATAGAAATAACACAATCATGAAAGGAGCATATAACTAATGTGGCCTCATTTGGTATATTTCACTCCCAAGGCAAATGATTTAGAGAAAGCAGAATAAAAATGAATCTAATGACAAGAACTGGGAAATCACAACAAAACGTGATACAATGGTACTACATTATCTGTCTTAAATAGTAATACTGGCCCTGCTACAGTGCTCTGGTTACCTACTACTCCCTCTTCCAAATTATAAGTTGTTTTGGCTTTTCTAGATGCATAGCTTTTATTATGTATCTAGACATAGCTTATATATAGGTACATAGCAAACACAATGTATCTAGAAAAGCCAGAACTGACATAATTTGGAACAGGGAGAGTAGGAGATAAGAGCACAAATAAATCACTGCGCTTCAGCTTTAGAAAAGATGAAACCATTTAAATTAGATAAATAATTTGGGGAAAAAACAACACCCAGCTAGCCCAGCTTGGACTAGAATACATTCATTTTATTTTAATTTTTCAAGTATCAAACGCCCCACACCACGAACCCAATACTCAGTGTGTACCCAGTATAGAGCAGCGCTCATGTCATGTTACAACCTCTAAAGTGAAATGTAAAAAAACAGAGCATTCCATTGTAAACATTGGTACAATAAAAGCACTCACAGACAGTTCATGAGTCATTGGTGGCAAACCCACATTCACCACATCTAAACAGCACAACAAAAATCACTGAAACAGCTCAGAAGCTTGAGAAGACAGAGTACAACGTGCAAAACTAAATATAATGAACAAGAAAATCACCAGCTGAAGGCAATCAGTGCTGGGATACTGGTGTGGCAAGCGATTGATGGGGAAGAACACAAATCCGACGCAAAGATCTGCTGCTCCTGCATTGCAGTAACATTACAATATCAAAAGCAGTACAGTAGGGGTAAATATCTACTAAGCTGGACACTAGGCGACGACAAATAAGGCAAAAGCAGCCTGCACTATTACTGAGGAAGACATGATGGGCAAAAGGTTAACCAATGCAGCACAAACCTCCACTCAGTCACTCCAAAATATCTCTCCCTAAACCTCTACGAGGAATCTACCACATACAAAGTGAAAAGGACTTTTAAGTATAAAGAATTACAGATAGCAGCCACTGCAGCCCAGGACTCCACAGATTTAAGACTTACGAACATGAGGGTACCCCCAAATCTGCATAGCTACAGGCACAGTAAAGCAAGCATTCACTGACCCTGAACTTCCACCCAACCACCCCAAAAGATCTCTCCAAACAATCTCCTAAACCCCTACATACTACCAGGAATACTTGGAGCTGTGAACTTCACAAACTTACTCTCCCTCAAATCCGCGCTGAAATCGACACATGACTCGAGCGCGAGCAGCAGCACCACGAGAGATGAAATCGGAAGCCAACCCTCCACAGCGAGCAACAATCCGACCGAACTCTCCAAGGTGATTCTCCATCGAATCCGCGCCGAAATCGCCACATGACTCGAGCGCGAGCATATCCAGAAGCTAATCCTCCGGAATGGCTAAACCCCCACTCGACGGAGAACTCGAGCGACGGCTACGGCGGGCGGGGCAGCTCGCCCTCGGGACCACGCGGATCGAACACCCCCAAAACTCCGCCGACAGCCCCCGACCAACAACGCAGGAAACTAACAGAGGAAACGAGCGGAGACGGACTTACCGACGCGCGGCGACGTCGCCCTCCGCCGGCGGCGGCGCCGAGGGCTGGCGGCACGGGAGGCGCGTGCGCGGGGGCCGGGGGCGGAGCAAGGCGACAAGCGGGCGGGCGGAAAGGGGGAGTCGAAGCGGGGGAGCGCTGGGGACGAGGCGTGTTTTATAGGGCCGCGCCGTTCAGGCCGTCGCGCCCCCGGTTCGGGGGTTTCGGTCTCGGCTCGGCTGTGGAGTGCGGCGCGCGGCGGCGAGGCGGGGGAGCACGTGGATGGAGAGGCGGAGGCTTTTGGCGGGAGACGAGCGCGGCGGCCCCCGAAAACCCAAAAATTTCCCCCCCGTTCCCACGGGCGCGCAGGCGCAGGCGCAGCGCGCTGGCCGCCACCCACCACCACCAGGCCACCACGCCAGCAAGCAGGCCGCGCCCCTTGCGGCTCTTGCTTGCCAAAACTGACGAGGCGATGGGTGGTTTTTTTTGTGGAAATGGAATGACACTAGATCCGCGGCTTTGTTTCGGTTCTCCACGGACCACTTCTCCTTCTGCTGTGCTGTGCAGACTGCAGACGGTCCATTTGGATTTGGAGGGTAGGATTTGATTCCTTATTAATTGCTCCAGATTTTATATAAGCTAGGATTTGGATTTGGAGGGTACGATTTGATCCATTAATTGTTTCGAAATCCAAATCTACGAGCTAGATTTCTTTTTTTTCCTCGTCCCTTAGACCAGTCTTCTTGCATATTTTCGTTACTTTTTTTCCTATGGAATTATAGCCATGTGTTTGTGGATAAAAATCAACTAGATCATCCATCAAAATGAGTGACTACCTCTACTCCCTTCATCATCCATAAAAGAATGAGATTATAAGACTTATGCCAGTCAAACTAGCTTAATTTTAACTAAATTTATAGTAAATGATATTAAAATTTATATCACCGCCTAGATTTACTATGGAAATATATTTAATAATAAATGTAATGATACTTACTTTATATCATAAATGTTACCTTTTTATATGATTTTGATCAAATCAAACATTAAGTTGTTTGGCTCCTCTAGAAATGAAAATTGCATCATTTTGTTGACGGAGGAAGTATAATTATATATTTTGTCTAAGTCAAACTATCTATTTGAATAAGTATATAAGAGATATATAATATTCACATTATGGATGTAGTATAAATATATTTTATGTTGAATATAATGACCTAAGTGCTCCTTTGCACACACGTGTGTGAAAAACACTTCCGCATGCACGTGTGAGAAGACAAAATTGCAAGCCAGCTTACTTGTCGCCAGCGTTGGAGATGAAGTCGGTCGCGGTGTTATGGTTTAGGGGTTTCCTTGCTCTCGAGGCTTCGAAGGGAGCTTTTGGGGACGATACCAGACCGGCAACGGTGGTGGTCAAGACGATGGGTGGGTCGTTGCCCGCTGGGCGGTGGGAGAAGTCAGTCGGGTGGTTGTCGGCGGTGAGGGGCAACTACTGGAAGAAATACATTGAGATTAGCGTGGCAATGGTGGAAGGTGTTGGCGGAGGTGACAATTCACCGACGGAGTAAGGGAGGGGTCGATCGAGGTGGGAGCGCTCATGCTAGATCTGAAGCACTGGGTTGAGGTTAGAGTTGGTCGTGGTCAAGGACGGCGATAGAGGTGACGTGGATCGTCGAAGCCATGAAGGGTAAGGAGGTGTCGGGAGTGCGAGAGGAATAAGAGGACACATGCGGGAGGAAAGAGAAGGTGTGTAGGCAGAGTTTTCCACACTTGCAGGCCGTAGTAAAGTTCATCTAATAATGTTTATCCAGTGTAGAAAGTGTTAATATCCCTTATATCATATTATCAACTTTAAATTGTTTTAATTATATTAGAGTGCATCATTTATATTGCGGAACGAGTACACGTCATTTCATAGAGTAGATTTATATGTCCAAGAGATAAGGCCGTGATTTTTATCTGTCTATCAGAGAACCAGTGATGTGCGAATAAGAGCACGACGGTGGCACTGAGAGGACGTTTGGTTGTCATCAACCACTATGGGTTACACCTCATGTTCAGCGATTTGTGGCAACGCCACATGTGGCGTTCAAAAATACCCCACAATTTGTGGTGAGATCTTTCTTAGCTATATTTATAGATTTCTGTAGCAGCCCGAGTTAAAAGTATGAATCAAACAACTATGACTTTTTCAGTGGCGCAACATAGCTGTGCCTTTTGGTGGCACGATCCTTACCGTTTTCTAGGTGTAGTATATAAATCAATATAAACTACAGTGTACAAGCATCACTTTCCTCCTTTCAGTGGGTCCCACCAGATATTGTAACTTTGAATAAAAACAATCAACATTTGTCAAAAGTGGCTTTTTTAGAGCATGTACAGCAATGAGGTTATAACCAAGCTAATGCTGATGTGAAGGACAGAAAAGATGAGAGAGATGATAGCTTGACTCTTATGCAAGCACCAAGTTGAGCACGGATACATAGATAGTGGTGGGTCCAAATAGCAAGTGTTGTGAGAAGAAATAAGAAAAAGAATATGTTTTAGAGACAAGTATGAGACAACTTATTATATAACATGACTCTAATCACTTGTCTTTGCAATAGCAAAACCTGACGCCTAGAAGAGAATATTTTGTGAAAATTCGTTCAAGCACTGATGAGAAGCCAGCAGCCCAACACCGTGGCTCTCTAATTGTCAAAACACAACCATGTAGGAATTGGTGGAATAAGTAACAAATTAATTGGTGTATTCTTTTATTTCTGCCAACTCACTGATAGAGTGAATTGTTTTGTTCTAATTTTTTCGGTTTCAAAATTCAAATGTTAATAGTTAAGTTCCTTTTATACTTCTCCCTTTTGTTGCCGGATCGATTTGGTGCATTGAGATAGAAATAATACTAGATTTGTTTCTATGTATTGTTTTGACACAATATCTCATATTTAGTGAAATATAGAAACATCATGGTTCAGTAACGAGTTCACATTTTTTTTACCTTTTTTTTTTCTCTCAGCTCAATATGTGGTCCCTAGAGTTATTTGTGTCATTTGTCTAGTATCCAACCTGAAACATGGCCACGTAGAGAAATGGATGGATTTATCTTTTGACTCTGTCCCCAATATAACATCCGCATCAGGTCTAGTATTTTAGTGTTTTCGTGTCTAGGCTTTGTTTACTTCCATCCAAAAACTAAAATTTTTCAAGATTTTTCATCATGTCGAATCTTTAGACACATGCATAGAGTATTAAATATAGACAAAAATAAAAACTAACTACACAGTTTGGTCGAAATTTATGAGACGAATCTTTTGAATCTAGTTAGTCCAAAGTTGGACAATAATTATCACAAATAAACGAAAGTGCTACAGTGTCGCGAAATATTTTTCTTCGCCAACTAAACACGGCCCTACGATGACACTTACGCATATAACGGCACATGGATATGGTTTTTTTATTGAGGCCTTGTTTAGTTCACCTGGAAACCAAAAAGTTTTTAAGATTCTCCGTCACATCGAATCTTTCGACACATGTATGAAGCATTAAATATAGACGAAAATAAAAAATAATTACACAGTTTACCTGTAAATCGCGAGATGAATCTTTTGATCCTAGTTAGTCCATAATTGGACAATATTTGCCACAAACAAACGAAAGTGCTACAGTAGCAAAAACTAAAATATTTTCGCATCTAAACAAGGCCTGAGTACAACGATGTTTTAGGTACATGATTAAATGTTCCATCACCATAAAACAAATGTTCTAAGTTAAGGAGAATAATATTTTAGCTTAGGATAAAAACAATATATGTTCGTGTGAATAGTATTATAATATTTTTGAAAATAAAGGAAAAATAATGAGAAAATCTATGAAATATATAGAGATAATAAACAATATAACATATCAAAAATAGAAGAAAAAATAAAGATAGAACAAGGTATAAGGGGAAACAAAAATAATAGAAAGAAACAGTCCACGTAAAAGAGAAAAAAAAACAAAGAGAACACCATGCCAATTTACTTGAATGAACAACCTAAAATACACCACAAAGCATATCACGGGTGCTATGTGAATATTTTCTCACCACTGCATCATAATGTATATGATCTGTCTTGATTAGAAAAGATATTTATACTATTGTAAACTATATCAAACCATCCAACCTCCCTGAGCCCCTTTTGTATGCTGCAGGCTACAACCAACTAAAACACTGAAACAGCGTCATTAATCTCAATTTCAGGCACATGTTTCGTCGACATGAGAAGAGCAGCACCGTTGATCTCAATTTCCAAACGCTTGTAGTATAGAAGATGTGTAGTACTAATGAATACAAGAGCATTGTAAGATGCTAGCTTGACAAAAGTCTTTCACTGATACTATAAAAATAAGATTTTTTTTTTGCTAAAGAAAGATACGTAAATAATGTTTGTATCTAATACTACATCAATCACAACGATTAGTATAATAATAAGTTGCGTGGCGCGAAACAAAAAAAATATTTTCGCACCACGCAGCAAGGGCAGGAGGCGGGTTTGGCGCCGGAAGGCTGTCATCTCCCGCTCTTTTTTTCTCGGGTTCCAATGGCTAGAAGGAGAACTGCTTGAGCAGGACTCGAGGAGAGGGACCCCAGCAGCTGCAGGTTGATTGTAGGCCCACTGTGGTGGCAAGAATCAGGCAAGTATTAGGAACACATCATCGTGCTCTACACAACACACCACCTCTTGTTCGTTTGTTCGTTTGGGCTAATCAGTCGAATTTACTAGCTATTTAGCAGTTTTTTTCTCTCACAATAAATACTTTCTGCCCTCAGATAAATATATTTACGTTGCAACTTTGGCAAAGCACTAGCAAGTTGAGGACATGACGAGATGGTACTAATTACCAGCAGTCCAGCTGATTCTCTGCTGGCCGGCAGAGCGGCGAAGCCAGCAGCCCGCCCAGTGCCGGCTCCGGCTCCGCAGCAGGGGATATATAACTTTTTACCATTATTAAGTTTGACACCTCTTCAAATACCAACTTTAGAATGGTAAATACATTTTTACCACCAGAACTACGAATTCGATACAAATATACCATATTTGTCTTAGTGGCAGTCCACATCAGCTGGCCAACATGGAGAGTGAAGGGGAAAAGACATCTCTGCTCCTGGCGTTTTGCTCTCCATTTCTCTGAGCTTAGGACGTAGCACTGCAGTGTGTTTTTTCATATTTTCAGCAAACACAAGATCAGATAAATGATCGCACATATATTGGACTTGTGTTTGCTTAATATTATATGTGAATATTATAGAGTTAAATGATTGCACAATTAGCACTGTAGTGGTGAATATTATATGTGATTATTTATATGTGTTAATTTATTCATTATGTGTGATCATTTACCTGATCTTGTGTTTGCTGAAAAATATAAAAAAACATACTGCAATGCTGATTGTGTGCGTCCTGAGCTGAGAGAAAGGGAGAGCAAGGCGCCAGGCCAGGGAGGTCTTTTTCCCTTCACCCTCCATGCTGGCCAGCTGATGTGGACTGCCACCAAAGCAAATATGGTATATTTGTATCGAATTCGTGATTTTGGTGGTAAAAATATATTTACCATTCTAAAGTTGGTATTTGAAGAGGTGCTAAACTTAATAATGGTAAAAAGTTATTCTAGTTAGTAATTGTTAATGTGTCAGTCGTCTATCGTTTGTCTCAATCGATATTTTTGCCTAATATAAAGAAAACGAAATTTAAAATTGTCGATAAATTAAGTTTTTATAATTTTATCAATTACTAAGTAGAAAAACTAAAATAGGCTTTTATCAAGGTGATCTCACCTTGAAAGTTATTCTAGCAGCAGCGCCTGATGAAAGGGGAAGTGGACATGGGCCCCCAAACAATGATCTGGGTAAACGGGCCACGAAGACTGGCCCATCCATATGTGATGGAGTACCAAGCGCCATAATAAACGGACGAACAAGGTGAAACGAGAAAACAAAAAAGGATTAATTTTACTCTTGGTGCATAGCACAACTTAAATAAATAAAAAAAATCCCAGATTGGTAATAAGATACCGATCAAACAAGACTGAAAAAGATACCTGAGCCCGTAACATCCGCCGGGCTTGGTTGCATGAGCCTGTAACTGATAGTTGAGAGAGGCGAGAATGACCTCTTCATCAGCGCACAGAAAGGGAAGGGATGCTGCTTGGGCACCGCCCCCTGTGTTGGGTTGACGTTTCAAGGTGAGATCACCTTGATAAAAGCCTATTTTAGTTTTTCTAGTTAGTAATTGTTAATGTGTCAGTCGTCTATCGTTTGTCTCAATCGATATTTTTGCCTAATATAAAGAAAACTAAATTTAAAATTGTCGATAAATTAAGTTTTTATAATTTTAAATCTTGAACCTAGATCAATTTTCTTGTAAAGCCAAAACAAATTTCTCATGAAGTTAGAGCATTTTTTGGATCAAGCCGGAATGGTTCTCATCTAACTGAACAATTTTCACATGAGCACGGAACATTAGTTCGTATTCCCTGTTCATTTTTTCTCTTTATAGTAATTGACAATTAAATATTGCATGTATCCATGGTCTATCTTTTCCTTAATCTTTTTTTTGTTCAGAATCAAAGTCCAAAATTAAAATTTGCATGTACATTCTTTATTATTTCTAAATCACAAGTCTACAACAATTTTTCCCATGAAGTCTGAATAATTTTTCCATGAAGTTAGAGCATCTTATTTTATCTTTAGAACGTTTTTGAATGATGCTATAACATTTGAAACATTTATTGAGGACACAACTTTCTCAAAAAAAAAAAAGAGGAGCATTTCATATGGTGAACCGTTCCACATGGGCTGCATGGCGCCAGGGTTACCACATATCCAAGCTGAGGCGGTAAGTGTACATGGGCCCCTAACAATGATCTGAATAAACGGGCCGCGAAAGGTGGCCCATATGAGATGGAGTTCCAGAGCCATAAACGGACGAGCAAGGAAACGAAAAGGATTTTACTCATGGTACATAATGCAATTCGCATAAATATAATAATCCCAAACTTTTTTTAAACTATAATAATCCCAAACTGGTAATATGATATCCATCAACCAAGACTAAAAAAGATACTTGAGCCTGTAACATCCGCTGAGCTTGGTTGCGCAGGCCTATAATAACTCTATTTTCAGAGGGCGAAAGAGTTGTTGGTTTAGGGTGGATGAGGCGGGGCTAAGCGCACACGACTGGCTTCTTTTTGTGTATTAGAGCCAAGTTATATGCAATGAGCTATTTCATACTTGTCTGTATCTGTAAGACACCTTCTATTTTCTATTATTTCTCACAACACTTGCTATTTGGGTCTAGCATTACCTTAGCTATAAGACTATTATTGTACCTGCTCTTCCAGGGGCTCCAATCGTGCTGGGTTCATTCTTTGGGGGTACATCCCATCTCAACGATGCCCATTAAGTTAGGTAGCCTTTTTTTACCGACTCCTATGCGAAAGTGAAGATAGCCTACAACTACAAGCATAACTCACCGACCATTCAAATTTTTCTAGTACTCCCTCTATTGCAAATTATAAAATATTATAGCATTTTAAGATAGATATCTTTTGCTATACATTTAAATCCATACTATGTCTAGATACATAGCAAAAGGAAATATATCCAAATTTGGAATGGAGGAAGTAGTTGTTAATTAAATGTTTCACGTGCCGACCGTTTATCCTTTTTCTCAATCTATATTAGTGTCCAAAGTCGAAACTAAATTTTGAAATAGTCGGTACATAATCTTTTTATGATTAAAAATCATGAATCTAGAACAATTTTCCCGTAAAAATCAGAATTAGTTTTCTCATTGAGTTAGAATATTTTTAATTGAACCAGAAAATAGTTCTATCATTTTATGAGAACAATTCATTGCTTTTGTCTTTATGTTATTTGTTCTATTTATAATAGCTGTCAACTAAATATTGCGCGTGTCCATGCTTATTCTTATTCTAAACCTATTTTTTTTCATAATCAAAATCTAAATTATAAATTGTCGCTGAGTTTTAATTATAAGTCTATAACATTTTTCTCGTAAAGTTAGAATAAATTTCTTATGAAATTAGAACATTTTCTCTCTTGTTTAAACTACGACATTTTTGAATGAATCTATGAATCAATTTGGGCCTTGTTTCGCTGGAATCCTTGTTTCGCTGGAAAGAGGCATGCATGCTGCTACGGCACAACAAGGGCAAACAGATTCTATTCTTCAAAGGTGGCGGACTTTTCCAGTTTTTCCATAGGCATAGGGCTTGTCGGCGTCCGCGGTCGTTGCCGAAATGGGGTGGTCTGGTTCGCATCAAATCGAACCGCTAGCCTAGGGCGTGTCGGCGGCGGCGACACACGAAGGGAGAGACAGATGGCGCTAGCTTCCTGCCTCGGTCGAAACAGTTTGGGATGCCGCGGACAGCAGATGGCGCGTGTGCCAAAAAGCGGAAAGCCTACGAGTCTACTAGTACGAACGAGTGCCCGGTGCCGCTCCAAACCAAAAAGTTTTCAAGATTTTCCGTCACATCGAATCTTGTGGCACATGCATGAAACATTAAATATAGACAAAAATAAAAACTAATTACACAGTTTAGCTGTAAATCACGAGACGAATCTTTTGATCTTAGTTAGTCCATAATTGAATAATATTTGTCACAAACAAACAAAAATACTACGGTATCGAAAACTTTTCGCTTTTCGGAACTAAACAAGGCAAAAAAAAAACTGGCAACGCACACGCAGTCGCACACGCGTGCGCCGACACGGGACTGTTACGAGTAGAATGCGAGAGTACGAGAACAGAGAGGAATAGAATGAACTCGGGGTGTTTGTTTATTCATTGATCACGGGTATTTATACAGTCGGGGGGGGGAGAGGAAACTCTCGCCCCAAGTAAACTCGTGCCCACGATGAGTCTTGGGTGATATCCCGTGGGCCGTCGTGGGGGAAGTCGTAGTTAGGATAGATTCCCGTAAAGGGAATCCGAGGAGATGAGATCACCCCGGAAAATATCCGTAACACTCCCCCTTGATCGA
>Ga0182004_10000212_pt1 | contig 30242 bp, 16 predicted proteins | sample Sormic07211540_1_FD_120479 | JGI IMG/M metagenome (GOLD analysis project Ga0182004, IMG submission 120479) | Endophyte microbial communities from Sorghum bicolor roots, Mead, Nebraska, USA - 072115-40_1 MetaG | ecosystem: Host-associated > Plants > Roots > Unclassified | place: USA: Nebraska...
GAAACCCCACACGCCTGTCCATCATGATCACGGAGAACCATTCCTGTCGCACCTGTGCGATCACCATCATTAAACGATGCATCCACATTACATTTGATCCATCCAGAATCTGGCTTCCTCCATCGTTGGCAGACTGCTGGTGTCAGTCTCTGTTTTTTTGGTGGGTGAGCAATTTGCCAGAGATCGTAAGCCATATCCTGAACCCATTGTACTGTAATATGCACAGGGTATACTGCTTCGCCATGTCGCCGCTTGTTTCTTACCATCCATAGGGCCCACATTCCACATAATATGGTAGCTGCATCCTTTGAAGAACAAAGAGCCGGATCAACTAGGTCATGTGCCCAATTAACTGGATTCAGTATTGGCAATTTGACACCAGTCATCTTCTTTACTTCACACCAAAATTTCTTGGCAATAGTACAGTCCGTCAATACATGCTTGATTGATTCTTCGTCAGCACCACATACCTCACAATGTGGAACAGGTTCAATGTGTCTCTTATGCAGTACTCCTTTTGTTGGTAGGAAGCCATTGACTACCCGCCACCAAAAAACCTGTACCTTCGGAGGGACACACATAGTCCATATTCGTTTCCAGGTCTTCTCAGCAGATGAGCTTGCCCGTCCTTCATCTACTTGCTGGTTCTGATCAGCATATAGTTTACGATACGCTGAGCAATCCAAATTATGAGCTCAAACGCTGTCATCTTGATGCCATCCCGTCCCGAGAGATAATTCCGGCAGAAAAAGAGTCTGTAACTTCCATCGCAATCATCATGCAGGGCGACCCGGTTTGGGCGATCTCGCAGGCTACAATCAGCGACCTCATCGGCCTCTCACTCAACTTCTTCTTCGTCCTGCCGCTGCTCAACTCAGGTACGCTGAAATCCAGTAACTTCCTTATCTACCAGCCCAAGCAAGCCCAATGGTATTTGCATTTTCCCCAAAGTAATTATGGGCGTGACTCTGTTGGTGAGTTTTACTGGGCAGTGTAGTTTGCGTTCGCCTGCTGGAATCGCCGGTACTTCACCCTGTAAGCAGCCGATTATTCACGTTTATTGCGAGATAGCAATGCAGCAGTTGCACACGCATTGCGTGCACTGACTATATTATATATGCCTGCCTGCTTGCCCAGATGGCAGAAGGATTGTTCAACTTTGTGATCGCTTGGACGCTGCTTTTTGCACCACTTCTCTTCACGGATTATAGGAGGGACCGATTCAAGGGATCGCTCGACGTCTTGTGGGGCTTTCAGATGTTCCTCACAAACAGTATGATCCCATGATCTCACTGAAAAAAAAAATAAGAAAAAACTTGCAGCTGATGGATAGAAGATGTCAGGTTCCCTAACAACATTTCATTGTCATCTCTTCAGCTTTCTTGATACCTTACATGGCAATCCGACTGAACGATGCGAATGCGGACCAGTCTCCAGCACAAAGATCACAACTGGGTTCAGTTATGGTTAACGGTGCACCACTTGTGGGCGCAGTTGGCGGTCTTGTCTGTGTTCTCTCGATTGCTTGGGCATTCTTTGGCCGCGGAGATGCTGATTTTGGAGGCATTGCAGAACGTTGGCAGTACGTGCAAAGTTACCTCTTCTCGGAGCGGCTTGCTTACGCGTTTCTCTGGGATATATTTCTGTACTCCATATTCCAGCCATGGCTGATCGGGGACAATCTTCGGAACGTGAAGGCAGATGCTACTGAGTTTGTGAATGCGGTGAGGTTCGTCCCCGTTGTTGGTTTAGTTGTCTACCTTCTTTGCTTAGAGGAAGAGGATTAGCTGTTAACTGTATTTTTGTAATTTTTTGTGATCATTTGGATTGTTGATCAGTATACAGTTGAGTGAATTCTGTTTTTGGTGGCAGTAGGTTTTGTGCAAGAATTTTCCTGTCAGGGATGCTTGTTTGAATGAACAAGAATTCATTAATGGCCACATTTGCTACTGAAAATAACAATCTGCTAACCGAACAACCGGGATGGACAAACAGTAGTATTTCCTTGGACTGCTAATCTCTCTAGGAAACAAGCCCATCAGAAAACAGCTAAGTTTCTGTAAGACATAATTCTAATTGCCACACAAATACCACCCATCGCTGTAGGATGTGGCCCAATTCTTCAGAAAGCTAGGACTGACACCAATGCCACAAAACCAAGGGCGACAGAAAAGCCATCGGCTATCACCTTGGACCCCCTGCTGTATCGCGGCATCTGGCTGCTCACCGACGGTGACGGAATCATACGTGGTGTCGTCGGCGTTGGCGTTGGCGTCGCCGGCGTGAGGGTCGCTGGAGCAGTGGAGTTGGCGCTTGGGCGTGGAGTGACCGCGCGTGCTGGCGGCGCCGGCGGTGATGTTCCATGGGGAAGAAGACCTGCAACTGCAAAGAGGTGTCATCATCAAACACAAACTTTTCAGTGCGGTTTCAAATCCCTGGCACGAAGGGGGAACAAAGGGCAAAATGTGCAAGCGCGTAATGGAGATCGCCTGTACGAGGTACGAGTACGATGAGACAGACACGGGACAAAAAAGGCTCAAATGGGAGGAGTTTACCTGCGCAGGCGCCGGTGGCGGGCGGGAGGTCGAGGCGGCAGAGGCGAGGCATCGCCATCACGCGCGTCATGTTGACGGCGACGGGGGCCGTGCTGGGGTTGCTGAGGGCCTGGCACAGGCACTGCGGCTCGTCGTGCACCATGCTGCCCAGGTTGGCGCAGCAGGTGTCCGCCGGCACGGCGGCGCTGCCCTCGATGAAGGGCAGGCAGGGGAGGAGGCGGAAGAGGTCGGTGCTGCAGGTGGACGTGCCGCTGTCCTGGGGCACCGCGCGGACGCCGGCCACGGAAACCACCAGCAGCAGCAGCGCGACGCAGAACGCAGGAGCCGTCGACGCCATTGCTTCTCACTATATCTGATCTTTTCTGTTCTGGAGAGTGGAGACTGGAGGAATTGAAATTGTTTTCTTGATTTGTTCTTGTGGTGATTGGTTGCAGTGGATTTATAGCAACGGCGATGCACCGTAATGGTGTGTTCCTGAGCTGGGACTGGGACTGGGACCGGGACCTGGCATGCATGGCGGGCTGGCGGCTGCGGCCGGGCTTGGCAGATTCGCGTGACGCCCTGCATGGAGGGGGAGGAGAGTTTCGCGTGAGCCGCTGCGGCGTTAGGATTCGCTCGGTGGAGTAGCCGGCAATGATCAACGGGCAACGAAGCACGGGGATGGTGTGCTTCCGTGCTTGTACGTCGCCGGATCGTGTTCCATGTGCGTGCCATGTGAACTGCTGTCTATCTTACCGGCTTGTGTTGAAACTGATGGATGCAGATCACTCGAAATGAGGTAACTGTCTTACCGAATTTTAGCAAGAAATAATATACTACGAGTAGTAACCAAACTTTTGCAAGGCTAATTTTGGCACTCCATTGTTCTCAGACCCTCAGTTCTTAGTTCTTTACCTTTCATTTCGATTTGCGCGGGAGATGTTGGGCTGTCTGGCTCTCTCTTTTCAGATCCAACAGCGTTGGACTCTTTCATGTTTTGGTTACGAGCGCATAAACGAAGCCCATGTTTGTTTGGTTGGGTCGCAGGAGCTCTTTTAGGATCCAACAACGTTGGACTCTTCATGGACCATGTTTGTTTGTTGGGCCGCAGGAGTCGGGGTAACCTCTCCGCCTGCCAGTGCAATATCTGCTAGGCGGTGAACACTGTAGCTTTGCCATATTTATGGGTGCCTAGCTGACATACTTAGGGCTAAATTATGTGATTTAACATGCTCCTGATGTAATCATGATCGCCAACCGATCAGCCACCCAAGTCAACATAAACAAAGCTTTGCTCTACACAGTACCTCGTCCTCCGCAACTGTGGCTTCGTTCTCTGCTTTTCCCCGGGGAGGACGGTACTATTGCTAATTTGCTACTACTCATGACCAGAGGATGGTAGTGCTAGTACAAGTCCTGCTTTCTTGCACGAGCAACGTGCATGGAGTAGAAAATTGAAGTCAAATGGTATAGAGGTGGTAAGGCTAATGAAAAACATACAGGTCGGCATCAGAAAGTCATCTCCACTTGCCATTTGGGGCAGCGCTCTGCTGCGCCTGCAGATGATCAAGGGGGTTATCAAGGCTGACAAAACGCAAGGCTTTCAGTGCCATCAATGGCGAGGGGCGGGTTTGGTAACCCACCAAATCATGCGACTACTTGTTGATGCGGCTGTCACCATTGATGGAGAAAGGATAACTGTCCTATCGTATCTGATCCGGGGAGGTCGTCGACATGGACATGGACATGGACATACGCATCGGCGCAAGCCCAGCAACCTTTGCGCACGCATCATCTCTGCTTACAGTCCTTGATGAGCTCTCTGCGGTTCTCAGTCTCAGTTAAAGCCTGTGGTTGCATCCTCTTTTTTCCCCCTTTCTCGAGATTTTACTGGTTAAATCCGTGCCTTCTTTTGCTACCAATTTTCTTTGCTGTTTTTGCCTTGTTTGTAACAACATTCTTCAGATGAACCTGGCAATCCATTTCCATGCTGTGCAAGTGCAAGGATGAGGGCTTGAGGCCCCTTGGCGGTACTCAACTCCAACCACAGCCAGGACCCCACACATGATGCTAGATGCCACCAATCCAACAACACACAGGGCCAGGGTATGGTACAGTTTATAAATACAAACTTCTGACACGCAGTAAGACCAATTCAAATGTCTGAGACCAGGAGCATTGAATCATTTCCAGGTCACAGATAATTGTGGTTTTCAGATCAGCAGTACGATGGGGGTAATGTTGTTGCAGGGGACCGGGGCAGCCTTGGGGTAAAAAACAAGTCTGCAGGTCACACAACAAACATACAAAGGGACAGGTGAACAAATACAACTGCATGGAACAATATGAAACGATGTGAATTTCTGTGCTGAATTGTTCTTTTTACGAGTTTGAAACTGAGTACTAACGGATCTTGGTACGGGATAAGGTCGCACTTGTGTCCATCTATCTGGTCATCTAACAATTTTTCTAAGAGCCGTAGCTGGGCATCTAACAACTATTGGTTAAAGCTGAGATGTTTGGATCAGAGCTAGATCTTTTTAGCAGTTAGCAACTTTTTTTTAGTCAATCAAAACATGTCCTAGCCTATGTTTAAGACTTTTGGTTTTCTCTCTTTTCACGTTCGGTGTCTTTGTAATAATTGACTGTATACATTCATAGATGTAGAGGCTGGATATTATTTTATCCCTTATTAAAAAAAATTAGTACCCAACTTATAGTTAACTGGAAGCTACTTTGGTAGCACCGTACTAGGGCCTTGTTTAGTTCCAAAATATTTTGCAAAATCGACAATGTAGCTTTTTCGTTTGTATTTGACAAATATTATCCAATCATAATCTAACTAGGCTCAAAAGATTCGTCTCGTCAATTTCGATCAAACTGTGCAATTAGTTTTTATTTTTGTCTATATTTAATACTTCATGCATGTGTCTAAAGATTCGATGTGACGGGGAATCTGAAAAATTTTGTAAAATATTTTGGGAACTAAACAAGGCCTAGGAGTGTAGGACCGTAATGCATGCTCAGGCTGTCAACCATTTCCTAAATTCGAAGGTAACTAGCTAGTATCTGTTAATCTTGTTCTGAAAATATCAAGGAAAAAATCCTTAGAGTTTTCTCAACGGAAGTTTGGCAATTACTGTAGTATTCCAAGACAAAAGCCACAACAATGCCGTCAAGTCCGTCACTACACTGCCCCCCACTATGCTGAGCGATTGTCAGTTTCCTTGGAGTAGCATTGCCGCTCGCTACACGAGCTTTGGCTGCCCTCGCTGCCGCCGCCGCGTCGCCAATGCCTGTATGATTGTATTGTATCTCACGTTCACAGCCTTCGCAATCGCAGCTTTCTTCCAGAGTCCAAACCAAACAGCACTCCGCTCTGATCTCCCACCATTGATCCACTCATTCCGGGCCCCCTTGAAATGGTTTGATGCCTGCAGCCATGCCCAGTTTCTCCAGACGCCGCTTGCTCTGCCTCTTCTTGGTCGCATGCCTCGCCGCTCTTCTCTTCTCGATCGCCGACCGCGCCGGGAGGACCAAGGAAACTGATAATGGCGAAGCGAGGTTCAGAGTGCTGCGTGGTCTTGACACTCTCGGCCTGAGGCAGAAGCAGCAGCGTCACGCTCACGGCCATGGAATCTCTCCGGCCCCGGCTCCGGCGCGTGCCCGCCTACCTCTGCTCCACAAGGACGCGCGGCTACCGGTCCCCGGAAAAGTCGCCCACAACGACAACCATACGAGAGGAGGAAATGCCACGGCAGCGAGGCAGAGCCCGCCGCGCGGCGGGGGAGGCGAACAAGGAAGCAAGAAGAAAAGCACGCCGCTGGTGGTCGTCGCCGCGGCGGCCGCTCTGTCGGGGGCGGCGCTAGTGCTCCTCGCAGTCCTGGTGGTGTTCCTGACGTGCAGGAAGTTCCAGGGCAGGCGCGGGGCCGGCGGCGGCGGTGACCAGAGCGGCGGCACCAACAAGGTGAGCTTCGAGCCCGGCCCGGGCATGTTCTACCTGGACGCCATCAAGCCGTACCTCGACGACGCCGGCCGCGACGGCGGGGGAAAGGCGGCGCTGGAGATGGCCGGGCCCAAGGGCGAGGAGCCCAAGTGCGACGACGAGGAAGGCGGCGGTGGAGCTTGCTCCGAGGACGACGGCGCCGAGTCGGTCCACTCCTCGTGCTGCTTCCAGTCGTCACATTTCTCCTACTCCGAGCTGGCGAAGGGCGGCCAGGGCGACGGCGTGTCGCCGTCGCCGTCCGTCCGGTCCAAGCGGCGAGGCTCTGCCCCGACGACGCCTTCAGACAAGACGAAGGTTGCGAGCCCGTATTCGCCTCTGGGCCCGCGCACGCCGAGCAGTGACGAACGGGGCCGCCGCGCGCACTCCCCGTCGAGCACGTCGGCGTCCGTGTTGACGGAGCAGTCGTTCAATGACCATGAGCTCCAGGGAACCGCTCATTCCGTCAGGTCTCTGAAATTCCAGAGCGGCGGCAGCGCGTGCCACGCAAAAGAAGCAGGAGCAGAGACCGACGCCGCAAGTAGAAAAACAGCACCACCTCCACCGCCACCGCCGCCACCGCCACCACCACCACCCCCGCCACCTCCGCCACCGGTGATGGTTAAACAGCAGCAGAACGTTCAGAAAAGCTGTGGTGGTCCGGCCGTTGCTCCACCGCCCCCGCCGCCACCGCCGCTGCTAATACCGCAACAACAGAATGCTAAGAGGATGAACGGCCCCATCCTCCCGCCGCCGCAGGCACCGCCGGGACTGTTCAGGCAGACCGCGCCTGTGGGCAAGAACGGCGCGCCGCTGCCGAAGCTGAAGCCCCTGCACTGGGACAAGGTGCGCGCCGCGCCCAACCGGCGGATGGTGTGGGACAGGATCCGCTCCAGCTCGTTCGAGTAAGTTTGAATCGCCTTCGCGGCCGCGCGCACTCTGCCCCTGTAATCTGATCACGGACGAATTCGAAACGTAACCGGCGCTGCTTGGTTGGCGCTGCGCAGGCTGGACGAACAGATGATCGAGTCGCTGTTCGGGTACAACGCCGCCGCGAGGTGCTCGGCGGCGAAGCTCGAGGAAGGCCAGAGCCGGAGCCCCTCGCTCGGACACCATGTCCTGGACCCCAAGAGGCTGCAGAACATCACCATCCTGATGAAGGCCGTCAACGCCACCGCCGACCAAATCTACGCCGCGCTGCTGCAAGGTACTGTGACGAATGAACTACTGTACGCGCGAAACAATACCTCGCTGATCTTCGTCTCGATCCTCTTTTACATGGTTTTGTCGGGTGGGTTCAGGGAACGGCCTGTCGGTGCAGCAGCTGGAGGCACTGATCAAGATGGCGCCGACCAAGGAAGAGGTCGAGAAGCTCGAGAGCTACGACGGCGACGTCGGCAGCCTGGTCGCGGCGGAAAGGCTCCTCAAGGTGGCGCTCACGATACCGTGCGCGTTCGCGCGCGTCGAGGCCATGCTGTACCGGGAGACCTTCGCCGATGAAGTCAGCCACATCAGGAAGTCGTTCGCGATGCTCGAGGTGGGCAATCCTCCCTGAGCTCCCAGCGACGAAATTCTACTCGTAACCGTACTGGTACTAACGCCGACGTGTGAATGTCGTTCTTGTTCGTGTGAAAGGACGCGTGCAGGGAGCTGATGTCGAGCAAGCTGTTCCTGAAGCTGCTGGAGGCCGTGCTGAAGACCGGGAACCGGATGAACGTCGGGACGGCGCGGGGCGGCGCCATGGCGTTCAAGCTGGACACTCTGCTCAAGCTCGCCGACGTCAAGGGCACGGACGGGAAGACGACGCTGCTGCACTTCGTGGTCCAGGAGATGGTCCGCTCCCGGAAGCCACCACCGGCGCGCGCCGCGGAGGGGCAGCCGGACATCGTGACCGGGCTCGCCGCCGAGCTCACCAACGTCAGGAAGACGGCGACCGTCGACCTGGACGTGCTCACCACCTCGGTGTCGAGCCTCTCGCACGGCCTGTCCCGGATCAAGGCGCTACTGGGGACCGACCAGCTGGCGGCAGGCGACGATAAGGGCCAGCGCTTCGTCGCCGTCATGGCCCCGTTCGTGTGCCAGGCCGAGGAGGTGATCCGGGAGCTGGAGGACGGCGAGCGCCGGGTCCTGGCGCACGTCAGGGACATCACCGAGTACTACCACGGCGACGTCGGCAAGGAGGAGGCCAGCCCGCTCCGGATCTTCGTCATCGTCAGGGACTTCTTGGCGATGCTGGAGAGGGTGTCCAAGGAGGTGAGGGGAGCCAGGGGTTGCCACGGATCAAACCAAACGCTACCCTGAACAGATTGTGACTGGTCGATACTGCAGAAACTGGAAGAGAACGACACTGTAATTTCTTGGTTTTGCGTTGTTCTCGGTCTTGTGAAGTTAGAAATGCATTCGTTGTAGTTCAGAAGCATCTCTCGCGTCGCGTCTTCATTTTCACCGTGCATTCGTGGATAGGGTAGCCTTAACGATCATAGCAGCTGACCAGTTAAACAGAATCTGATGCTTCAAAGCTCACAGTAAACAAAATTCTGAAACTGTGTTAGGGAATCTAGCCTCTTCAACGTGCAGATGTGTGGCGGATGAATTCAAACTTGGGACAGAACGATCCCCCACACGATCTGCAACACATCAGGTGTTTGTCTGTCTCCTCATTTTATCCACGTTTGTCTCCACGCGCTTTACTTTTTCCCTTGTGGAATTTGAATTCGTATATGCGTCACCTGCAAAGTTTCAGAGCGCCACGTTCAGATCCTAAGCTCTGTCTGGCACGTGCCCGCTCCACCGGATCGAGGCGCAATCCAGTGCCGCCCACGGACCACGACCCGCTCGTGTGCTTTACGGTCGCCGCCCATGACCTTTTGCAGGCCCTGCGAGGCCTCCGCAACTTGTAGCTGCCTAGCTGGCCGGTCATTGCGGACTTGGCCCATTTAGATACTATCTGCAAACGAAGCACGTAGCCCAATCTCACAGGCTCACAACAGTCTCATCCAGCCCAATAGTACTGGACTTCGCCTAGGCCTCTAGTCGTTAGCCCAGTATGACTAAGGGTGTCTCCAGTACAGGCTAGCAATGTACTGTTTTTGTGTGAGAGAGGTATTGTGTCGACCTTATGAGCATATTCGTTTAAGCTTATCTACCGAATCTGCTAGTCATTCAATAATATTTTTCTCTCACAACAAATTAGCAAACAGTATGCCTTTGTGCCAAGCGAACAAGCTCTAGCTCTTTGCTCTGCACTAGTCTCTTCCTTGCTGCACTATCCAGCAAATAAAAAATCATTTAGTTAGCTCTAAGCTAGATGCTGATGACACCCTCCCTCCCTCCTGGTCCTGGAAAGAGTTCGTTGTAAAGGTGGCAAAAGACATCGCATGCCATTGAGCCATCAATGCCCAATCATAAACCATTGTCATTCCACATTTTCCATGTGAGGCTAAACTGTTGATTAGCTTCACCAACTCTTCAAATCGTCTCTCATAGCCTGTTGGGCGATACCCGCCGCTTTGCCCCGCCATCACCACCATGTCACAAATGTCGTCCCCCAAACCCTCTTCTAGAGCCGCAAGTGAGGAAATCCCCTAACCCCCAAACTTAACGTGGGTGGGCTTCCCGTCAGCGACGTCGGTGACTGATTAATCGGCTTATGGGCCGCATAAAGCCGTTTCACACTTGCTCGCCAACACATGGGAGTTGCTGCGACGGAATTGTCGGCACATTGTTACGGTCGGAGTGCTCGGACCGGAAGATTTCCGGAGAAATAGAAAATGCCAAATTTGTCATGTACTCCCCTCATTCAGAAAAAAAATAATTTTCACTGTTCTAGAAGTCAAATAATTTAAAATTGAAATAAAGTTATATAAAAGACACTAACACTTATAATACAAAATAAATACTCTTAAATTAATTATAAAATATATTATCATTGTAAATTTAGTTAAAGAAAAATTGTTAATAGTGTTTATTATAAACATAATCAAAACTAAACTAGTTTGACTTTTCATATTTTTTTTGGATGAAGGGAGTATTACATACTACTACTACTTTTTCCACTGGAGGGAGTATTACTCTGATCTTACTAGATATCAGTTTGAGCTTATCCGTCAAAGTCAGCTAATATAGAATAATATTTTTCTCTCACAACAAATTAACATCAACAAAAAAAAAGCCAGCCGAATAGAACAAATTGATCTAAGCAACTTAGGCCATTGGAATCAAACCATATAACTACTCTTATGCCTTGTTTAGTTGCAAAAGTTTTTATAAAATGGACATTATAGCACTTTCGTTTGTATTTAACAAATATTATCTAATTATAGATTAACTGGACTTAAAAGATTTGTCCCGTAAATTACAGATAAACTGTATAATTAATTATTTTTTTAATTCATATTTAATATTTTATGTATATACCACAAGATTAGATAAAAGTTCCTACTCTTTCGACTGCCGTCTGGCTCTCGTCTTATCACCGGCGAAGCAGAGGCGGGCAGTACAGCACGGTAGCGGTCTAGCGGAGGAAGCGATGCACTTTCTTTCTTTTTTTTTTTGGCCGTGTACGCAAATGGTACGAGTACCGTTACGTACGTTTACGGCTGCTCCAGGGCACGGTTACTATCGATTATCCTCTCCCCAGTCGTAGCATGGGACTCGCACTCTCGCAGTGCGTGCTGTTCAGCTGTTATTTGGATCAACGTGGTCAACTGGTCATGCAATGCGGCAACAAGCTGTGTTAAGATACGTACATGGCCAGCGAGCGAGCAGCTGTGTGTTGGGCTCCGCTGTATTTGATTGTGACGGCTGATCGTCACGACCGACGGCGGCAGGAACAGCGACCTCAAGTCGTCAACACGGGCCTTGTTTAGTTCTAAAATTTAAATTTTTTGTAAAATCGATATTGTAGCACTTTCGTTTGTATTTGACAAAAATTGTCTAATCATGGACTAACTAGGCTCAAAAGATTCGTCTCGTCAATTTCGACTAAACTGTACAATTAGTTTTTATTTTCATCTATATTTAATATTTTATATATGCGTCTAAAGATTCGATGTGACAGAGAATCTTAAAAATTTTGCAAAATTTTTTGAGAACTGAACAAGGCCCAAACCCGTGTGCTGTACTGGCGGTTAAATACGCACCCCGCGCCGTCCCCGCCACCACGCACACGAGTTCGCTGAGAGCACGCAGCACTGCAGCAGAGCGCGGGCTCTCTCAGCCAGGCGCCAGGACAGGACACTCACTGCTAGTCTACTAGTGCTGTGCTACCACTCCGCAGCGGAAGGTGATCGAAGCTCGCCATGGCCAACAACGCCGCCTTTGGCGTGCAGGGGAACGCGGCGGCGGCCGGCGCGTGGTCCTCCGGCCTCTGCGACTGCTTCGACGACGTCGGCGGCTGTAAGTCCATCGCCGCCCAACTTCAACCCAACATTAATTATTCGCCTGAGTGTTGCCGAGCTTGAGCTTGGTTGGCCGAGACAGAACTCTCTCTGATGCGCGAGCTGAGATCGATCGTTCATCCGTGCAGGCTGCCTGACGTTCTTCTGCCCGTGCGTCACCTTCGGGAGGATCGCCCACATCGTCGACCAGGGAGGCAGCTGTACGTATATATCGAACCGAACGAAGCCAGCTATTACTACTCTCTGAACAATTAACGAACCAACTAATTAATCCTCCGGCCGGCGGCCGGTTATTAATTTCTTCTTGTATAATTCGCTGCTAATATATATCTGATGCAGCGTGCTGCGTGAGCGGGTCGCTGTACATGCTGCTGGCGTCGGTGACGGGGCTGGGCGCCTGCCTCTACTCCTGCATCTACCGCTCCAAGCTGCGGTCGCAGTACGGGCTCACGGAGAAGCCCTGCGCCGACTGCTGCGTCCACCTCTGCTGCGAGGCCTGCGCGCTCTGCCAGGAGTACCGCGAGCTCAAGGCCCGCGGCTTCGACATGTCCGCCGGTACGTGCAGTACCTGCGTCTTTCTTGTAAACCTTCACGCGGCCTTCTGAGGACTCAAGGTTGACGACGACGTAGTATACTAGGCGTCACACGCGTATGGTACAGCTATCGCACATACGCCAACGCCGGCCGCCCGTAGCCGGCGCGTGGTGGATGGGTTTGGTCACCATTTTTGTTTGTTTGTTTTGTTTTGTTTTGTTTCGGCCTGCTCGATCGGGAAGGATGACTCGTATATATGCGCATCAGTTTCTGGTTTTGCGTCAGGTACATAGCTTCTGCTGATGGCTGATGAGATTTCTCGTCTCTGTGTGTCTCTCGCATGCATGCGCGCAGGATGGCAAGACAACATGGAGAGGATGGGGAAAGGCGCCGTGACCGCCCCGCCGCAGCCGAACCCGGGGATGTCGCGTTAATGAGTACAAACTGATGAATACTCCTATATATATAATATATACGCGCGCGTGCGGGTGCCAGATGTGCACGTATGTCAAGCTGGCCGACCTCTACGTCTACATCGACCTTGTCGTTGCGTTTCTTGCTTCAAGCTATCGTACTATTTTGGTGGTGCAATAATCCTTCGCAGTCCCTATATATATTAAGATCTTTTTGCATTTTTTCATATACAAAAGCAGGAGCCAAGTGCATTTGGTCCAGAATCTCTACGTATGTTTTGTTTTCGAGGAATAAGAAGTCAGTCTATTCACTTGAGCTTATCAGTCAAAATATATCAATCATTAAATAATATTTTTCTCTTATAAAAAATTAGTCAACAACAGCTAAACATAAATTATTTGTTTTTTCTACGGAACTACGAGTTTTTTAAACATCGGGGTGTTTCGTTGTTGCCTCCAACGAGCCAAGCCAATATTAACCAACCTGGTAATTTTGGCCGCGATTTTGTTTGTAGGCTAAAGTTTGGTCGGTCCAAAGTGGCCGACGCCAGCTACAAGCAATAGCATACATATGCGGCCGTTCACCCGGATGAGGAAAACAATGACCACCCCATTTTGGCCGGACTATGATGCTGATGTTTGGCTCAATTAAGATGGACTGAAGTATAAATTAATTTAGTTTTCATGTCACTGTGCCCGAACACATGTTAATTGAGTTGGACACGAATGTAGTTAAACAAGCCGTAAATGGTTCTACATGACCCAAACTTTTACAGATTATCAGAACTTCTAATGATGGTGTCTACAAAAGCATATTGTTGACGCAAAGATCGGCCATACATCAGCTACCGATCATCTGGATCACCACGGACCGAGGAACGTAACAGAGTTTATAAGCAAACCAACAAAAAGATAACCAATCATATGCTTATGTGGGTTAGTTTCTAAACAAACTAGCAAGGAAACCGTCGAAGCTTTTGTTCAAGAGGGACCCATGAGAGCAAGGACATCTCGTCGAGTTGCCTTAGGTCGGCCGGCAAGCCTCAGGCACCATCCTTGATCGTCGGATTAAGCGATGAACAACAACATGAGGGTTGGAAGAGATTAAGGCAAAGAGGAGTAGTAGATGTAAAAAAGTTTGATTGGATGTTGGATTACTTAATCGGCCATGATCCTCCAATATATCCTAGTACAAAACCTTTCTATGTTTCTCATGAGTCTAAAACAGTTTAGAGAATCCAAAAGCCAGATCTGAACATGGTTTTTTTCTTAGGTTTACCAATGTTGCAACATTTGTCCATGTGGGGATGACCCTGAGCATCCAAACAAGTTTTTCTAGGTTTGTCAGAAGTTTCGATGTCCGACATTCAAGCATCTTCCCAAGGGCGTATTTCATCTAAATTCCGAATTGAATGTTCCATTAATGCTTTTTTCCCATCTCGACGAGATGAATGCAATTGTAAGGTCTAATTCACATTTTGATAACTTAACAAAATAAATAGTTTTGGTTACCAACATATATATTTGATTTCCAATTGGTCTTTATCATAATATTCCTTGATTTTATATACTAAACAAATCCCACGTAGCAATATTTTAATACGAGTAATAATGATAATATCCGAACCCTGCATGTCATCTCAGGCATAATAAAATTTGGTATGACTACCAGCCAAACGATAGTTTTATTGACACTTGTAATGTTTCTGGCTCAGCCACCATCCAAACAAATTTAATATGACCAAAATTTGATGACACTTTGATTTTGCCATGGCCAAATTTTACTGGTTAGCTAGGACATGTATCAAACACACTCATCAGTAGCTAACATTTACTACCATGTAGTCATGTTGGTCTTAGAGCATATTCGTTTGAGCTTATCTACCGAATCTGCCAGTCATTTATTAGTGTTTTTTTCTCACTACAAATCAGCGAACAATGCTTTTAGCTATTACTTTTCTGCCAAGCGAACATATAGGGCTGATGTCCCATAATAGGCCATACAGATGCGTCTTGGCGAGAGAAAATTGGTGTCACCGAACTGAGCTTCTGACCTTGAGACATTATAGACTTAGACCGTGCAAATCAAAGTTTTTTTCATGCTTATGTTGGCTGTCATGCAGTTCCAATGCTCATGATGCAAAATGACGTGGAAGAAAGAGCTGGTTCCATCGAGTATTTGTGATGTTCTATGATGACTTTGTGGTCGAATTTCGATTCTCGTGGCAATCGGCGGGGTTAGATTTAGGTCATTCTTTAAGCAAGGTAGAGCAAAACTCAGGGATAGAAAACTCAATTAAAATTAAATCTCTATGGAATTGAAAAAAGTCTGAGATCCTAGAGGAATTGAAGTTTCGATAGGCTTGGGCCAGGAGATTTGGTCCATCACGAGAAAGTTTAAGGCTTGATCCAACTGCTCGAAGTTTCGCGCAAGGAAACAAGACGTGGAGATCAAGTAGGATTCTAGTCGGTTAGAATAGGAATTGATATCGCATTATCTATGGCAATTGTAACCGAAATTAGTTTCCAGATATGTAACCCTGCCCTCTGGACTATATAAAGAGAAGCAAGGGACCCCCTCAACACAATTCAATTCAACTCACAGCAATACAATCAGACGCAGGACGTAGGTATTACGCCCACACGGTGGCCGAACCTGGATAAAATCTTTGTCTGTGTCTTGCGTCACCATCGAGTTCGTAGCTTGCCGCACCTGTCTGCCGATAAAATACTACCGTGGGTATACCCCAAGGTAGACTGCCGACTAGCTTTCGTCGACAGTGGCGCGCCAGGTAGGCGATGTGCGTACAGCTTCCCAGACAAACAAGATGGTCATCATTCTGACTTCGCCGCCATGGCGGGCGGCTTCACGTTCACTGTCGGCTTCACCAGCTTCACGCCACGACCACGGAGGAGGTGTAGATCCGATCTGCGCCAATCACTTCTTCATCAACGTCGGTCGTGACTCCAACCGCGCTGGCTATGACTCCAACTACTCCAGCAACGTCTCCGACCACGTCGACGACGCGTCACCCGCTTCCCTCCTACAAAGAGAGGCAGATCGACGACACCGACCTACTCGTGCTATCGATCAAGTTTTTTGGCCTACTTGCTCTGACCACCGGTCGCGATAATAATCGCCGCGAAGAACGACGCTACGACAACCGCGACCACCGTCATGACAACAAATAAAAAATTTTGTCACCACCGACCAGACTTTCGTCTAAAGATAAGTACACTTCTAATATTTTATTTATTTTTGGCATAATGTTTTTATTATCCTTCGAAACAACTTTTTTAGTCAAGACTAGTTTTTTCTCCTACCAGAGCCGGCACTGTCTCCGACTTCTCCCTACACGTGCATGAGATCCGCCCTCTGCGTTCCGGGTGGTCGGCACTAGCTCTCTGACGAGGTTGGTAATCCTACGCGTGCCTAGGTTCCGCACCTCATGCTGATTATTGGCTAGACCAGAGCTGGTACAAGCTCTAGGATGAATTAACTACTCGTGCTAATTTTAATATAACAATAATATAAAAACTTATCTCAATGCTGATTTTTTTTATCTAGAGTTTATTTATACATCATGTACTACCTATTTTCTATATTTTTTTAGGAGTTTGGCCCATTCAACAAGCTACGCTCGGGGACTTGTTGACTATTCCCTATGTTGTGCCTGGGGACTGCTCCGACCACCGAGCACGTTTACGTTCCCAACCACGCTCGGAGACTTGTCGACTAGTGTCTACGTTGTGCTCGAAGACTGTGCCGACCACCGAGCACGTTTACGTTCCCAACCACGCTCGGGGACTTGTCCATCAGTCTCTACGCCGTGCTCGGGGACTGTGCCGACCACCAAGCACGTTTACGTTCCCAACCACGCTTGGAGACTTGTCCACCAGTCTCTATACCGTGCTCGGAGACTATGCTGACCACCGAGCACGTTTACATTCCCAACCGTGCCCGTGGACTCATCAATCACTCCTTGCGCTGTGCTCGGGACTTGCTTCGATTACTCTCCGACCATAGTTTGGGGACTGCTTTTCTCAGTTACATATGAATTGGACTCATATACAACTGATGGATAATTTTAATTTTTTAGACCTTGCTACAAGGCTCATATATCGCCTTCCAGCAAGCTCGGGGACTACATCGTTATGATGCATCTGGCGATGCATCTCAGCATCAAAATTTCTATGTGGATTTTTCTTTTTAGACCCTGGCACCACGTGACTACGTCACCTACTACAAGGCTCGGGGACTAAGTGGGCACACTTCACCTTACGGTGAATATGCTTACTTTTTTAAGGTCTATACTTTTCAAAAAAGTAAAGTGGGCACACTTCACCGAGAAAGAAATCTTTTTTCTCAAAAGCACCATGCATTATTCAAACAACCTGCTTCTTCGGTGTCGACATTGATCAACTGTCAACTGTTCAGACGTTTTTTCTACTGGTTGGAGATGTCAAACCTCACTGGTTGAAGAAGTTCAAGACGGTGTGTCACATCATAATACATGAAGCTCGGGGACTAGCTGTGGGGGTATAAATTCCTATACCCTTACGGCTAGGCTTTGGCCAGGAGATTTGGCCCATCACGAGAAAGTTCAAGTCTTGATCCAACTTCTCGGAGTTTCGCGCAAGGAAACAAGACGTGGAGATCAAGCAGGATTCTAGTCGGTTAGAATAGGAATTGATATCGTATTATCTATGGCAATTGTAACCGACTAGGATTAGTTTCCAGAACTGTAACCCTACCCTCTGGACTATATAAAGAGAGGCAAGGGACCCCCTTAGACAACTCAACACGATTCAATTCAACTCACAGCAATACAATCAGACGCAGGCCGTAGGTATTACGCCCACACAGTGGCCGAACCTGGATAAAATCCTTGTCTGTGTCTTGCGTCACCATCGCGTTCGTAGCTTGTGCACCTGTCTGCCGATAAACTACTATCGTGGGTATACCCCAAGGTAGACTGCCGACTAGCTTTCGTCGACAGTACGGGGCATAGATCACAGTTCGATTAACAATTTGACATTGCTCATGTGTCGACTGGGTCATGGGTTTTGATTTCCTGCTGCTTCTGAATTTTGCATTACATAGAAAACTCTTAACTATCCTATTCCCTCAAACTAACATTGTGAATCGCGATTCAAGGTACGATTGATGTGGCTTTGTGCTAGGTGCTCAACTGCGGGAGCAGGAGTTTTATAGACGAAGCCAGTTTTTTGGCGCCCCGACTCCGAACACCAAAAACGTCTCTAGCTCCACACATGGAAGGATAGAAATGCTTCTCAGCGCGATCTCGTTTGGTACAGCTTCACTTGCTTCGATGCTAGAGCCGCACCCGAAAACAGTCAGACAAAACAAACCCTCACTAACAAGAGATTACTTCTCTCAATCTCCCATATGACGGTATCAGTTTTTACCACTAGTTGCTGCCCCGGTAAGACGTCCTTTGGAATGGAGGAAAAACAAAGAGAAAACATAAGATTCAAATTCCTATGGATTGAGTTCCTCTAGCCAGTGGTAGAGCATGTGAAGAAATTAGGGGGGGGGCGCTAATTTCGGTAATGATTATGAAAGAAAGTTCCATCTCTGCATAGCAATATGATCTCTAAGTCTCCAACTACCTACATACAACCATATGCACAATTACAAGCACCAACTTGCTTGCATGTATGTACTCCCTCCGTCCCTAAATACTGCTATTTTCTAGGAGAAAATTTTATCCACAAATACTGCTATTTCTACTAGCATACTCAGTCCACCAGCCCATTTAATTCTCCTCGGAACTTCCATGGTCTAACAACCCATTTAATTTCTTCTAGGGAGTAGTACTTTGGCGCATGGTAATTGGTTGAGTCTGTTTAGTTGGTATTAAATGCAGCTCGTTGGAACTAGAGAACCATGGGTTAACGTGTATGATTAAATGGTGGAACCCAAATTAATTGAGGGTAGAATAGTCTTTTGTTTGCCACACTAATCTGTCTGAAATCTGCTAGAAATAGCAGTATTTGGGGACGGAGGGAGTATGTAGATTTATTCCGAGGCAAGGGGGGCAACAACCCAGTTTTCGCCCTAATGTACCTCCGTCAATGCTTGTAATAGCCTTTGGATGGTAGGAATTGCTCATAGAAAATTTATAGAAAACTTTCTTTTCTCTTAAGGCCTTGTTTAGTTCGCGATTTTTTTGATACTATAACATATTTGTAACTATAACAATTAATGTTTATTTATAGACTAATTAGACTTAACAGATTTATCTTGTAAAATACATATATATAAATTGTGTAATTAGTTATTTTTTAAACTATATTTAATGCTCTACGCATGTGTCTAAACATTAGCGAAAAATTTTTGGGTGAAAGGGCCTAAACTATATGAAAAAAGAATCCACTTGGACTTTATTATGTAAAAAATTCTATGCATGCGGGACAATGCGTACAAATCAAGTACATCAGAGCTGCTAGTATCTATATGGAATATAAGTAGGTTAATTAAGAAAGCAATATATTTTTGCTCCTAAACTTACAAATCTTTACATTTATGTGTTTCTTCACTGTTCATCAAAACACCTACTCTCTCAGTCCCAAAATAGACGGCGTTATAGGACACGTGTGAATCAATTTTTTACAAATTTAACTAGGTTTGTAGAAGATACATGTGACATTTATATCTTTTAATAAGTTTATTGTGAAAGTATATTCAACAATCTATTTAATGATATTAATTATGTATTATAAATACTAATAATTTTTTAGATATATATTTGGTCAAAGTTAAAAGTGTCTACTTTTTTGAAAAGAATGACATCTATTTTGTGACGGAGGGAGAGAATAGACATACAAATTTTTTATATTTTTTATTTCTCTGCTTTACATCGCATTCCTATATTCCTGTTTTTTTCTATTCTGTACTGTTTTCATTCTTTCGTTTAAAGGGAGGTCTAAGGCCTTGTTTAGTTCACCCAAAAACCAAAAAGTTTTCAAGATTTCCCGTCACATCGAATTTTTCGGCACATGCATGAAGCATTAAATATAGACGAAAATAAAAACTAATTACACAGTTTACCTGCGAGACGGATCCTAGTTAGTCTATAATTGAACAATATTTACCACAAACAAACGAAAGTGCTACCGTACCGAAATTCAAAATCTTTTCACATCTAAACAAGGCCTAAATCACTTCCCTCCATCTCCCATCCGACCGAATTTTTCAGATTCACTGTCACATCAAATCTTTAAACGCATGCATGAAATATTAAATATAGACGAAAATAAAAACTAATTGTACAGTTTAGTCGGAATTGACGAGACGAATCTTTTGAGTCTAGTTAGTACATGATTGGATAATATTTATTAAATACCAACGAAAGTAGTACTATTTCTATTTTGTAAAAATTTTTGGAACTACACAAGGCCTGGCTGCGCTCACTTCCCTCCATCTCCCATCCGACCGTATCAGTTCCACAACTGGCTGCAGCGCAGGCCGGTGGACAAGAGAGCAGGTCGCACAGTCGCGCACGGTGGTTCACATGCTCGGTTCCGGCGACACCCCGCAAAAGGCAGCCGTGTCGCGTCGCCTCGCAGCCCTCCTGCTCCCGATCGGCGGAGGCGGAGGTACACCTGTCGGGGTGCACGCAGCACAGCGGCAGCGTCCCCTTTGGAAATCGCGCCAGGGCGACGTGGCCGGGCGGCGCACCGCTCGTCCGCACCATTTTTTACTCCCCAAAATCGCACCAGCTCCTCCTCTCACCCACCATCCCCACTCTCTCTATACACCAGCCACACCCCCGCCAGGCCCCTTGCGCCCTCGACGAATCCAAATCCAGGTTAGAGTCTCTCGCGCGCCGCCGCTCGCCGCCTGCTCCATCTCCCCCGCGCCTCTCCCTGCTCCTGGATTTCACCGATCTGGCATGCTTTACTGTCCCGTGGCAGTGGGAGCCGCCCCCTTTGTTGCGTCCACAGCTCATGCCATGCATGGCCGATCCGATTCCACAGATCGGGCTTGCCGCAGACGTGTGCCGTTGCTTCCCCGTTCGCTTCTCCCTTTGACACCCCCTCGCTTCGTTCTGCGTAGTTTCGGGGTTTGGCATCGCCTGTCTATCCCGTTCATATAGCCTTTAGGGTTTCGAGCTCGACCTCCACGCCGGCGTCTCAGGTGAGAAATCTGTTTTGATCTTCTAATTTGCTTGCTATCGTTCACCGTTAAGGGCTTGGTAGTATCGAGTAAGTTGTGGTCGTGTACAGTTGTGCGTACTATTTTGTCACCCGTGTTTGAAGTTAATCTAGTTGTGTCGCAGCATAAAATTACGAGCATATTGCTTTATCCTGGCATGCGTGAATCCTAGATTTTGGAGGCTAGAAGTGAGCTCGAATCAGATCTATTTGTTGTTTTTTTAGTTTTGTGAGTTATATGCTGGTCACTGGTCAGCGTGCGTGGACATTGAAGGTTTTGGGCTGTGGTATGATGTCAGGAGAGCTTACGGTGTTATTTTGTTGTTGGATTCCTTAGTTTCCAGTGATTGTGGATACCTCTTCAAATTCGGCACGGTAGATGATATTTGTTTCTGATTAATCCATGTAAATGCATTGTTTTTTACAGCTTGTTTTCCTTTTGCAAACTGTGGGTTAGGAAAGGTGACCAATTCTAGTCGTGAGTGCTTTGATGAGTCATGTCTCAGTGTGGATAGTACTTGTGTACAAATAACATGTGGCATGGTGTGTGCTGCTATATACCACTAAAAATTCAATCCTCCCTTCTCTCCACAGCAATGTGTGAGTATGCAAATATGTTATGTACTTGTTTTTGCACACATCTTGCATCTTGTTTATGTGTTGGTACATGCTGCTGAAATTTAACAATTTCCTCTCCCTGTGGTGCACTGTGCATGTGTGATTTAACACACAGCAAGTGCTATTGGAAGATACACCTCACTGGATGGGTTACTCTATGAGAACATTAAGATATTCTTTCATTGGCAGTGATCAATGCGTATATTATCCAGTACCTTGAGGTGCTTTTGTTTGTTTAGTAGGTTTGCTATATATGTTCATGGAGGTGCATGCATAAGCATGGCAGTTGGCAGTTCAAAAATTCATAATATTGCACCAATATTGAATGATGTAAAATGTGATAAATTAGTTTGTTGAAAATATAAACTAGAGTCATTTGTAAGGACATGACACATGCTTGGATGCCATATAATCCATAAGTTTCCACCTTTATTTTGCCAGCCCATGACTTTCACCATGCGAAATATGTTATCACATTACTTAAATTTTTAAGGAATAACCTGTTTGTGATCATGTATATTGGATTTATGAAAATGATACTAGTATGTCTTCAGAAGTACTTCACATTAATTTATTAGGTACGGTGCTACTTGTAGATTCTTCTGAGGATTACTGTCATGGGTTCATTTTGGTTTTGTTTTACTTTTGAATCAATGTCATGCTTCAAATGATAAGGTTTGTAGAGCTTTGTGGTTAATTTTGATTTGTATAACCAAGGGCATTCATAGTGCTATATTGATAAAAATCAAAACAGCAGGTCCTCACTGCTAAGCCACAAGACATATATTATTCACCTAAAGCCTTCTGGACTTTTCTTTTGTTTTACCATGAGTAAATCATAAAATGAATGTGTATAATGACTTAATGAGATACTAAACTGGCCTCATTCATATGATGACGAGAAGTCTTGGTAAAGTAAGGGGGTGTTTAGTTCCCCTTTTTTCCCAAAAAAATTTGGGTTTTGGTCCATCATTTAGCAAAATGGAACTAAACACCATGCAAATTTTTTTGGCAAAAAGGTGGTTATTCTCCATTTTGGATTTTGGCCTCAAGAGACCAAAAAAACCCAAAATGATCCTCAAGAGTCTCTCATGAGACAATAAATTCTGCATTTTGGATGGAACTAAACATGACCCTAAAAATTTTGGCATTTTGCAATCTACCATTCCAAAATAGTTGACATTTTGCATTTTGCATTTTTTTGGAACTAAACACCCCCTAAACATTGTTTGCACTCGCTGCAGCACCTGTGTCTAGTGCTATCTTTGGCTGAGCTCGAGTGAGCCAAGGTTTGGAAGTCAACCTTTTGAACCTGGTATGGATCTTACTATCATAGTCTTGGCTTGGCTAAGCTTTATTAAGGTTGAGTTCTGCTCATCGAAGCTCGGCTGAATAGGTTGACAAAAAGAAATAAGGAATCTTGCAAGGAGTTCGAACTTTGACTGATAAACTTAGAAATTATGTTGCTTGCAAAAGCAGAATGCCTAGAATCACAATAACGAGGGCAAAAAGGAACAGGAAAACAGTACAAAACATTCGTTATATCTAGATGAGAGAACATGTTATTTGACCCTACAAAATTGCAACCTTATTTAGCACAGTCCAGCAAGAAACTTTGACCAATAACAATGACATAAAAAATGTTTCTTAGGGGCCAATAACTTTTCATGTTAACAAAAGAACATTGAGATGAATTGGTTGTGGTTTGTAGTCACGTGTAGTAGCTGTCTCGGTGGTACCAGGCAGAGGGGGAGAGAGCGGTCAATGAACTACCGTTTTTATGTACTAGCACGAATCTCATGAAGGCAGCTAGTTTTTCAGGTCTTTGCCAGCTGTGATCTTGCGATCTACTATTGTTTGCTAAGTCTATATTGGCTGCTGAGTAAGGGAAGCTGAAATTGCATAGAGGCTTTGCGCTGCGACTAATGAATCATTGAAAACCATTAGGACTGGAGTATGGACATCATATCGAAGTTGCAGTGCTTTCTTATCTTATATAAAAAAGGGTCACTGTACCTTCTCTAGGATCAAGCTTGGCTAATTGTGAGCTCAAGTAGCGTGTTGGGAAATAGTTTTCTTGTCTTACCTGCATGACTTGGTGTCCTTAAGATGGGATAATCATGGTTTTTTATTTTGATGTGTTTTTCTTTGTTAGATACATATTACTACTTTACTAATTACTACTATACTACAAATCAAGTTTGATTGGCTCTTTGCAATCCACTTGAGTGAACTATATTCACTCCTGTCCTCGATTTGTGGAGCTGAATATATCAATGCAATAAAGCGTACAGTAATGCTTGTACTGGATTAGTGGATTGTCTTAAAAGAAGATTCATCAAGGAGCATAATTCATTATATTTAATAGTACTGTTTTCTGGCTGCTGAAGGTTCAGTAAATGTTGTCATATATTATATAAAACTGAGCGGATTTGGTACAAAATAGAAGAGCTAAGTCCTTTTTTTTGCCATCTATCTTCTAACCATATCTAACTAAAAATAGTAGGCATACACCAGTAGCAGAGAGCGTTAGATCATCTATCTTACCACACATTTCATTCTGTAATTGACAGATGATGCCATGGAATGACACCAAATTTAGATTCCTTCCAACACAATGTAAAGGTCTGCCTCTGCATTCAGTTTGGACTTCCCTGAATTGCTGATGACCACCTGCGCACAGCTGGGTCCCTTTTCTTCTTTAGGCAGGTCTGCTTATGCTGTCGGTTTGGCCTTCCCTAGATTGTCGATGGCCACCAACGAACAGCCTCCCCCTCCCCCGCACATAACATTTGTGTGATGCAATGACAAACCCAAGTATGCATTGCAGCTGCTTGCACTGTGGTTTGTCAGTCTCAAATGCCAGAATTACCTAGTTTTTTGTCCCTTTTCCCTTTTTTGCACTCTTTCCAGGGCTACTTTTGACTTAAGCTTTTGTAATGCTATATGTGACCCTAAAGTTCTTCCATACCTGGTATGTTGTAGTCATGGTAGGGTTCTATTTGTACCATGTCAGCATTCTTGGATGGCTCTGAATCATGATTCTTCATTGTCTCATAACTGAGTTAGCTTCCAAATTGCCCTTTGGTGGGTTTCCGAATAACCATGAAATTAATACTGTTATAGAAGTTTTATGAGGACTGATGGCATTTCTTCCTATTATTATATTTGGTCTGTAGTTTTTTTTGTTTTGATTTAATGGAGTTGAGAGTTTGTGTTGACCTTGGTGGATTTTGTGTTCTCTGCTGTTTGAACAATGCACATGAGTTTGCTTGTTTTAGTAGCTGTTAATGGATACCAGAATACTGATGAAACCTAGCAATATACTAGGACTAAGTTCCTCTGTAATTAGGCACTACCGTCTCATCATTTATAGTTTCAGGTTTCTGCAGCAGCGCGAAATGCAACTAGTCTGTATTGTTTGTATGGTCTAGTAAGTAACTGGTTTTTTTTAAGTTTTACTTTCGGTTGAATAGCAACTTTTACAAAATCTAAATATATGAAGGGAAGACTGCACCAACTTCAGTGCAAATTCTTTATGTGCTAAGTAAAAGATTGGTCTGTGGTACTTTGAGCCGCCCTGTTGGGTATATTGCAATTTATTGCTGCTAATGGTATTAGCAGCTAATGCTATTGAATTAATAGGCTGGAAGCCTTTGATTTGACATTTTTCCTCCCCTTTTCTGACAGTTGCTGCAAGTGGAGGCGGCAAGCTAGAGGCAGCAACTGCATAACTTGCAAGAAAAACGTAAGTTACTTGATTGCTCCTATTAAACACTGAAAGTTGTGTTATTGTTTACTGGTCAATAAAAAGGAGCTTCCATATTCTGACCGCATCAACATGGTTCTCTGTAACATTCATATGGCAATTCGTTGCTTCCTTTTATTCTCTGTATTTGGCTAAACTGTTATTGTACTTTCACAAATGACAAAATGATTAGTGAACATCCATATATTTTTTTGGATCCCTTTTTATTGTACTCCTTTATTCTAGAATAAATGCATAGATAAAATGAAAAAAAAACATTTCTGCTCTTCGGCCACACACAACTTTCAAGATAAGCAGCAGCTCAGTTTTCTGGAGACACTATTCTTTTTGTAAATAAGTTCACCTGGAAATTTGTACCTGTTACATACCCATTTTGGTCAAACAAACTTACATAATGTGTGAAAAGACAAACCATTGCTGCATAGATTTGTTTGAGATAGATTTATACCACCATTTGCTGGATAAACTTTCAAGTTTCAATACAATGCATGTTATTTGAGATAGATTTATACTACCATTGCCAATAGTCTGTGGCATGTATACTTTATTTGTCTTGCTATGTGTTTAGCCCCGTTACAAGCAATCATTTCTGGCTGCTTCAAGTTCCAGTCTTCAAGGACAATGAGAACAAAAGCAATGTCATACTGCATGTCTTCATGGATTTAGTTGCAACCTGCAAGTTTTTATATAATCTTAAATGGATGCCACTAAAGAACTAAGAACAGAGTCAATAGGTCCTATGCAGAAAAAGCAGGGTTACCCTAATTTAGGAGCCGCAGGTGGCTCAACATCATGTTCTTGCGGTGTAGTATTAAGCTCAAGATGGATAGGAATGTTGGCATTCTCTGCAACTGCAAAGTTGTATGGAGTTGTTGAATCTCGGTTGACTTCACCTGCTGCTTCTTTCTCATAGAGCTGGGCATAGAAACAAATCATGTGATAGGACGTATATCCTGAAAAATTGTATGTCTTTATCAAATACCTTGTATAATTCGGCATTTTCCTGGCGAATTAGGTTGACCTTTCTGTGTAATTCCATGTTGTCTTGTTGGATGAGACTTCCCTACAAATGAGCCAGTTCAGAATGAGCTTGCTGAAGTCCACTCAAAGACATCATATTTCATAGGAATAGTGGAGTGTTCCAGAACCTTTCGATTCAGTTCGTGAATTTCATCAACCAGGAGTTGGTCCTGAAAGTAATAACCATGATCCTCAGTTTTATTTTTGGATGAGGCAATCTTATGAAGGATAAAAAATGATTAGCATGGTTACCTTTTTTGTCCGGATGCAACGAACGCTCATCTCTAGCTGATTTTCTAGATTTTGAAGTCCCTTGACACCTAATCCGGAAAGATCTTGTCCCATCAACTGCCTACAGTCAGTGAATTCATTTTACTTACTTTTTATGTTTCAATTTTGACTGTATTTTAATGTAGTAGGGTCTTGTTGCTTGATCATATCGTGTTCGTTTTTAAGGATTCAGCTTCTTGCTATATATGCCCCAAGGGCCTTAAAGTGAGGCCCATGTCAGATAAGGGCATCATCTGTTATGATTGAGGCCAAGGGAGCCCCTAAAAAGTGGGACCCACATGGAAATAAAAAAAATCACAGGCAACCTCTTTCGCTCTGCTGCTGTCTCCCCCATCGCCTAGCGCCCTGCTCACAGCGCCGCTGCCATCTGCAGCGTGAGGCTTCTGCCCATCTACTCGTGTGTGGCCATTGTCGCCATCGGTGGGACTGTAGGAGACCCTTTCTGCCGCCTGCAGCGCAAGGCAGCTGCCTCCGTCTCCTGTGGGAGGCTGCTAGGTAGGGACAACGTTCGAGATCTCATCCGACCGTCTATTTATCACTGATTGGGAGATTGGATTGGAATCCGAGGAGAACTGATTGGATGGTGGAAGGCCCCTGGCCTCTGCCCGCCTGTGGGAGAGCCCGAGTTTCCTGCCTTTGCTCATGATTTCTTTATTTGTTGATGCCAGGTCTCAAGCTAAAGGTCTGGTTCTAAGCCTTTTGGGTTAAATCACATCATCCTACACTTCGGATGCCTTTAGTACTGTTGCTTGGAATAAAGTGATTACAAATCAGAGTGCTCAAAAACTACTAGGCAAAAAATTAAAATAAATATAAATAAGTAAAATGATGGTGTCTATCTGCTATCTCTTGTTTAAATTACACTTTTCTATTGATAAATGGTTTGCCATGAAGTCACAAATCTTTGCATCCTTTTACATCTCTTGTTTGTGAAAACTGATGTCTGCATAAGCCATGCATTATCCTGTGGCGTCAGTATCACGTCCTTAAACTAGGTTCTGTTCTTATGCATTTTGTATGCTATATTTATTCTCACATATTGCTATACTAATTCATGCACTCTGCACAAGTTCAGGGTTGGAGGTGTTCTAGTTACCTCATGGTCCTTAGGTTGTGTCAGCAGTGCAGATTTGTTATTGTTTTAAACTTCTTTGTATGTTTTTCTTAAAAAAACAGAATGGATTTTCTTCCTTGTTTAAACAAATTCATATGTGTTTCTGAACTGTTGCATTTATGTTCATGCTGACAATTCTTTTATTGATCTTTTTTACATTTGGCAAATTTTCTGAATGACACATCTATAAAACTTGCAGGGTTTTGTGACGTACCGATGATTTTCTTGCAAGTTGTGCAGTTGTTGTCTCAAGCTTGTTGCCTCCCTTTGCCAGAACTATTGAATGTGAAAGCACAGTTAAGTAATGCCACATCCAGAGAATCCAAAAGGTATTGTTGATATAAAAAGTTGCTAAGCGCCATGGAACTTTCGGCAGAGTAAATTGTATGCCTTTATGAAATAACTGAAGTAGATGTGTTGGCATGCAATTGTTTGATTCAAGAAATGATATATTATACAAAATCACAAGATGGGAATTAGTGAGAAACAATGATTGTATGAAAGCAATTAAGGCAAATACAAAACCTCTTCATCTTGTGTTGGCAGGCTATGATTATATAATTCTTTACTGTTCTCTACACTTCTCACATACAAAGTGCTGATGTCTCAATGGAGCTAAATCAGTCCCAGATCATGTGAAATCCTAATGGCGCATGTGCTTGAAGGACGAAACAGAACAAGTCAGGGATTGGTGATGAACTTGCTGGAACAAGCTTATGATGAAACTGATGATGGTTTCAACCTTTTTAGGCTTTAGTTAAAGGCTATAATATTCTTTAAAGGTTCAATATAAACTAAGAAGGATTCATGCATGACTCACCCTCTTGGAGTATGGATTGGAGAATATATTGGCTGCTGATCTTAAGATCTTTTCAGTTCAGAGGATGGGATTATGGGAGCTTAGACCAGGTACCTGTGTTTCCTGCTGACCACTGCTGTGTCTTTCCGTATCTCCTATCACTTCTGTCTCAGGATGTTTGTATTTCAGGGTTCAAATGAACCTGTGAGGTTTTCGCTTCCTCTAGTAAAAGGGATTTGCTTGGAGGGCTGCTTTTGGCATATGAACCATCTGTATTGTGGATTTGCTTGGAAGTCTGCTTTTGGCATATGAACCATCTGTATTGTGCTTCAGAAGGTTTCCTTGTATTGCTCTTAATGTTCAGACTACCAGTATGTATTAATTACACATTTGCAGTCACTTTTTTTCAACCCATAAATCCTACTGTACATTGTTTTCTATTTTGCAAATGAAATTTGACTGTATTAGGTGTATACTTTTGTTAATGGGACAAAGTATATAAAAACTTGACCATTTGGATATTCACAGAGGAAATACTCCTACATACAAACTAATGCAATCCTGCATATTTGCTTGGTATTTTATCTTCTCTATAAATAGCATATGTCAGGATGACTTTGATGTAGACCTTTGTTTTCTGAGAATCTTCAGAGCTGGCTAAGCAGTTCCAGAGTTACAGAAGGGCATACTCTGGTCCTACAAAAGATGGCATATTCTATCGAACTAGACCTATCAAAAGATGGCTAAGCAATTCGTTGGAGTGGCTTCAGTTTTAGTTCTAAAAGAGATGGTATGATGAATGGGAGAAAAAAATTGGCATTCCTACCCTATCTAAGCTGTAAACCTTGGCCTAATTTTTTGGTTAAATTTCTCTCAGCTTATGTAGCAAACAATGGCAATTATCAAAAGTCCAAGTATGTACAGTCTTGCCCTATCTAGGTTCTGACAGGCTATGTGCTGTTTTGCCTTCTCATGGTGTGAGTCATGGGATGCTGAGACATGACCCAAATAACTGTTCTTGGTGGGCTGACCTGGGTACATAATGATTAGTCTTAGGGGTGAGGATTGATGTATATAGGTATGAAACCCATTTGGATTTCAATTCAAGTGAGCAGTTTCTCCATTTATATGGTATTCCATTGGAATTTCCCTTTATTGGCTATGATATTGCGTAGATACACGCGCCAAGTCTTGTGGAATATATAGTATTTTTGATACCAACCATGAAGACTAAATTCAGAGTTAGGAATGGACTATTCAGTCTTCTTATTACCATATGATCCAGATTTTGCAGAGAACTTGGTGTGCAGTCGATCGAGCACACGTGATTTAATCAACAATACAAGTGTATTTAGTCTTTTCATAGTGGATCTAGTGAAAAAAGGTATTTTGAACCAGTGTGTCTACAGTCTGTACACCGCATATCCCTTCTTCCCTCCGATTAGAAGCCATGGCCGCGATCGGAAGGGAGATGGATTCAGTGACTTTCCTCTGGAAAGTCACAGCGTAACTTTCCTACCTCTATGCACCGTTCAACACAGATCTAACGGCTGACAAATAATCTAACGTAAAGTATTATTATTTTATA
>Ga0182004_10000213_pt1 | contig 30211 bp, 28 predicted proteins | sample Sormic07211540_1_FD_120479 | JGI IMG/M metagenome (GOLD analysis project Ga0182004, IMG submission 120479) | Endophyte microbial communities from Sorghum bicolor roots, Mead, Nebraska, USA - 072115-40_1 MetaG | ecosystem: Host-associated > Plants > Roots > Unclassified | place: USA: Nebraska...
GTATATGTATATGTATATGTATATGTATATGTATATGTATATGTATATGTATATGTATATGTATATGTATATGTATATGTATATGTATATGTATATGTATATGTATATGTATATGTATATGTAATACTAGTACTGGTACAAAAGATGTCGTGGATGAATTTATAGTACTTGATCATCTGCATAAAATAAAGATCCACAAGTACAATTTGAGTACGGAACATCTAAGGATTGGTGAAATGGTGAGGAAGACACTAAAGCACTCAAAATCTATACCAAAAGTTTTCCTCTTTCCTTCCATGGTGCAATGGACTAGCTAGCTTTTGTTTCAGTGGTTTGCTTACCTAGGTTTGGACATATTCGTGGGAGTCAAGACAACAAGCTTTTGTGTTAGTGCTCCTTTTTGGTTTTATATAAGCAATTCTTGGCCTTTTTTCTGAGCTGATTTGCTTTTTTATTTGTCTCTCCTACAAACCTTTCAATATAGATGAATTTCTACGTTGGTCATTCCAAACTCCTTACTACATGTTCTTTGCATCATCAGTTTCAAACCACAATCAAGCTCTAAGGTCTTCCCCAACACGCCATGCTGGATAGGAGTGTCAGCGTCCATGTTGGATTACAATCTGGATATCACATTTATTCTTGGTTCCATAGAGGTTTAGAGATGCTTGTAGAGTGCTCAGTGTCTTTGCCAAGCAATGACTGCAGGCGGTCATCGAGTTTCGTGTTGGACAGGTACGGTGTACCAAGCACCACAAGATATTATGATAGGAGGTCTACAACTAGAGCAAAATTAGCTTTTATTCGGGGGATGAAAGTGATGGAGTCATGTTGAATTACAAGTGTTGTGTTGGGTTGGGAGTTTTTGAAGCCTAGACGTTTCATGCCTATATGGATTGCGGATTTTTTAAGCTTGTTAGCCTTCACCGATGATGCCCTAAACTATTCAAGCATCTAAAGTCATGTTTCTAAATTTTAATGAGAGTCCATTGAAGTTAGAGGATTGATGGTTTTAGGAACTTCGGGGGGCTTAGAGAGAGTTCTGAGGACGACATGTTGTTGGAAGATGATGAACAACTGGTTAGTATGCGGAGACATAAAGTCATTGAGCTTCAATTGGTTAGTATATCAATAGGCATCCCGCGTCCATTGGAGCCATATGTAGGCTGGTGCTGATGGGAGAGCTTAACCAAACTTGATGGAGAAAATGCTAAGGTATTGTATTGGCCATAGTAGAGGGCATCGACTCTGTCTTACTTTTTTAGCAAATATATTTTTCATGCTAAATTCACCTCTAGTTTTGGCGATATCATATGTTGGTGGCATCAAGACTCATTGTCTAAGCAGGTTGGCCTTTCCTCATGCCTTTTGTCGCTACTATACAGATATCGTATCGAAACGGTTAGGACATGGACGTGTGAGCTCCGAGTAGAGGATGATTCGTAGACACCGATATATGAGTAGAGATTGAGACTTATATCACTTGATAGATGTTGATGTTATTCGATTATTTTTTATATGTATATAGAGATTGATATACATACAAGCAGGATGTAGCCGTTGACGCCTTGATATAATAGGATGAAATTATTTGTAAGGATATGATATTATAGATCCGGCGAAGGTAGTATTTCCAGAATAGAAAACCTAAAAAATCATGAGGAAAATAGAAAACATGAGGGCACCTCGCTGCACGTTCCACCCTCCGTACCTCTCCTCCTCCACTCCTGACCACCCTCCAACGTTCCCTCCCTGGAAGGAAGTGGGCCGCCTCCCGATCTCCCCACACCGACAATGCTGCCGCGCCGCGCGCGGGCGCGCGGGCGCCGGCGCTGCTAGGATCCTCGCGCGACCCGGCGCCACGCCGGCGAGAACCCCGACCACCACCTGGCGGGGGCGAGGGCGACCAATGCGCGAGCGCGCCCGGCACGCGACCCGGGTGTCACCGATGCCGCCGCCCGCGGGTGGCGAGGACCCCGAGGCCGACGCGGCGCCCTCCTGCAGCGGCAGCGGCTCCGCCGACGAAGCCGACCCGCACGAGCGGGCGCTCCCCAACGGCGACATCTACACGGGCCAGTGGCGCGGCGCCGTTCCCCACGGCGCCGGCAAGTACCTCTGGGCGGACGGCTGCATGTACGAGGGCGAGTGGCGCCGGGGCAAGGCCACCGGCCGCGGCAGGTTCTCCTGGCCCTCGGGCGCCACCTACGAGGGCGAGTTCCTCGACGGCTTCATGCACGGCGCCGGCACCTACGTTGGCGCCGCGGGGGACACCTACCGCGGCGTCTGGGCTAAGAACCTCGAGCACGGCGCCGGCGAGAAGCGCTACGCCAACGGTGACCGCTACGACGGCGAGTGGCGCGCGGGGCTCCCCGACGGCTGCGGGCGCTACGCCTGGCGCGACGGCACCGAGTACGCCGGCGGCTGGCGCGCGGGGCTCATCCACGGCCGGGGCGCGCTCGTCTGGGCCAATGGCAACCGCTACGATGGCGGCTGGGAGGGCGGCCGCCCCCGCGGCCAGGGCACCTTCCGCTGGGCCGACGGCAGCCTCTACGTTGGCTTCTGGGGCCGCGAGGCTCCCAGCGGCGCCGTCCATCAGAAGGGCGTCTACTACCCGTCCCCGGCGGCGACGGGCGACTCCCCACGGGCGCGCGACCCGAGGGAGGTGTTCGCACGGGACCTGCCGGAGTGCGTGCGCTCCGGCACCGAGGCCCAATCTGCGCTCACGTCTCTGAGATCCCTCAAATGGCTGATGCGGTCGGTCAGCGGCCGCGGGAGCTCGTCGTCTGGTCGGAGCAATGGCTCGGGAGGCAGCCTCGTGCACTTCTGGGGGTCGGACGGGGAGGTCAAGTGCGAGCTTGGGGACGACTGGAGACGGCGGAGCGTCAGAGAAGGGAGGGGGCTGCCACCACCGTCGCCCGCTCTGGCTCCACACCTCCCCATCCCCAACGGCGCGCCCCTGCGGCTGTCCAAGAAGCAGGGGATGACCATTGCCAGAGGGCACAAGAACTACGAGCTAATGCTCAATCTGCAGCTCGGGATCAGGTGCATTTCTTGGCCCTGATGATTATCAAATTGATTTTTCTGTGTAACCTACTCGATGAGCTTGAAAATGCCCATTTGATATCTCACATGGTTCCCAAAATATTCTGCAATGCGACATTGATAATGAAGCCCTTAATAGTGGCTATTTGTGACAATTTATATCTACTTCTGGGAAAGCAACGAATCCCCTTCTTAACAATTTCTGCGTATTAAACCTTAAATTTTGCCCCCGTGCATTGAGAATCTGTGGACTTCCTAGAGGCTAGAGCTCACCACCTCTAGCTCTAGGAAATCCTGGATCTTGAGCTTTTAGATTAAATAAAATTATTTAAATCACTTTAATTTAGTCTGCAAACTACAGATCCAGCATAGATCTTGGAGCTAGAGCTATGCCAAATGGGCCAGTAAGGGCTTCAAACTGGAACAACAGAGCATGTTCCGGATTTTGATGAGTAAACAGATGATTGAGTGTTGTACATCAGGCTTAGCACTGCCTTAGGAATTGTTATAATTAGTTGAAAAACGACTCAGTTCTGATTATGCTTTCTGAAATAGTTCTATATCAAGAGGAAAATGACTACACCTTACCTATTTTACTTTACCAATCATGCTTTACGTATGCAATTTAATAGTTCTTGTGAATGTGCTACATATTAGATCAGCACAATAGTTTCCTAATTCTTTTAATATATATTTTCTTAGGTGAGAGGATTTGTTCTTATCTCTAGAATGTCGTATTCCTTTCTGACAACAGAAATAAATTTCTTATTTCCTGAATGTGGTTTATGGAATAGGCATGCAGTAGGAAGGCAAGGTCAAGTTTTATTAGACCTGAAATCATCAGCATTTGATCCAAAAGAGAAAGTGTGGACAAAATTCCCTCCAGAAGGCTCAAAATATACCCCTCCACATAATTCTTGTGATTTCAAATGGAAGGATTACTGCCCAAAGGTGTTCCGGTTGGTCATCGCTCCCATAATAAAGATGCATAGTACATGTTCTTAATCATTTCATGGCGTTATGCTCGTCAACGTATACATCTGTTCAATTGCAGGACACTCCGTAAGCTGTTCAAGGTTGACCCAGCTGACTATATGTTGTCCCTCTGTGGAAATGATGCTCTTCGTGAGCTCTCATCCCCTGGCAAGAGTGGAAGCTTCTTTTACTTGACGAATGATGATCGTTACATGATAAAAACAATGAAGAAAGCTGAAGTGAAGGTATATCTCTTGCTGTCTTTTTCCAAACTCTTTCTAAGCTTCTTGTATATGCAGAAGTTTTTCAGAATGCATTATTACCTATTACCACACAGATGCTTCTGAGGATGCTTCAAGCTTACTACAATCATGTCCGTGCATTTGAGGATACCTTAGTGACAAAGTTCTTTGGCCTACATTGTGTGAAATCTGGAGCACACCAGAAGAAGGTTAGAAACTATATTGTTGCATGTAGCCTCCTTGTCACTTATCCTTGCTATTATTATTTTATTTTTCCTTTTTTTTTGTAAACGGATAGCAGGAGCTATTATTCACTAAAGAGAATATAGTTTTACCAAGTTACAAAACTGATAGCAACTGGATTCATCAGGAACACTGACACCTAAACACCGAAAACACACAATTTTACATACCGATGCCTCATACTTGTCATTGTCAAACAGAACATGTTAGTATTGAAGCATCATTTATTTGGCTGATTTTATGTGTCCTTCGTACGTACTGCTCAGGTTCGTTTTGTGATAATGGGAAATTTGTTCTGCTCTGATCATACTATCCATAGGCGATTTGATCTGAAAGGATCATCTCTTGGCCGTATAACTGACAAGCCACCAGCAGAGATTGATGAGTATACAACTCTGAAAGACCTTGATCTTAACTTTATCTTTCGGTTACAGAAACATTGGTACCAAGAGTTTCAAAGGTGTGAATATCTTATGCCTGATTCTCATGTCATTATGACCTAAACAGTGGTCAGTAACCTTGTTAGTTTCACCCTTGTGCTAATGTAGATGTTAAATATCTTAAAGCAGGCAAGTGGACAAGGACTGTGAGTTCCTCGAGCAGGAGAAGATTATGGATTACAGTCTATTGGTGGGTGTACATTTTAGAGGTAAGGAAGACATATATGCATCTGCGGACTACAAATTTATTGAAAGCTAAAATCCTGACTTTGTTATGTGCATTCATTGAAGGTGCCATTGACATTGATGGTGACAAACCTGCAACACCTCGTGTTTCAAGATGGGACAGGGATCATTTTCGTTCTGATCCAAATAGGTAATGATTCTAGTAAAATCCTAGTTATAGATTCCTAATTAGTCATTTTGTGTTTGCTTCAAAAAAAAAACACTTTGCGTACCAGAACCCAAGTTGTCATTGGGTTAATTCATTCTTCAGCCTTAATGTGATAATTGGTACTCAAACTTGTTCATGCATTCTAACAGCAATTTTATTAATTTTCTTTGGCGGAGCAGATGGTCAAAAATTAAACTTGGAGCAAACATGCTGTCTAGAGCTGAACTGACAATCCGAAGGAACGATAGTGATGTTTTTGGAGAGCCAACTGGGGAGTACTGTGATGTTATCTTATACTTTGGGATTATAGACATACTTCAAGACTATGATATTGGCAAAAGGCTAGAGCATGCATACAAATCTTTCCAATACGATTCGACATCCATTTCAGCGGTTGATCCAAAACAGTATTCCAGGCGCTTCAAAGATTTCATATACAAAGCTTTCCAAGAAGATAAACTATACAGCTGAACAGTATTCCAAGCGGTTCAAAGATTTCATATACAAAGCTTTCCAAGAAGCTAAAGTAGATAGCTGAAAGGGGTTTGAGACACTGCAACTGATATCGTAAAATATGAGAGATCAAGCTGAGGACAGTGCATTGTGACATTTGATTGACAGGCTTGTACATTATCGGTTTGCTGCAAACAGGAATTCAGCAGCTTCTTAGGAAGGCGTCAGGATGATTGGGTCGCTGGAGCACCTGGTGATCTCACAGTTTCCAGGAATCCATGTAAATATAAAGCAACATGCACAGATACGGAGTTCAGTCATTCACAAAAAGTAGGAAATGTAACTTGCAGAATCAAATTATACATAGAAACATGTAACCGAATGTGCCGAGCCTTTGAGGGGTTGTTGTAAATGTTCTTTGTCTCAGGATACCATTCTTGTGTTGACTCGATACTTTTCAATAGAATTGGGAGGTAAGGGGGAGTTTTCGGATTCCCAGATTGGCACTTTCTTTTCTTCTCGTCTTTTTCTTTTAACAAAGCACGACGAGGTGCTTATTTGATTGATAGAGGCACTTCACACCTGAGAATGTTGTCAGTCCAAAATCCTAATTCGACTTCGTTAACTGTTTTTCCCTGGAATATGCCAGAGAACTACATGTCACTGCATTAAAGATTATTACCTCTAGTTGTCATCCACTGATCTTCTGAATACTTAAAAGAGAGGTGTGTTGATGGTGTTTCTGAATGTAAGAGTAAGAAGAAAGCAAGGTTCATTGTATCAGTTAATCTGATGGTGGAATATATTAATTTGAAGATGGAATATAATCTGCTTTCTTTATGTTGAGAAATCATGTCTTTGGCCTTTCCTGTACACTGCTGAGGTGGACCAGCTCAATGCAGCTCAGCTGAGGCATCAAACGCATCAGTTTCTGGTATTCCTTGAGGGTCCGCTTCTGATGATGGCCATCTGCTTCATATGTTAGTTTCTGTTTTTTTTTATTAAGGAAAATAAATATTTCGCCCACCAACATCCACAAATGAATGAGTATAGTCGTTCAATATAAACTCGCAATACTTAGACCATACTTCACCATAGGGCGATACAAAATTTAAGACACTAGACTAAAAAACTAGACTTAAGCTTCAACTCAGTTCGCCAACCAAACTTTGAGGAACTCCAGCACAAAATCTCTAACAATCAACCACTGTCCTTGAGTGATGCGTGGTACAACTTGAACGAACTTGACACCTTGATGTGTCGGTCCTGTTCACTTGAGCTTATCTATCAACCATTCAGCAGTGTTTTTCTCTTATAATAAATTAGGCAATAGTAATTTCTTACAATAATTTTTGTTTTATGTGGCAATGAGTATCCAATTATGGACTAATTAGACTTAAAAGATTTGTCTCGCAAATTATTCTCTAGTTGTGTTTTTAGTTTTTGTAAATAGTCTATGTTTAGTACTTTATGCATATGTCTAAATATTTGATATAATAGGTGTTAAAAAATAAAAGCAACCAATCAGGACCTTAAGCAAACTAACCTCAGTAATCCCTAGAGGTACCTTCACTGCACTCTACTAGCACGAGTCACATGACCAATTTGCATAAGGCCTTGTTTAGTTCTTCACTTAAAAAAAATTCACTCATCACATCGAATCTTTCGACACATGCATAGAGCACTAAATACATACAAAAAAACTAATTGTACAGTTTGGTTCTAAATCGCGAGACAAATCTTTTAAGCCTAATTAGTCCATGATTAGTCATAATTGCTACAGTAGCCAATATGTGCTAATGACGGATTAGTTAAGCTTAATAAATTCGTCTCGCAGTTTACAAGCGAGCTATTTAATTTGTTTTTTGATTAATCTACACAAATGTGTATCGGCATATCTGATGTGACACCCAAAAAATTCTTTTCTTGAACTAAACAAGCATAGAATTAAACCACCATAAACTCAATATTCAATCCTTATGATGAGACTACACAAATCAGCGAAAGTATAAATGAAAGATGTTACCAAGTTATTCTAATGAGACCCATATATGCCTAACCTAAATGTGATTTGTGAGCCAGATGTCCTATCATCTGTCGCCTAGGTTAAGAGTCCTACGATGTTTACTTCACTTTAAAATCCAAAAACTTTTTAAGATTTCTCGTCATATCAAATCTTGCGGCACATACATGAAACATTAAATATAAATAAAAAATAACTAATTGTATAGTTTGTCTTTAATTTACGAGACGGATCTTTTGAGCCTAGTTAATCCATAGTTGGACAATAATTATGAAATATAAACAAAAGTGTGTCAAAATTCAAAAACTTTTTGAATCTATACCATGCCTTAGTTTCTAACTAATAACCCATGGGCCCATTGAGCACGATCGTCACCATGGTAAGATCGATTTTTTTTTGTCTATTATTAATTAATATTTTTAAAAATAATCTACTAAGAACTATTTTTAGATGTAATATGTCAGGCCTCCCATGCTGGCAATGCTGATTCGATGTGGGAGGTCCTATAGCGTGACAAGTCGGTTTTATTGCCACTCCGATTGGCGCGGTCGAAGGGGTGCCCAGCCAAAACTCATTGCATGATTACTTTTCCTAACCATCATAATAAATTATTTATCAAGGCTAATTTGATCTCATAAAACTCAACAAATATTTTGTAGAAAAAAGAATATATTAATATCTCAGCTTTTTACATTAATCGATGTATATAACTCTTCCTTATTACACCACAACAATTCAAAACCATACAAACTCAAACACAAAGCACGCACACCAAGTTTTCAGACCTAGTTACCTCATCAAAGATAAAAATGCCACACACGTCCTCTAGCTACAGAACACCTCTTATACAAGGCCAAGTTTCATAGGTTTTGAAATATTTAATTTCAAAATAGACCATGTGTTATACTCCCTTCATTCCAAATTATAGGCATGTTTTGGCTTCTGTAGATACATAGCTTTTGCTACGCATTTAGATGCACACTTCTTATAGTTAAGTATGTGAATTTTTTGGGCTTGTTTATTAATTGAATTTAAGTGGAGAAAGAGAGCAACTAAAATTGTTTCTCGTAACAAACACTTCAAAACTACTCCCTACACATTATGAATTAATTGAACCTAATTAATTCATGTTTGAACAATAATTGTCAAATACAAATGAAAATACTACGGTAACTAAATTCAAAAAAAACTCACAAATAAAATAAGGCCTAACATCATCATCATGACATAAATATATAAATCATAATGTGTGGTTATACCATCTTGCTAACATATACAATGTCATCTTTTGCATATTTTATAAGTCTGCTACTAGAATCATGCAAAATCCAAGTCAAAAAGGCTCCTCTAGTAAGCTTTGTGGAGTGTGTGACGTGCGTAGCTGTAGGTGCGGCACGTGGTGGAGGAGACGAACCCGGGAGAGCACACAGCTCGGCGGGGCGGGCAGCGAGCGGGCGCGCGAGCTCGGCGTCGTGGCGGAGCAAAACTTCCGGGGGGCGTGGGGAGGAGAGAGAAACTTTGAAAGGATCCGGTTTTGCGGGGGGCGCGGGTCTCTGGATGGGGACAACACGTGCGGCATTGCTGCCGAGAGGAGGTGCGAGAGCGACGCTTTTGGAGGACCAAGACGACGACGAGGGGGCGCGCCGCGACGGTGAGGGTGGAGGACGCCGGCGATGGGAGGGGGCTGCCGCCGCCGTCGCCGGCGACGGGGCCCTACGCCGGCGGTAGGTCCCGCGGCCCGCGGCGGCAGGGCGAGACCATAGCCAAGGGCCACAAGAACTACGAGCTTATGCTCAACCTGCAGCTCGGCATCAGGTAGGTGCCCACCTTACCCGCCCGTGTCTCATTTCTTCGGCATCAGGTTGGTGGTTCTGGCTAATGATCCCTTTCCAAAAGCAAAAACGCTTCGTTCACAGCATTTGTCCGGTAATTGATGGCCTCGGTTGATGCAATGTGTGCTAAATTATTGGGCATTTCATCTCAAGTATGTAATGCCATTGTCATAAATCTGTTGATTTATAGCATTTGGTTGGGGATTCGTTCTTATCGTCATTGGAGACTAGATCATCGTGGTCCTATATGTAAAAGCTGCAAGATTTTTCTCCTTTTTAATGAGAACCTATGATTGCTGAACACAGCAGGAGCTGTTCTTGAACAATGCCAAGGGATGATTGATGAATGGTTTGTTTTCTCCCCTCCAGCCATGCTATGAGATTTCAAGATGATCATCTAGTCTAATGCGATGTTTTGCTACGATTGAGCTCTATAATAACGGTGGCTAATGTCCTGGAATGATGACATAGAAAGGTCTATCCCTGCTATTGCATTCAAAGATCATGGATGGTATTATGCGAACACCAGGTGCCTTTAGACTGAAATTAATCGGCAGTCATGAATGCAGACAAATATTTCTACGCTTGGCACATGATCATTGGTTGGACGCCCAAGCTTGGCAAGTCACTTTTACAATGCGAGGCATCCCTCATTTTTCTATCATATAAAGTTGAAATCATAAGAGTTTAACAGATTGGACAGGGGAATGTCTTGTCCACAGATAAGGAGACATAAGAGTTCTGCAGATTGTGTGGTATGGAGAAAGTCCAGGGACATAAGAGTTTAGAAGATTGTATGGGAACCTAATAAAGAGTTTAGCAGATTTACACAGGATCGGCTTTTCTGTATTCTAGTTTTCAACAGCATAATTTTCACTGGATAGTAATGTAGCTACCGCGTGGCAAAAACATGTTTCTGCCATAAGTAGTTTATTTATCATGTAGATATGCAATCATACTTCTGATATTAAGAATGCCATGAGCCATATGAATATATGGATATAAATATGTTTATGTCCCACTCATCTTGTCTGTATGACAGGCATGCAGTAGGAAAGCAAGGTCCAATTACACTTGATCTTAAGTCATCAGCTTTTGACCCAAAGGAGAAAGTATGGACAAGGTTCCCTCCGGAAGGCTCAAAATACACCCCTCCACACAGTTCTTGTGATTTCAAATGGAAGGATTACTGCCCGCAAGTATTCCGGTAGGTCATCACTCCCATCCATAATACATATGTACACTTTGACTATGGTGTCATGCATGCATGCTAATTGGCAGTTTAACATAATTTGTTCCGAACTGAATCGTAGGACATTGCGCAAGTTGTTCAAGGTTGATGCCGCAGACTATATGTTATCTCTTTGTGGAGACCAGGCTCTCCGGGAGCTCTCATCTCCTGGTAAGAGTGGAAGCTTCTTTTATCTCACGAGCAACGACCAGTACATGATAAAGACAATGAAGAAATCTGAAGTGAAGGTTAGTTTGTTGTCTTTGTCCAAGTACTTCCTTGATTCCATAGGTCATCAGCGGCTCTGTTGTTACTCAACTAACATTTGTTATCATAATATCATATAGATATTTCTGAAGATGCTTCGAGCTTATTATAATCATGTCAGAGCATTTGAGAACACTCTAGTCACAAAGTTTTTTGGTCTTCACTGTGTCAAATTAGCTGGAGCTAACCAAAAGAAGGTCAGAAATGAGTATATATCTATTTATCATGGTATAACTAGTTAGCTGTGATGATTAGTAGATACTCTTTTCTAGTATACATACCATGGCCGAATCCTGATTGTCTCTTTTCTGTCTGTACTATCAACCAGGTCCGTTTTGTCATAATGGGAAATCTATTCTGCTCCGATTACTCTATTCATAGGCGATTCGACCTGAAAGGTTCATCCCTTGGACGTACAACTGATAAGCCACAGACAGAGATTGATGAGTACACTACTCTGAAGGATCTTGATCTCAACTTTATATTTCGATTGCAAAAACATTGGTACCAAGAGTTCCAAAGGTGAGTGATGCTAGAGCTGATAAGAGACCATTAAAAATGTATACATATTAACGTAAAGGCTGAATCTGTTGAAGCAGACAAGTCGACAGGGACTGCGAGTTTCTGGAGCAGGAAAATATCATGGATTATAGTCTTCTGGTTGGTGTACATTTTAGGGATACTAGGGATAGGCTATTGACCGGAGGTTGGTTGAAATGAAAACTATTTTAATAAATTTTTACATGGTTATTACCTTACGAAGTGCATTACTGCATTACTTGAAGGTTCATTTGATAGTGACAGCAGCAGAGGATCGTCGCCTCACTTGTCTAGAGGAGATACGGATCCAAACAGGTAAAATGAGACTTGATATACTTAACCTATTTCACGAGTAGATCTGTTTGATATGTCCTGACAACATTTTTTGGGTCAAAAACGTGGAAGCCAACATTTTTTGCCATTCCCTTCATCTGTGCTGGCTGAGTTGGCTCTAGTTGCAAATTTTGGATGAATTAATGCTTTCTAATGTTAATGTAATAAATAACAACAGAGACTCTTTTTGGACAGGTTAGCCAAGATAAAACTTGGGTCAAACATGCCGACAAGAGCTGAACGGACAATAAGAAAGAGTGACTGTGAAGTGCAGATTATGGGAGAGCCTACCGGGGAGTTCTACGACGTCATACTATATTTTGGGATCATAGACATACTCCAAGATTACGATATCAGTAAAAAGCTTGAGCATGCGTACAAGTCTTTCCAATATGACCCAACATCCATTTCGGCAGTCGATCCGAAGCAGTACTCGAGACGCTTCAGAGATTTCGTATTCAAAGCGTTCCAAGAAGACAAGTTCGACTTGTGAAGACACATGGAAGCTTGGGTGTGGGAGCTACCGTTGCCGCTGACACAGATAACCAGTGTTTGAAATGTAGTGACATCCATGGCACTGCTCGCATCGCATCGCATCGCATTGCATTGCATTGCAGCAGAGTTTTGCTACTTCCACACCAGACTGCAGCGCACGACAGAAGCTTCAGAAGAAGTCGTCAGATTGATGAAGCCCCCTGCCTGCGGACTCTGATGAGGGATTCAGCTGGCACTCATGTATAGAGAAATAAGGCTCCAATTCGAGATGTCGGTGCATTTCAATAAGCAGGTTCAACAGTATTTTTCATAAAAACAGTCGTTTGGCAAACTGCTCTCGCGCAGCTGCATTTCTACAGCTGCTATGTCACACTGCACCGTGTGGTGTGGTGTGGCATAGCGCGGCGATGGCAAGCTATGCCTAAGAAAAAGTATACATACATGCATATAGAAATCGCTGATATTAGTGTAGAAGCTGACAACCTACAGAGAAATTTGTAATGACAGTTCAGGGATGTAAATCTTTTTACGAGGCAACAGGTCACAGTTCTTATTATCTGGTAGTGCTAGTAGCGTGCATTGAATATATTCTCTGATGGAATTGTCTTGGGTTGGATGATTTCAAGTTTTCAACCCACAACATGCATTCTTTCGGCTACTTTCTCAGATCAGTTCAAATGTAAATCCATCCATATTTTCAACTACCAGCTCCAACTACACTCCAGTCCACGAGTCAAACGTTCGGTGTGGCGGGGCAGCAGTGAGGGATTGCGCAGGCGGAGGGGCAGTATGGGACAGGGTGGAGATTGAAACGAACATTTCGTACACTCTTTTGTTCTAAAATTTCTATTAGTTAATAACTGGACACATTCACCAGGTACCTCGCGAGCACCCGTATCTTCTTTTCCTATTCAGAAGAATATGAACCGCATAGAAATTGGCAGGAAGCCTGAGAGACAAGCGACACAGAACGGAATCAATCCACAAGCGATGGGCACTAATTGCGAGGATAAAACACAGCCTCGAGCCTTCCCCGAGTTATTTATAAACTCATGCTGGGTTCTCATTTGATCCCAGTTTTCCTCATCCTTTGCACTTGGCATGAATCAAACGGCCATACAAGTAGTCAACCTATCCAATTTCTATGAGAAGCACAAAATACATATACACCGCCACAACACTGGAAAAAACTTGTCTAAAAGGCACCTCCATGACAACATTACATACAGAAGACTATCACACATCCCACTTAAGGAGCTATTCTCCTGCAACACAAAAGCAAAACCATATTGAAGAGCAAAATACATTTACACTCGCATATGCAGTTTTCTACAATTGCCAGGCGGGGAGAAAAGAACCCTACTGAAGAATTTACAATCATGAAGTTGAATGGTCCCTACCTTGGGTGGTTCCAAGGAGAGGGTGGCTTGTAAGGAAAACCCTGAGGAGCAGATCCACGTCCTAAATCAAGACTATGAAGTTGTTCCATCAGTTGCGACCTTCGCTCCTTGAAGAAATCTAGTCTAGTTGTTAGTTCTACCAATGTGGAGGATGTGACCATTGGTTGCCTCCCAAATTCAATGCCCTAACATACAAAAATATAAATCATCTTAGAAGCTACAGCAGCATATTTAACAACAAAGCACTGCAAGTCTCGCTTACCTCTGCCAACTTTGGGACATTGATGGACACAGAGGTGTTCTCTGTTGACATACTTGTTGAGGCTTCTGTGCCTCTTGATTCACTTGAGGAGGCATCAAATGAAAGCTTTCGTGTGAGTGGCCTCGAAGAACCATAAGGTAGCACATGCTGTTTGATGTTTCTCCATTGTGATGACTCCACCGAATTCTCCTGCAGACATGATTCAATGTAAGTATTGTTTGATGCAATATAGAATCCACCAACTTTTCATCAGATTTAAATGGGAATGTCACACATAACCAGCCATTTTAGCATATAAAATTTCCAATGTAGTTGATAATGGATGGACATGTAGAGTTGTAGACTAACGTGTTATGAACACCAAGATAAAGCTCCAAAAAAAATTCTCCATTTTTTACTATGACAAACTCAACTTTAGCACATGGAAATTTTGCAGTAAATATTAAACCTCCTGACTAAAGGTCGGTCCACTTTACCAAAATACTGTGGACCTGCGGAAGTTAATTTTGAAACTATAAGCATGAAACTCCAACTGCCGCTCTGCATAATTTGGTCACTAACAGCTTTAGTCATTAATCAAGGCATGATACTCAGGTATTCATTTTCTATCACTTAATTTTTGCTTACCAGCTGAACAGGTTTTAATCTTATACTCTTATAAAGCAAAACCCCACTACCTATTTCTCTCAACATGCAAGCTATCCAACTAGGCAATCCACTATCACACACAATTAAAATCCACTAGCTCATACGATTGTAGTGTCCACTTCAGCAAGTCACATATTTCTCTGAACATGCAAGCTGTCAAACTAGGGAATACACACTCTAACCTATTTATATTCCTTCTTCATACCCGCGGCAACGTGTGGTGAATCCTCCTAGTTTTCTAATTATACCAGCCATGAACGATAAGAGTACCATTATATTGCAAAACTGAAAGTCTGTAATCAACATAGCATTTCAAGAGAACTGAACCATGCATGCTAACAAGTCAAGCTCTAGGAATTGAAATTTCAACAGGTTTCAGCACTAAATACGAATATTGTGTAAAAAATAATTTCATAACATACCTCATTTCTTTGCTTCTCTTGATTGCAGAAAGCAAGGTTCATATCAAATCCTTGTTGAACAAAGTTTCTGGCAGATCAAAAGTATCATGTCAAAATCTGGGGAACATGGGATATACAACACATGTCTAGAAGCATTGACCTGCTAATTACGAATGCAAGAATAGTCTAATCCAGTGACATAATGCATACAGAAGAATCTATAATACAACTTACAACCAAGTTAAGCATGATTCTCTGATATTCAAGAAATGATTCCCTTGAATGGCTTAGAACTACAGACAAATCCCCTTTGGATTTGGACAGTTGCAAGAAACCAAATTCCAACATCGCCTCAGATCTAGAAACATCCTAAAGGACGAGCCTCTTTGGAACACAGGATATCAAAAACACAGGAATAGGGGAAAAAAGGATTGGAGTTGCATGTCACTTGCAACACTACAGCAATTGAAAATGTAGGGAATTCTCTAATGGAGCATTTGGATACAACACAGGAGAAACACAGGAATTATAAGAGAGAGACAGACACAGAGGAAAGTTTCCAAGAGGTTGGACCTCATGTTAGAATTCCTCCAAAATTCCCATAGGTTATAATCCTTTGTTCCAAAGGGGCACATAGGAAAAATTCCTATAGGTTTATAATCCTACAAAATTCCTCCATGAATCCTTTGTTCCAAAGGGGTAAAAGGGAAGAATTTGTATCTTACTGCTGTGAGAAGTGACCAGGAAGGCGGTGATGACGATCATTTGCATCCACTACAGAGCCATACTGGTGTTGACGTTGTTGATTGAGTTGGAGGTGAAGCTCTGCAACCTTCTGTTTTAACCTTGCAACATCAGCTTCAGCGAGAGCAATCTCCTCAAGCTCTGCCCTTGTCTAAAGTACACAGGGAAGAAAATGAGACTCAATAAAACAAAGCCAGTAAGTGTAGGTATGGTAGAAGGTAGTAAGGTACCTTCACGTCCATCGAACGAGCACTTGAAAACTGTCCAGAAGACATGCTCAAGCCAACCTCCAATGCAGCTCGCAGATCCCTCTCAGCTTGTAGCTGTTCTTGCAACCTGGAGACCTACAATTATAACAGTTGTAGAAAGTACTATTATAAAAGTTATAAAACCATGTACACATCTGGATTATTAAACAATAATGTCAGCAGCAAAATAAGGGGAAAGTACACATTACATTTGATACCCCCAACTTTTGGATTATGTTCAGTTTAAGCCTTGAATTTAGCAAAGGTAATATTTTTTGTCCCCTTGATTATTGAGTTGTGTGCAATTCAAACCTTCCATATAATTTACTGACAGATAAAGGACCGTCTATAATTACCATGACCACCCCAGCCTAGCAGGGACACAGATTTTCAATGCTACTATGGAATAGGGGCAAAAACACCAAAATCCCAAAAGAAATAAGGTAAACCTCTTTCAATTCTTGCCTAGCGACCAAGATTTTCACACTTGTGTCTAGGCTGCAAAGTTTCATATAGAACACTACTGAAGTGTTAGAGGGATTCATTTCCAATAAAAATCCAAAAGCAGGTTTCCTAGTGAGACGCAAGAGAGTTCTGTAGTGTTTCTTGCTTTTCTCCTCATGTGCCTGCCGCGAGATCTTTCAGGACTGAAAATAGGTCATGTAACTAAGATTTCTTTTTCTACCTAAATAGCGAGGCAGAGCTCCTACCATTTTTCTTCTTTAACAGACAAAAAAAAAGTTCAACAGAGGGAGAGTCTTAGTCAAAGAGGTTTCCAGTTTCCTCGATCCTTTCTCATGCAAAACTGTGTGCATGAGATTTTCATCTCGCAAAGCACCTGAGTGAAAAGAAAGAAAGCATCTCCTTCCTTTTTTTTATTACCTTTTCTCGCATGTGTACAACAGTACAAGGCCCGCCCAATCCATTCTTTATTTTGAAGAACTACTAATCCTTAACTTTTCAAGGAATCATTCATTAATGGATGTGAATTCTTTTTCAACTCTTTCAACCTTGGTATCACAGACACTAATTATACCATAGGTGTAGGGTGCTACAAAACTATTTGAAAAAGCAAGTTAAAGCCAGCAGGAGAATATAATGACATCAATCATCACATCTCTCAACAAACCTGTAGCAAGTTCATAGTAAAAGCTCTTGACAATTTGAATAACATGCTCCAGAGATGGGGGACTATACCTAGAAATACAAGGTAAACAGGACATCCCAGGAGCTAAGGTACCAAAGTTATACTCCCTCTGTTCCAAATTATAAGTCGTTATGGCTTTTCTAGATACATAGTTTTTGCTATGCACGATATACATGATGTCTAGATACATAGTAACAGCTATGTATCTAGAAAAGCCAGAACCACTTGCAATTTGGAATGGAGGGAGTATACTTTCCTTCTTAAGTTTCTAAAAAACAAACCATGTATAGGCAAACTGAAGAGACAAGGAAATGGAGCATACATCCTGTTCCAAAGCCAATCTGCGTTCATGTAGCGCTTGTTTTCTTCTTTCCAAACTCGCCTGTAGAATTGCATTCCCTCTAGCCTGAGAGGCACTTACACTATTAGACTACAGGAAACCACTAGATCAAGGTTAATGAGCACATATGTGCATTCTTCCCCTACCTCTTTGGCAATTCTGTTTTGCAGATCATTCTTCGCAATCTCGAGCCTTTGAATAGCAAGCCTGAAATGTTTATTTGCGTAACAAAAGTAAATAAATTGAACTCTGGTTACAAGCATTCAAGAAAAGAAAAGAAAGTACCAAAAGAAAAGTGTGCTTTGTTTGTAAAACGCAGAGGCAGATGTGGCAACATAACGAGAAAGCTAAGAAACTATTATTGTCATTGTTAAATAGTGAGCTTCAAATACAAGCAATTCCATATTTATAACTAAGTACTAAGAATGGACAAAGATATGCTACAAGACTACTGTCATAAAGCCATAAAGGGTGGTATTAAATTCCCTCAATGCAAATTACTTCTCATAGTTACAACCAGGGTTATTAAGGCGGTAAGGCGAGGCATGGCGACAGACTACCACCTTACACTTAAGCAACTAAAGCGAGGAGGCGAGGCGACACCTTAAGAATTTAAGCAAAACTTAAAGCATCAGCTTAGAGCAGTAGTTGCTGAAGAAAAAAGAAAAGGAAAAAAGAAAAAGAAAGGAGTAAGAAATGGACAGGCCCAGCCCACCAGGCAGCCCATGTGCCCCTCCCCCTCCTGGCATGGTGGTGGCTTTATCTAGAATGGTTCCCATCTCCCGACTTCTCATAGTTACAATTACAACAATCAACAAATTCCACTCCATGAAAAATTAGTCACATATGGTCAATGCTTTAATGGCAAAGAGCTTACTCTTCTTCTCCAGATGAATCGACTGATTCTGAATTTTGGCTCTTCCTTGCCTGCATGAACCATGCATAAGAATCAGGATTTGAATGAGGCTAAGGCTATACTTAACAAAAAAAACCAAGAGCAAAATGGAATTCAATTTAGAGTGCAATCAAAGGAAAACAGAAAAAAATGCAAAACTAATTTTCTTGCTTACGTTATTCCTCCCCCAAAAGTTACTCCGCTTCACATGTGGGTGAGATCCATTCATTTTGTTTGACTGTCTCTCTACAGAATATTCAGAACTTTGGCTCGGAACAGAAATTCCAGGATCAAAAGAAGAAAGGATCTCCCCCATAGACAGAGTCTCATGACCAACTGCTGGATTAGAAGGATTGTTTTCACTGAGTAAGGTGTCCACATTCGCAGAACCGTTTTCAGTTGAACGGCTATTTTGTACTTTGCTCAAATTCAAATTTCCTTCCAACACCTCCACAGGGCGTTCAGTGTATGACTCTTCAGCATTGACTGCCTGTTCAATCAGGAAAAGGGCAGTAAGCAACAGACAAAGTACAGCATGGAAACTAGCACATCAACAAATACAGCATTAAATATTAGGACTCGCTATAACAAAACCTAGAAACAGTCAACACAAGGAATGTTGGCGCCAGAAAGGAATGTAACAAGCAAACATGCTATCATAAAAATTGGAATTCACCAACAAACCCTTAAACATAGTTCTTCCTTAGATGCATGTCCAAAAGTTAACACAGACAAAATGGGGCTTCTGGCCTGCACTATCATTTAATTGCATACACACTAGATTCTGCCAGGTAATAATGAAAATTGGCAACACTTCCATTCAAGCCATTCATATTTGTATTGGTCAATGACAATGTTAAGTATATCAAGCCCATATATTGCAGGCACATATAGGCTTGATATACTTTAACAGAAAATCAGATACATCACACATCACGCTCTGTATGTCACCATTTCATATCATCTCTTGCACACCAGTACCATACTCACACTAAAGAGTAAAGACTCACAGTAGTAATAGTAAAACCACCAAACACCAATTATCAGAAAAATCAAAAGAATGAAGCACACAAAACCAAACCTTGTAGTCATAGAGGTCGCTGCCAGCATATCCACTGCTCTCACTCAATTTTCCACTAAGTATACGCTCCACACCGTTGTCATCATCCATTTCTTGATCTACATCATTTTCTGCATCATGAAATCCATTGCCCTTGGCATCCAAATTCCCATCATCAGTTGATGCTTCAGTACCACTATCTTCAATTTGAGACTCAGGTGACAAGGAACATCTGAGGTGTTCATCCTGTAAAAATGGTAATCGTAGATGATCAATAGGGAGTGATACTTTCTTTCTCTCTCATGTGCAAATTTTCAAGCACTGCTAACATGATATATGCTCAAATACATTTTTCTAGAGCCAAATTCAATGTGGATACTGCAAAGATTAAATCCAAGGCTGAAAGAATCTTACATGAAAAATGCCATCATATTCCTCCAAGAGAGTTGCGACAATTCCTTGAGCACTGTTTGCGGCGTTTGCTGCAGCAAGAAGCTGAGCAGAATCGTCACCATCCATATCAAATACCTCATCCATCTCACATTCACCAGCCAGAAGTGGACGCAACAAAAGAGGCGCCATACAGGCAGCAACTGCCGATGCAGTCATTCGATTTTCAGAAGTGTGAGATGCAATGGTGTGCATCATTTTTAAAATTCTACAAAAGAAAAGAAAGAAAAACATTACAACTATTTGAGGAACTATTCTTTGTAATAACAAATGTTCCAATACCTATGCTTCACATCATTAATAGCAGGGATGAAGAAAAATGCAATAAATATATTCAATTAATGTTGTGAAAATTGTAATTCTGAGTAAAGTAGACAAATATTGTGAAGCCAAGGAGTATTAATGATTATTTTAAGTGCCAATAGCATCTGCAAGACAATAATGGCATGCTTAGCCTCATTAGCAAACCGTATATCACACAAAAATTATCATGCAGTGCATTTAGCATAAGCTATTAACCTGTCTGACCAAGGGAATGTCTAACGATAAGATAACCTTACCCAAAAAAATAAACACTAGATGTTATCCAGTGCTTAAGGATATTGCTATGACAAAAAAATGAAAAAACTAACCTCTGCAACAACCTCCGATTGGGCTCAGGAAATGTCTCAGATATAGCTGAACGCATAGCATTTATCCTAGCATCCTTAGTTTCCAGGCCTAGGGGCAAGTGAAACAGGGTAGGAACAGTAAGCCACATAGTAAACATCAAAAGAAAAAGAATGCATGAATAGTCCTGGGCTCTTGGATACATCCATAATAATAATCATCTGAGTTATTAAGATGCAACACCACTGAAAAAAAAAAAGTTCTGTAAGCTTCAGATGAACCCAACATGATCCACCAACAAAGAAAAATCCATAGGTGCAAGTTCCACTAGTTATATTTGACTCCTTATTTCTACTATACTATGTTTACAAACCATAGCAAAATATATATTAAGAATTTTTTAGACAAACCTACATGCACACTACCAAATGTACAACCTTAACAAGCACAAAGTAATTGATTATCAAAGTTTTCATAGGCTGACTGCAAACAACCCAAACCATCACTTGTATGACTGTTTACCTGTTTACAGTACTAAAAAAGATAATTCCTAGACAATCATCAGCCCCACCACACCATCCATAAAGAGATTTAAGGCATATATATAATATTTACATCACATCACAGAACATATAAATAATCAAGCATAACTGGCTCAAACTAAATATAATACTTACGAAACGCTTCCAACAATGCTGTACAGCAAGAAGCAGGCACGGGGGATGATGGTAGCTCTCGGAGAACATGCTAAAAAGGCATCCCAACCAATACAGTTAGTGAGAAGCAATTATCAATTATTCATGATCTGTGGAGCATCAAAAAATATGAAACCGAAATTTCATGGGTACCTTTACACAGTCACCGACAATGTGAGCATCCTCATCTGCTGAAAACTCGGTCCTTCCTGGTATGGAATTAAAACGATATGTAGGCTAATCAACAAAATGTTGTCATACCAACACAAGAAGCTGCCAAAACCAAAGACCTGATAACAACTCTCCCTCCCTCCCTCCTCTCTTAGTTCATAGCAGTGGCAGGCAAGGCGATATGAACATAAAGGAGGAAAGAAAGGGGAGGGGGGGCTATACTGACCCAGCCCGTCCACTCCCATAAGGCCATAATCATACTTCACTCGATGCCTCCCTGTACCTCCACCTATGTACTGCATTCCCTTTCAAAGCAGCGCCAAACAGTAGATCCCAGTATCACTCCCTCATGCAGCGCGTCGCTACTCCTTGTCACTCTCCATGCCCCCTCACTGCCAGCACCACCCCTCAGATGGAATACCGACGCATCACCCTTTCCAAGTCGACTTCAGCCGCTACTCCCCTCTAAATCAACTGCCACCACAGCTGACTGGAGATGGTGCTTCCCTGGTCCAACAGCCGGAGTCAGCAGGGAGAGCTTCTTATTAGCCCTGTTGGCAAGTTCCCTTCCTATCTTCTAACTCCCTCCCTCCCACTAAATTCCATGCCTTGCCACCTAGGCAAACAATGTTTAATAATACTATTCAAAAGAAATGGTGCCAACCTTGTTCATATTCTTGCAACCTCCTGTCAACTTCTTCCACATCTGCAGCCTGCCTTAAAATTCCTTCCACTTTTATTCCTGCAAGAGAAGATTTGCAAAACAATCAAAACTCATGCCAAGGAAATTAACTCAGCAACATGTAAAAACTTCAGGTTCAAGATAGTTTTTGCCCCCACCATGTTTCTCAAGAAAGCGCAGGGCTTTTTCTAAAAAAGAAGGGCTGCCATCAATATCCTCAAGTGCAAGCAGAATTGGCCTGCCTGTCACCAATGACTTGATCGGCCTCTTCTCTCTCCCTGTGGACAATGGGGAAAGGCATAATTAATAAAGTTCTGAAGATGAGAAGAATGAAAAGAAACAGTGCAGCAGGCTAACAATTTGGAATAGCTCCTTCATATGTGTCAGCTGTGTCATTACGAAATATCCCATTATGTCCCATCACAAGAGCTGCATTTGGAGCTTGTGCAAGAGCTTCTTCCAATGCTGTTTTCCACTCAAACAAATCTTCAGATGTTTCTGCCTGTATTACGATTTACAGAGGTGAATTTTTGAAGAGAGAGAGAGCACAAAAAACTGTTATCAGAGGGACCTAATTATTGAGTCAAAAAGAAATGATGAATACCTTAAGAGTAAATGCACGACCATCACGGCCATCTGGGAAAAGGACGGTCAACAACTTCTTGTCTTCTCTGACTACCACACTGCAAGTGAGAAGTGCTCATAATACAGTTACTGATGCACAACAAACACAGCAAAAAGGAACATGAAAAAAGAATTACAAGACTGAGATAAATACCTCCCAGAATTGTTCAAATCAATCCCTCCTAGAGTAACATTCACTTCACCACCTCTCTGGGGCAAGGTACTCTGCAACTCCAACAAAAGGTTATTAGTCAAGTGAGAAAAGGTGTGCTTACACGAGATATAAATTGGACGGGTAAAATAATAAGAGAAAAAAAATAAAATGGCCATGTAGTAGTTCAATTAAATTCTAAGGGTATAGTTGTAGTGGACAACAAACCAAGAGTGAAAGCCCCAGCGCCAGCAAGCAGTCATGACTCATGAGGGCAGTGTATGGCTGAGGCAAGGAGGTCTGATTTCTGCTTGTTCTTTTTTGATAATCCTCCTCTTTTAAAAGAATTTAGAACTAATTGTTAGGGCGGAAGTTTATTTAAAGGATCAAATCTCTAACTTTCTTATCTAATTTAGCCAATTTAATGGGCAACAAACAAATCCTGATTGTGGACCTGCTGCTCATAGCATGGGGTTTACCACTCCCAAATAAGTGGACCTTTGATGCATATCTTTATACAACTATATGGTATCCGGTAACATAAGTTAGTTCTTATACATCCAAAGCAAGGAAGAAGCACATTACAGAAAAAGATGTGGCACATGATAACATTACTGCTGCATGTAAGACATATAGCAGAGAAGAGATTGACTCATAAACATATCAACACTTCAACAGTGAAATCAACCAGCAGTCTGCCATTGAGGAAGTGAACCAGCAAATACTCATGCATGTTGTTTGTTTCTGTATGAATGCAGACAAACTGAATTTCCAGGGTGCAATTTGGAGAGAAGTATCCAAGTTCTAAGTTTCCAGATCCATAAGTAGTACTCCCTCAGTCCAAGAATGATGAGCGCATAACATATGGGGCCGAGTCAGACACTAGCGTCGCTTCACAGCGCGCACGCTGTTGGCAAATCTGGCTAGCTCTTGATGTTTTCTGTTGTATGTGTGATGGGCTAACACAAGCTGCGCTAGTTGCATCAGCGTTGTCACGTGTATTACACAAGCATGATTAGCTGCACGTGGCTCCAATACAATGACGATTAATTTAAATGCATGTATGCAACACCGGGCCTGTTCGTTTGCCAATTGGTTGGAGGGGGTTGAGGTGGTTTAAATCCCTAGCATGTCAAAATCCCTCTTAATCCATCCCAATCCTCTCCAACCCCCATGGAATGGGGCGGGATTTCCTCCCCTTAGTCTCGGTGTCCAACCCTTTAGGCACTAATCAATTCTGGATGGAGGAAGCATCACTTTATCAGTTAAGGAAATCTACGTTGTACTACCACAAGAAGTAAATCAACCATCAGATGTTACAGTTGATGGTAATTTCTCCTTGGAATGGTTTATATTGAACTATTGAAGTTCCGATCTAGCTAAGCATAGAATTCTGACAACACAGAGACTTCAGGTAAAGAGGTACTAACAGGATCACTCTTGAAGAAAACCAATGATGTTCGTGTGAGGATGAACCAACGTTTCTTCCATGATTTCCATCCAATCCCTGAAAAAGCAAGAGGCATGAGTTCTCTTTCTCAATAAACAATAAGGGTACTAACAGAACAGAACTTAAAAGAGTACAATTAACCATGTTGAACTGAACTAATGAATTTATATAGCGAAAAGATCGTTTGATCACTTGATTTTATTATATTAAATAATAACTCCAATAACTCAAATTGTTTGAGCAAATAGAATGAGAGGTTATTTAGTTGGTTGATTTGCTGTCGGAAAAAAAAAAGTGTCTAACACATGACTGTATATAACAGCGGTTACTTTTCTTATACAATTAACTCAGGAGAACTAACTGAGAAAAAATTGATACAGGCAATGATTTTTTTTTCATGCATAAAGCAACTCCTTCAGGCTCATCTTTAAGAAACAATCTTTTCAGTTTTTACAAACAATTCTAGAATTTTCTTCAAGTTCGTGGTGAGAATATTTTTTATTGTTCACCAAGGAACTTACATGACATGAGCACCGTGTGGGAAACACTATGTTGAAAAAGATAGATAGGGAGATAAGGGGTTACCTTTGGATGATATGAAAAGAGGCCCACTCTTGAAAACCTGGTTAGAACGGTTCTGGCATCAGACATGTAATACAAACAGCAAATAATGAAAGAGTTATATACAGCACTAGCCCACCCCCAAAACCCTAGTTTTCAATCATGTACCACCAAAGGCTGATTCAGTATAAGTAGTATGGAGCAATAAAAAAAATTGTCCTGCTCAGTTAAGTAGTTTTGATTTCAGCACTAGTGATAACGGGAAATGCCCAGCTGTATCCTAAATGTGGCAAGCATGAACAGGTACTAGGAGTCACTGAAGTGATTTGCTTCAGTTGGTCAATGTGTCTGTGTTTTTTTTTCTAAAAATAAATAACAAGATGTTATCGTATAAGTATCTGGGCTGGTCCATTAATGACAAACGTCTTTTTTGAATTTCCATGACGCCTGCATGTTTTGTGGCTATAAGCCTGTTGATCCATAAAGAACATACACATTTTGGATGGTTGATGGCAGGTCGTGCTACAGTAAGTGTATTCCCATATCAGCCTCGTAGATTCTTCTCCCTACTTGTATTGTTGCTTCTCACAACCACAATATCACTCGCTGCTTGGTTTCCCATATACTGTAGCATGTTTTTACTGTTTCCACCCCATGTTGCATACCACAAATACCCTAGCCTGATCTTCCTTTTTCAGCCTGTCCCATGTTAATTAATATCACTTTTGTTTGCGGAAAAATCAATATCACTTATCTCAGCAGCCCACCAAAACCCCTAAGTTTTCAAGGCAGATCACACCCACAGTGCTCTTCCCACCATTGTGCAGTCAACACAATGGCCTCTAGAAATGCACTTCTAAGTTGTATCTCCGCCGCAGCCTGATGACAAATTTCACCTACACCCAGTCCGAATCCGAACTGCATTGCCAGCAATCCACCAGTATCATCATCAATCCGTTCAAGTGTAGCTACCGAGGACCCAGCCGGGGGGAAACTCTACAGGCCGTCACCTCAGCACTGCAATCCAACCAAGGTCTAATCCGCCCTATTAATAGCAATAGAAGCAGCGACTTGTACAGGCCAACAACACAGTGGAGAAGCGCATCCTTGCAGGTCAAGCCATGCAAGCTCAACAAGCAAGCAAGCAAGGCACCGGGCACCCAGCGATACGCGAAATGGGGGAGGGAGATGCGATGCCCATCAGCACCGGATACGAAAACCGCACCAAACCCCCCGCACGCAACCCCCGGCACCCACGCAAGGAACCGCGCGAACGCACGCACGCACCGTGTTGCCGTTGGCCGTCGCGGCGCCGCCACCTCCGCGCTGCTGCTGGTACCGCTCGAACGCCGCCCCCGCCACCGGCGCAGACGACATCCCTGTCGCACTCGCACCTGCGCCTGCGCCTGCGCCGCCGCCACCACCTCAGATCGGCCGCGCCCGCGCTACGGCAACCGCTGCATTGGATCCGGAGCAGCCGCAGTGGGCGCCGCCGCCGCCGCCGCCGCCGATCTGGCGCGCCTCGGAGGGGCGGCCGTTAGGGTTTGGGTTTTGTGCGGCGGCTTCTGCAGGAGGCGGCAGAGGCGGAGAAGGGAGGAAGGGGTGGTGGTACGGCGAGGGGAAGGGGAGGAAAAGGAAAGCGACGCAGATGGTAGCGCTGTGAATGCGATGGCAGCAATGGCGCTGTCCGTCTTTCCGCTCCCTCTCTCTCTCTCTCTCTTCGTCGTCCAGGTCCAGCTGCACGGGCTGGCCGCTTTGGAGCCTCTCGGGCGGTGGGGGAGTGGGGTTGGGGCCTTGCTCTCTACGCTTTCTCTCTCCGCTAAGCTAAAGCCAGCGTTCGGATAGGGAATAGGTGATTTGTGTTACTTTTTTCGGTTAAGTCCCTGGCCCATGGTTGGGTTTGGTCCTAACTAATCTTACCTATTATTTATTATGTCTAAATCTAAAATTATATAATTCTTATTTTTCAATAAAATCAATCAATCTTAAATTTAATTAAATATATAAAAAATATTCATGTTCATAACATGTAATTGACATCATTAAATTAATCATAAAATATATTCTTATAATAAACATATTTGAATATATTAATGTGGTACTATTTTTATGAACTTGTCAAATTTTGACTTAGTTTAAAACTAGGATTACATTTTTTTCATATATGTAGTAATTTTTTGCCTAAATTTTTCAGATCAAAGAGAGCAGTGTTGCCTTAGTAATTAAGTGTTTTCCTCCAATGAAATTATTTATTAAATAAAAACGAAAATAAATAAATAAATAAATAAATAAATAATAGTAAATGGGAAGAGCAGACATAAACTTTATGCCTTGGTTGACAAACTCGCTCTAGCAAATTATATTTCGTAAGGCTTAGGAGAACCTATATCTAGAGTTGTAGTCGTAGTAAGTGCATTTACATGACTCGTTTTATTTATAGTTTAGATTAACGTAAATATTTAAACCACTTTAATTTAGTTTATAATATTGCATATCCAACATAAACCTCATAGCTATGGAGTGTATGCTAAAAAGAACCCTTAACACGGCATTTGGCTTGGTCATCCAAAAAAAAGAGTGCAAAGAAAGTGCTTTTACAATTTCATTCATGGTGATCTATGCTCGTTACCGCCTTGTTCGTTTGGCTAATAAGCATAGGAGAAAGTACTTTTGGCTGATTTGTTCTGAAAGAAAAAACATTGCTAAATGACTGACAGATTCGGCTGATAAACCCAAGCGAACAAGGTAGCTAGCTTCATCGTAAATTTGTGATGCATTGATCCCTACAAATACGGTGATTTGATTGTTATACAGGGGAACACGTGTCTAAAATTTAATCCTAAAATATCAAACAAGAGTTTGAAGTAGTCTATTCCTCGTGATACTCGAGCTGTCCAAATATCATATAGCTAAGCTTCATTAGTTCATCGTGATGCGTTGATCTCAACAGATACGGTGATTTGATTGTTATATTGGAGTTCACGTGTCAATCTAAAATTCATCCCAAAATATCAATCAAGAGATCGAAATAGTCTATTTTCTCGTGGTATTCAGTTGTAGTATCTCTCTTTCCGTAGCGATAGCGACTTCGCTATGAGTTAGTCTTTGCCACTAACAAGTGGGCGTCATTATATGCCGTGTCAAGTAGGGACATATAGAGCTCAAAAAAAAAAGAAGGGACATATAACAAATAAAAAGGAAAATGGAGCCGTCTGGGGCCTTTTTACCTGTGTCAGTGCCTCGCCATTATTTAAACAGCCAAGGGCGTATTAGCTAATTGGCTAATGTGTTAGTGGGGGGCTGGTGGGCTGCCCGCGCGCCCGCCTGGCTGGCTGGGCCGTTGAGAAGTGTGGCCCCTGCATCTCCTTTCGCTTTTGTTTGGTTCCTCACCCGCTACAGTATCCAGCGGGTGCATCGTCTCGTGGTCCTCGCCCGGGCGGGGCAGCACGGGGCACGGGCGCGCCGGAGGCCGCCGGACCGCCGGACCACAGCCGCTGAGCAAATGGGCAGTGGACGAGAGCATCTCTCGCCTCACGACGCCGCCGGCGTTTGGCGGGCGCCGCCGAGCTGTCGCAGGTCGACACGTTTAACGTACTTTTGTTCGGGCCCCGTACGTCCCGGCCGTGTATATAGACGCTCAAGTGTACGTATTTTTGCCAGGATGGAGAAGACTATATGTTGTGCTCGTACGGAATCGGGTACGCTACACCACAGCGGAACGTTCCTATTCCTAACGTCCAGAAACAAAAAAAAAGGCCTTGTTTAGATGTCAAAAGATTTTTTATATTTCGCTACTGTAGTACTTTCGTTTATTTGTGATAAATATTATCTAATCATAGACTAACTAGGATCAAAAGATTTGTCTCGCGATTTACAGATAAACTGTGCAATTAGTTTTTATTTTCGTCTATATTTAATACTTATGCATGTGCCGAAAGATTTGATGTGACAAAAAATCTTGAAAATTTTTTGGTTTTCGGGGTGAACTAAACAAGGCCAAGGTTGGGAAAACATCGTAACAAGTAGTACGAGGAATCGATTCTTTTTTAAAAAATATATAAATAGTTGTAAATTTAGGTTGTGCAGTAGGATTTTGTTTTATAGGAAAGTTGTGTAGTAGGATTGATCGAACCTTATCGTATTATCTTGCTGCGGCCGGCGTTGCCACTACATACACTTAATGGATCATACACTTGGCCAGGGGTGGATCCAAAATTGGGATAAAAGGGGGGGCTAAATAGCGAAGGTTTAGAACTAAAGCTAGAGATTAATGGTAATTTGAAACAAAATACTATAGATTTAAAGGCATAAATCAGGCTCAGGGGAGGCTGCAGCTCGGGCAACCCACCCCGTGGATCCGCCCCTGCACTTGGCCTATCACCATCAGATTGTCTGATAGAGCTAGAGGCGTCAGCAATGTGTCAATGATGCTCTCTATGTCTTTTGATTCTGAGCGCATGGATCAAGTGCCTCCACTTTAAGGTATTTGCGGTAACATCCTAGAGTTCAAGTGCATTTATTAGATCCACTCTACACGTTGAATAGATCTGCAATACCACCAACACTCTTACGCTTTGGCCTTCACCACATAAAAGATCAACTCGGGATTGGTATGAACTCTAGAAGTATATATGTTACATGTTTTACTCATCTCCAACAATTAAGGCGAGATTAAACCTCCACAATATCACATCAATATATACATGAAACACTTTAGGCCAAAATCAAAATGAGCCCGATGTCACATACAACCTCCCCCTCTCCCACCCCTCAAAGGGCCCATCGTCCCGTCGGATCAACTATAGATTCAAATACTTTCTTGGCTTGAATTTATATATCTATTGTCTCTTCTTAATGGTTAATAAAAAAACGCCTAACTGTTCTATATGTTTTTGGCATGTAGCAACCCACCTTTTCTTGGGGGTTCATATATTTTGGATTTTATTTGATTGTTGTTGTTTTGGAAGTGGTTCATGCATGAGACAGAAGTAACAACAAAGCAAACACAAAGAAAAAGTATATCTTATTTATTTAAAACTATTCTTTTTAAAAAAGGAAGGGAAACCAGAAAGGCATGGATCCGAAGTCGTATGGCATGGTTGCCAATGCCGTGGCAGCGAGCAACCTTTTCTCTAGTCGGGGTATCCGGTATATATATATATA